>Ga0209483_1000624_pt1 | contig 29704 bp, 19 predicted proteins | sample NGEPerA_FD_184508 | JGI IMG/M metagenome (GOLD analysis project Ga0209483, IMG submission 184508) | Arctic peat soil microbial communities from the Barrow Environmental Observatory site, Barrow, Alaska, USA - NGEE PermafrostL2-A... | ecosystem: Environmental > Terrestrial > Soil > Wetlands >... | reverse complement strand
CCCGTGCGCTTGTCGACGATGCCGTTCACGCGGCAATGCCCCGGCAGCATCGGACCGGGGCCTCCGCGTCCGCCGCGACCCGATCCCGCGGCCACCATCTCGGCCCGCGTGATCTCGATGGTCGCGCCAGGCATCTGGAACTTGGATAGATCCGCGCACTGCTTCGCCGTCTGTGCAAAGGTCGTCGCGGCAGCAAGAAGGAAGACGATCCATTTCATAGGTACACCCTCATTTCTGAAAAACTCCCAGATCAAACGCGTCGGCCATCACCTGATTGCCGGCATCATTCGGATGGATGTGGTCGCCGGAATCGTCTTCGGCCTTCAACCTGGCCGGACGCTGCGCATCGCGCAGGGTCGCATCCAAGTCGACCACCGCATCGAAGTTCCCCTTCGCCCGAATCCAGCGGTTCGCCGCCACCCGGACCTCTTCGCCATGCTCGGAGTAAGTCGGCACGCCCTCGGCCGGAGTGAGTGTGGCTCCCATCACCCGGATGCCCTGCGCATGGCAGCGCTCAATGACTTGCCGGTAACCCCAAATCAGTTCTTCGGCGGTCAGCGGGTTCGCTCCATTCGGTCTGGTGCGGATGTTGATGTCATTGATGCCTTCGAGCAGGATCACCCACTTAACGCCGGGGCGAGTGAGGACATCGCGATCCAAACGAGCCAGGGCACTTATGCCCGCGCCGTCGCGCAGCACCTGGTTACCGGAGATGCCTTGATTCACCACCGCAACATGTTGCGTTGACTTGTTCTCCTTCAGCCGTTTGGCAAGCAGCGTAGGCCAAGCCATATTGGCATCCCGCGTCGTCGCGAAGCCATCGGTAATCGAATCGCCCAAGGCGACCACGGTGTACGCATCGCGCGATGCGGCCACGTCGATGCCCGCCAGCCAGGCATACGCGAACATGGTCGCGGGTTCAGGCATGCTTTGCGAACCCGCTACGTTCCCTCTTGAAATATAGGCTGTGTGTAATCCGACCGTGTGGTTGGCGGGAGCACCGGTAGCGCGGGGAAGATACAGCGAGACCGCGAGGTCCGAAAGCGGGGCAATCTCAAGGTCCACGGAGTCGCTGACTGCTATCGCTCCAGGGGGAATCGTGAAGGATGCGCTTCCTCCGAACTTAAGAACGCGATCCGTTCCGTCAGCGATCTCGCCTCCGGCCTTGGCTGTTGCTAGATGGGCGGCTCCGATTTCGAGCGGCTGCGCGTTCAGCATGTTCGACAGCTCCACGCGAACGCGGCGTCCGCCCACGCTGACATGCGCCACCATCCGAACCGTTTGGTCGGCCAACGACGCCGGCAAATTCGACGCCTCGGGGCCTTTCTGCCTGGCCGGCCGCGGAGGACCCGTAGGGGCTATAAGCTGCTGAGCCGTGGTCCAGGTCGTTACCCACCCCTCCAGCCCGCTCTGCGCCGGAAGTATCGCCACGGCGACCAACGCAGCGATTGCTACCGTTCCCAGCCTGCGCATTCTCATTGTCCGAGAGCTTTCTGAATCGCGGGGACAAGCACGGCCGTCATCGCTTTGTAGCCTTCGGCGTTCGGGTGCAGACCGTCCATGGAGAAAGCGTCTTTCAGCCAGCCCCGCTCATCCGCCGTCACACCGAAATAGTCCACATAGACGGCCCCAACCTTCGCGGCGTAATCCTTCATCCAGGCATTCAGCCTCAGGATGTCGCCCGCCGGATGACTGTCCGTCATCTTGGCGGCAACGCGCGGAGGTCCGCCCCTGCCACGACCCGCGGGTGCAGCCGGCGCGTTTTGCGACCGCTGGTAAGGATAGTCACTCACCGGCAGAACCGAGCACAGGACCACTTTGATTCCGTGGTGCTGCGCCAGTTCAGTCATGGCCATGATGTTTTGCTCGATCATTTCCGCGGTTTCGGGCCCCGTGTTCCGGGCAACGTCATTGGTGCCGGCCAACACCACCATCGCGGCGGGCTTCAGCTCGATGACATCGGGATACACGCGGACCAGCATCTGCGGTGTCGTCTGGCCGCCGATGCCGCGGTTCACGTAGGGCTTACCCGGAAAGGACTCCTCCAGGTTCCAGAAGTCGGTGATCGAGTCGCCCATGAAGACCACTCGATTGGGGGGCGCCGCCTGCGTCTCCAACTGCTGGTTTGCCTGGTGATAACGGCTCAGTTGATTCCAGTCCTGGAGCTGGTCGGCGAGCGCTCGTGCGTTGTTGAGCAGACAGCAGTTCGCACGAGGAGGATTAAACTCTTCGGCGAGCTGCGCGTCGGAGGGGATCGCTGCCCATGCCAGTCCTAAAACGAAAACAAATGTTCGGATTTTCATAATCAAGTGAGAGAGACCAACCTGTATTGACAAGCAATCCAGAAGTCGCAAGGCTGGACCCAGCAGATGGCAATATAAACCGGCTGCAGGCGGCAAGTCAAGCCGGTTGCCTTGAAGAATTATTGCTTAGAGTGCTAAGCGAAACCCGGCGACGTAGAGAGAAGAATCAAATAGATGACCGCGAACCGATATTGCTGGAATGGAGGGTCGTTTCGTGCATCAAAGATCAAGGATCCTCGTTAATGGCGCGGCTAAGATAAAGACTGGCGAAGCCCAGTTCAATCGATCGGCGCCGAGCCGAAGCGGAGATCACCCAAGTTGAAAGAGCGAGAGGGATGGGCTGCCGTACCTTCAGGAGGCCGACGAAAGAACTTCGGGGAGCACCACCTCTGAAGGCAGCAGCGGTCGGAATATGAAGACACGGATAACTGAGCAAATCCGAACGAGCCGTTGGTTGCATTTGGTTGCACTTAGACCCCCTTTTTGGAGCCTAAATTGTGAACTATTGCCAATCTGTGCAACGACTTAGCTCTGGCTGGCTGCAGCCCTGAAAAGGCTGGCGTCGGCGGTTCGATTCCGTCCCTGGCCACCATTTAAATTCAACAGCTTAGGGATCGGGGCCGACATAACGGGCTTCCAAGGAAACGTCCACTGAAAGGCTGTAACTAACTAAAAATAAAAGAGAAATAGCAACGCTCATATCCAGCCGGAAAGAGGCTGGCGTCGGTGGTTGAATTCCGTCCTTAGCCACCACGATATGAAGGACTTAGCAGCGAGCAAGAACATCGGCTCCGCCCTGAAGTACATTAGACGTACACCCACTCTGTGCTTTCCGGCTAGTCTTTCGGGTTTGGAACGGAGCGTGGCGCAACAGCCCTAGAGGTTCGGCGCTGTTCACAGGAATATCGGTAGTCTCTGCACTGGGAATGCGAGCTCGATGCAGGCGGCCTAACTTGTACGGGTGGCGGTCACACATAAAGAGGATAACTTCCGGATACGCCGTCATCCAGGACCTAACTCCTTTCTGATCGGGTAAACTTAACTGATTCACTCCTATGCTGCTTTCCGCAGGCGACAAACTCGGTCACTACGAAGTGCTCGCGCCCATCGGTGCTGGTGGCATGGGTGAGGTCTATCGAGCCCACGATACACAACTGGAGCGCGACGTTGCCATCAAAGTTCTTCCTCGCGCCCTTGCCAACGATCCCGAACGCCTGGCGCGCTTCGATCGCGAAGCCAAGGTCCTGGCGGCGCTGAATCACTCTAACATTGCCGCCATCTACGGATTGGTCGAATCCGAGGGACAGCGCGCACTGGTGATGGAACTGGTCCCCGGCGAAACGCTCGGGGATCGGATGAAGCGCGGGCCTCTGCCTCTCGACGAAAGCTTGCAGGTCGCGCGGCAGATCGCGGAGGCTCTCGAAGCCGCGCATGAACGAGGCGTGGTGCATCGCGACCTGAAACCTGCCAACGTGATGATCACGCCCGCGAGCCTGGTGAAGGTGCTCGATTTTGGACTCGCCGCAATGGCTCAACCGGCCTGCAATTACCGTCCCTTGTGGTTTTACGAATTCCGGTTTGCCGATTGGCCTCCAGACCAGTGGCGCTCCCTTTGCTGAAACCACCATGCTGGCCTTGGCTCACGCATACGAGCAGGCGACCGAGTGGCACACTAGGCGTCCGAAATTGGGTGGGTTATGAAGCTATTCCTTGCTCTAGCATTGACTTTCATGGCTTGGTGCGGTCCAATTATAATGGCAAAAAAGAGGGCTCACGGTGTTTCTCAACCAGCTCAGCACCCCCAGTAGGCGCCAAGTACTCCAACTGTTCGGCGCAGGCGCCGCCGTTTTGATGACCAACCAGGCCGGACAGGCCGGCGAACTTCCGCTAAAGAATACAGGACTTGAACATTACGGCATGACCGTCGCCGATCCTGAGGCGGCCGCCAGGTTTTATGGCCGAATCTTCGATCCGCAGCTGTTTCAGGAGCGCGAGGCGCCTCCCCGCTTTTATGTGAAGCTCGGGATTTCCTATATCGCCTTCGGCGGCAATAAAGATGTCACCGAGCCGCGTATCGACCATTTCTGTGTCCTGACCGAAGGTTACGGGAACGGGGAAGCGCGAAAGCTCCTGGAGGCGGCGGGTATCAATTTTACGGGAGCGGGCGGTCTCGGGATGGCGGCCGATCCGGACGGACTGCGTTTGCAACTCCTGGGCGTCCCTGGCGGACTGGCAAAGAGCATCATCCCCGCGACGCGTATATCGCAGGACGACGCATTGGTTCAGGCGATCGCTACGGACCATATCATGCTGCATGTGTCGGACCTGGAAAAATCCACCGCGCATTACCGGAAGATTTTCGGTCCGGAAGCCTCGAAGACTTCCAAGCCGGCTCGAGTCTGGTTCCAAATCGTTCGAACGAAGCTGGGACTGGAGGCTGTAACCTCCGGCGAGAAGCCGAGCGTCCACCATATATGTGTACGTGTCGCCGGTTTCGACAAGAAGCTGATGACGGAGAAACTCAAAAAGGCTGGCGTGGAGGTGGTTTCCGCCGGCGGTGAGGACGTGGTCCGGTTCAAGGACCTGAACGGTCTGACGATGGAGCTGAAGGGGGGGCCTAAAGCATGAAGCCGTTCCGGTGTCTCGCGATTACGCTGCTTCCGTTCACTGGCTGGGCGGCGGATTCCAATGTGGCAGATGCCGCCATGCGGGCGGATGAGGCTGCGGTGCGCGCCTTAGTCCAGCAAAAGGCGGACGTAAATGCCAAGGCGCCGGACGGTTCGACAGCCCTGCACTGGGCGGTGGAGTCGGACGACCCCGAGATCGTCAGCCTGCTCCTCAAGGCAGGCGCGGACGTCAAAGGCAAGGACCGCTTCGGCTTCACTCCCCTGTATTTCGCGATTTCCAACGACAATCTGGGAATGGTTCGCCAACTGTTGAAAAGCGGCGCGGATGCCAACGAAACCGATGCCGCCGGCGACACGCTGCTGATGCTAGCGGCGCGCGGAGGGAACGCGGATATCCTCAACGCCCTGCTGGAAGGCGGTGCGGCAGTCAACGCCAAGGACAAGACTGCGCATACGGCTCTGATGTGGGCGGTTCGCTCCAACCAACCCGCTCTAGTTAAAATTCTGATCGGCCGCGACGCGGAAGTAAACGGCAAGACTCGCGCGGGCAAGTTGCCGGAGCGCCGGCCCCCGGGGGCGGGCGGTGGATCGCATGGCGTGGGTATCGTGCGCGGCGGATGGCCCGACCGGGGGTATCAGGGCGAGGCTTCAGGCGGCTTGTCGCCGCTTCTGTTTGCCGCGCGCGACGGCAGATTGGAATCCGCCAAATTGCTGGTGGAGGCCAAGGCCGACGTAAATGAGCCCGATGCCAACTCCATTTCTCCGCTGATCATGGCGATCACCAACAATCACGTGGATGTCGCTAAGCTTCTCCTGGAGAATGGCGCCGATCCCAAGGCTGCGGATTTGTGGGGCCGCACGCCGCTGTGGACCTCCGTGGACCTCCGGGATCTGGAAGTCGGCAAGACCGGGGAGCAGAGGTCGGGTGACCAAAAGGTGGACCGTGCCGCGGCGCTGGAGCTAATCAACATCCTGTTGGACCGGGGGGTGGACGTAAATATCCGGACCAAGGAAATTCCTCCGGCGAAGCGATACATTATGTCGCTGGGGGATCTATCGTGGGTGGATTTCACCGGCCAAACACCCTTCGTGAGGGCCGCGCTTTCCGGAGACGTCACGGTGATGCGTCTGCTGCTCCAGCACGGCGCGGATCCCAATATTCCGACCAATTCCAATACCAGCGCGTTAATGGCGGCTGCGGGAGTCAATTGGGTTGTGGGGCAGACCTACACCGAGTCGGAAGCGTCTCTGATAGAAGCTCTCAAGCTGTGCATCGAAAAGGGCGGTGACGTCAACGCCAAGAACAGCATGGGCCTCACCGCCGTCATGGGCGCGGCGAACCGGGGATCGGACGACGTCCTGCAATTCCTTGTACAGCAAGGCGCCAAGCTCGATGTGAAAGACAATGAAGGGCGGACGCCGACGGATTGGGCCAAGGGAGTTTTCCTGGCCACCAACGCTCCGCTAGAAAAGCCCACCACCATCGCGCTGATCAAGAAACTCTCAGGTCAATAGGAATAGATGAAGAAGACAGCTGCCCTGATCGGGGTTATCATCATCGGGGAGTTGCTGGTTTTTGAGCAGCGAGCTCCCTCACAAAACCAGGCGTCCGCCCAAAGCCAAGATCCCGAACGAGCGCTGATCAATCAATATTGCGTCGGCTGCCATAACGAAAAAGCCAATACCGCCGGACTGAAGCTCGACAAGCTGGATGTCGATCGTCCCGGCGAAAATCCCGAGAAATGGGAAAAGGTCGTGCGCAAGGTGCGCGCCGGAATGATGCCTCCCAGCGGGATGCCCCGGCCGTCTCGGGCCGCGCTGGACGGCTTGGCCGCCAAGATCGAAGCCAGTCTGGACCAGGCTGCGGCAGTCAACCCGAACCCCGGGTGGGTCGGACTCCATCGCCTGAATCGCACGGAATACTCGAACGCCATTCGCGACCTGCTGGCTACCGAAATCGACGCATCGAAGCTGCTTCCCGCCGACGATTCGAGCGAAGGCTTCGACAATATCGCGGACGCCCTGGCAATTTCCCCCGCGCTGATCGAACGGTATACTTCTGCCGCGATCAAGATCAGCCGGTTGGCGGTGGGCAATCCGTTGGTTGCATCCTCCACGGTGACCTTCCGTGCGCCTTCGGACTTTTCGCAGCGGGATCATCTGGAAGGCATGCCGCTCGGAACCCATGGCGGATTGGAGGCCCGCTATACTTTCCCGGTCGACGCGCAATACACCATACAGATTCGAGCCAGAGGAGGCGGTAACCAGGGCGGCGGCCTAGGCACAGGCGGCGGACGGGGTGGCGGCCCTTCGGGAGAGCAACTCGAAGTGATGCTCAACGGCGAGCAGGTCAACTTGGTCGGGGCCAACGGAGGCAGTATCAAGCTGGACATAAAGGCCGGCCCGCAGACCATCGGTGCGGCGCTGGTCCGGCGGAGTCCGCCGGGAGGCGAGGAAATCTGGCAGGCGCAACAGGGCAGCGGTGCCGTTAACAGCATCGCCATTACGGGTCCGACCAATCCCAAAGGTTCGGGAGATACGCCCAGCCGCAGAAAGATCTTCACGTGCAAGCCGGCTTCGGCCGCCGAGGAATCGGCGTGCGCCAAGCAGATTATCACGACGCTGGCGCGAGAGGCTTATCGCCAGCCGCCTACCTCCCAGGACCTCGATACGCTGCTGGGTTTCTATCAAACCGCCCGCGCCAACGGCAACTTTGAAAACGGAGTCGAGCAGGCGCTGGCCCGGATTTTGATGGATCCGCGCTTTGCGTTCCGCTTCGAGCGCGAACCCGAGAATGTCAGAGCCGGCGCGGCTTATCGCATCAGCGATCTCGATCTCGCCTCGCGCCTGTCGTTCTTCCTGTGGAGCAGCATCCCGGATGAGGAACTTCTGCAGACCGCGATTCAGGGAAAGCTGCACGAGCCCGCGGTACTCGAGGCGCAGGCGCGCCGTATGCTGGCCGATCCCAAAGCCTCGACGCTATCCACCGACTTCGGTGGGCAATGGCTGTTTCTGCGGGAATTGAAGGCCGCCCGTCCGGAGTCCCGGGAATTTAACGACAATCTGCGCCAGGCATTCCGCCGGGAGACGGAGATGCTGCTCGAAACTATCCGGAACGAAGACCGGAGCGTCCTGGACCTGCTAAACGCCGACTATACTTTTGTCGACGAAACGCTGGCCAAGCACTACGGAATTCCGAATGTACGAGGCAGCCGTTTCCGCCGGGTACAAATCACCGACGACAATCGCCGGGGATTGCTGGGGCAGGGCAGTTTTCTGCTGGTGACTTCGGTCGCGAGCCGTACCTCCCCGGTTGCCCGCGGCAAATGGGTTCTCGAAAACCTGCTCGGCACGGCCCCTCCTCTGCCTCCGCCCAATGTTCCGTCGCTCCCTGAGGATTCAACGTCGCAGCAAGTTACGTCGCTCCGCGAGCGGATGGAACAGCATCGTAAGAATCCGGTGTGTGCGTCCTGCCACAAGATCATGGACCCCATCGGTTTCTCGCTGGAAAATTTCGACCTGATCGGGAAGTGGCGCACCATGGACGGCGGTAAGGCTATCGATGCGACCAGTAAACTGGTGGATGGCACGCCGCTGGATGGCCCGGCGAGTCTGAGACAGGCGATTCTGAGCCGGTCGGATGTGTTCATCCGAACCATGACGGAAAAGCTCATGACCTACGCGGTTGGCCGCGGAATGAAATACTACGACATGCCGGCCGTGCGTTCCATCGCCCGGGACGCGGCCCGGAACGACAACCGGTATTCGTCGATCATCCTTGGCATCGTCAAGAGCGATCCATTTCAGATGAAGGTGAAGCAACCGGAAGTACAGGCTCAAATCAGGGCCGCGGCCGAAAGGTAGCGGCAGGAGAAAATCATGGCGTATCTTACAAGAAAATATCTTTCCCGCCGCACGATGCTGCGCGGCATGGGCGTTTCGATCGCCTTGCCGCTGCTCGATTCCATGGTGCCGGCGCAAACACCGCTGGCCCAGACCGCGGCGGCCGGGAAGACCCGCTTGAGCTGCATCTACGTTCCACACGGCGCAATCATGGACAAATGGACGCCGGCCGCCGACGGCAAGGCCTTCGAGTTCCCCGAGATCCTCGGTTCGCTTGAGAAGTTCCGGGACCGCATTTCGATCGTGTCCAACCTGGCGCATCCCGCGGCGGGAGGCGTGGGATCCGATGCGGGCGCCGACCATGCGCGCTCGGCCGCCGTGTTTCTCAGCGGCGTGCATCCCGAGCAGGGCTCGATCCACGTCGGCACGACGATCGATCAGATCGCCGCGCAGCACATCGGCCAGGATACTCCTTTACCGTCGATGGAACTTTCTATCGAAGAAGTCGCGCTGAGCTGCGGCTCGGGTTACGCCTGCGCCTACTCCAATACGATTTCCTGGAAGACGCCGACGACGCCTCTCCCCATGGAGAACAACCCGCAGGTGGTCTTCGAAAAGCTGTTCGGCGACGGCAGCAACAACGACGATCGCCGGTCACGCCGGAAGCTCAGCCGCAGTCTGCTTGATTCCGTGATGGACCAGGTCGCATCGCTGCAGCGGGATCTTCCTGCGTCCGACCGCACCCGGCTGGGTGAGTATCTGGATGATGTCCGTGAGATCGAGCGCCGGATCCAGAAAGCCGAAAACCAGCTCCCGGCCGGCCTGAAGTTGCCGGAAGCGCCGGTGGGCGTGCCGGAGTCCTTCGACGAGCACTTCAAGATCATGTACGACCTGCAAGTGCTGGCCTTCCGGGCCGAGATCACACGCATCGCCACCATGATGTACGCGCGCGATACCAGCGGCGCGGTTTATCCGCAAAGCGGAATTCGCGACGGGTTCCATGTGTCTTCACACCACTCCAACAATCGCGCGAATATGGACAAGTTCGCCCAGATCAACAAGTATCACGTGGACATGCTGGCGTACTTCCTGGACAAGCTGAAGTCGACACCAGATGGCGACGGGAACCTGCTGGACCACTCCCTGGTTCTGTACGGCAGCAGCATGAGCAACGGAAACCAGCACGATCACGATCCGCTGCCGGTGGTGCTCGCCGGAGGCGCGTCAGGCCAGCTAAAGGGCGGGCGCCATGTAACGTACGCTCCGCATACTCCGATGTCAAATCTGTTGCTGACGGTGCTCAACAAGCTGGGGATCCCGGCCGACAAGCACGGCGATAGCACCGGAAAAGTCGACATCTAGGAGCACTCGCGGCCCAGAATCAATCGACGTCGATTCTATGAAGAAAGTCCTGCTTACCATCGCGATACTCGCGGCAACACTGAGCGCGCAAACATCTAAGTTCCAGATCAAGGTGCATACGGGCCGAGGCCAGGTGGGCTACGACGTCAACTCCACCATGATTTCCGGCGAGAAGGATATGCTGGTCATCGATCCGCAATTCAGCTTGAGCGAGGCTCATAAGCTGGCCGCGGAAATTCTGGAATCCAAGAAGAATCTGGCCTTAATCTATATCACGCATCCTCATCCGGATCACTTGTTTGGCCTCGCCGTCCTGAAGCAGGCGTTTCCTCAAGCCAAAATCGTCGCTCTGCCCGCGACGGTGAACGCAGCAAAGGCCGGCTGGCCCGCACGCCAGAAATTCTGGGTGGCGACCTACGGCAACAATATTCCGGGACCCGATCCCGTGCTCCCGGAGGAACTTTCGGAGCCTGTGCTTACGCTCGAAGGCGAACGTTTCCCGATCACGGGCGGGGTACAGGGCGCCGACGGTCCGGGTAACAGCTTCGTCTTTATTCCATCTCTCAACGCCGTCGTGACCGGCGATGTTGTTTTCGATCACGTCTACTTCGGTGTTCCGCGCGCCGCTGCTCGCGAAAACTGGCAGAAGACCATCGATCAGATCACGGCCTTAAAGCCTTCCATCGTGATTCCGGGCCACCAAGGACCCGGCGCGACTGATGACATGAGAGCCATCGATTTCATGAAGAAATATATTGCCGATTGGGATGCGAACGTGGCTCGCTCAAAAGACGCCGCGGAGATGAAGGCGAATGTACTGAAGGAGTATCCGGCGCTCGGCATGGAGTTCACCCTCAATGACCGCGTCGCGACGTATTTCCCGGCAGCGACGAAGGGTAAGTAGGCAGGTCACGATGCAACGTAGATTACACTACGCCGCCGCGGTGATCCTGGCGCGTGCAGTGCATTCCTCGGTACAAGCAAGATCCCATTCGGCGGAAACGCCATTCTGCTCAAGTACCGAGAGCACACGATTCGTTTCCCCCAAATCGCTCCATCCCAAATTGCGGCACGGGAGGACGGCAAGGTTAGTGGGGTTCACGGCAAGGACGTCATCGGAAAAGTTACTGGCACGAATGGCTGACTAAACCTCAACCATCGCCGCCCACTCCTTCGGCGAAAACAACGATCTGCGGATCGATTCGAAGTACGCGAATAGCCTTGGCAGCGCACGGCGGATTAGGCCGACCTTACAGGCGTCCGGTAGACACCCAGCCGAGCCACCACACCTAACTTCAATAGCCGCTCGCCCGGCGCGAACTCGCCCCTCAGCAGTAACTCCCTTAACTTGAGGAGAGTCCGGCCGGCTTGGGATACAAATTCCGACATCTGAGAACTGGACATTTTTGGGATCACACGCTGAATTGAATTCTGGGCTCGAACGGCCCGATCATCCCCATGCCGAGGGGCCGATCACAAATCTGCTGATCACAAATCTGCTTGACTAACATCGGGCTTGGCTATAACCTACTGCATGCAAGGATATTAAGAGTGGGAGAGGTCTTATGTCTGTTCGAACTGTCTTCATCGCGGTGTCCGTGTCGCTATTCGCCAATCTTCTGTTTGCCCAAAGTGACCGCGGAACCATTACCGGCACCATCTCCGACCCTGCCGGGGCCGTAGTTTCCAGCGCCACGGTTCAGGTGAAAAACGTGGATACGGGAGCGCTCTACGAGGTTGGCAGCTCGGCCACCGGGAACTATGTGGTCCAATTGCCGACCGGAACCTACACGTTGACGGTGAGCGTTCCCGGCTTCAAGAGCTATGTGCGCCAGGGGCTCGCGGTGCCGGTCGCGCAAAGCCTGCGCGTGAACGTCACGCTAGAGGTCGGTTCGGCTTCCGAATCGGTGACGGTGACCGAAGCCACTCCGCTGCTTAAGACGGAAAGCGGTGAACTGAGCCATAACGTCGCCACGGAAACCATGAACAATCTGCCCGTCCTGGGAATCGGATCGAGCGCGGGTTCGGCCGGGATCCGGAATCCGTACGCGGTTCTGCAATTGCTGCCCGGTTCGGACTGGCACGCCGACGCAAGTGTCCGCCTCAACGGCATGCCCAGCAATACGCAAACTCTGCGCATCGAAGGCCAGGACTCCACCAGCGGCATCAGTTCCAGCACGCAATCCACCGTGCAGCCGAGCGTCGACGCCATTCAAGAGTTCGCCGTTGAGACCAGCAACTACTCCGCCGAGTTCGGCGAAGCGGGCGGCGGCGTGTTCAACGTCACCATGAAGTCGGGCTCGAACCAGTTCCACGGTACCGGCTACGACTATTTCGTGAACGAAGATCTCAACGCCGGCCAGCCGTTCACCAATTCCGGCAACGGAAATCTTCTGCGGCCCCGCCAGCGTCGCAACGATTACGGTTTCACTCTGGGCGGGCCGGTGTGGATTCCGCACGTTTATAACGGCCACGACAAAACCTTCTTCTTCTTTAACTTTGAACAGTTCCGTGAGACGGTGATCACCAACAATATTCCCAAGACCGTTCCTACGCTGAACTACCGCAACGGCAACTTCTCGCAGGCCCTCACGGGACGCGTTCTGGGCACGGATCCTTTCGGACGGCAATTGCTTGAAAACACCATCTACGATCCCAATGGCGACCGGCTGGTGAACGGTCTGCGCGAGCGCGACCCGTTCCCCAACAACACCATCCCTCTCACGCAAATCGACCCGGTGGCGCTTAAGGTTCAGGCGTTCATGCCGCTGCCCACCAGCAGCGGTTTGGTGAACAACTATCTACCCATCTATTCCAATCCCAAAGTCTCCGATATTCCTAGCGTCAAGATCGATCAGGAACTAGGCCCCAGGGCGAAGCTCTCCGGATATTGGTCACGCACCGCCGTCACCACCCCCAACGCCGACGGCTTGCCCGCTCCCATCACGACTTCGCTGGGGACCAGTCTCATCACGAATACCGTGCGGCTGAATTTCGACTACACTCTGGGGCCGACCTTGCTGCTGCATGTCGGCGTCGGGCTGATCGATACCCTCAGCGATCCTCAGGTGACGGATTTCGACCCCCTGCAGATCGGCCTGAAGGGCACCAACAGCAACCTCTTTCCTACTTTTCAAACCATGAGCAACGCGCAGGGCGGGATGTCCAACATCGGCCCGGGTACGCTGCTGCGGCTGACCAACTACAAGCCCACCGCAAACGTCAGTCTAACCTGGGTGCGCAACAACCATACCTATAAAGCGGGCGGCGAGCTGGGGCTACAGGGCTATATCGCCAACAGCCGCAGCTACACGGCGTCCTGGATGGTCTTCAGTCCGAATGAAACGGGACTGCCGGCTTTGAATGGCGTGTCGCTTCCTTCCACGGTTGGATTCAACTACGCGAGCTTCCTGCTGGGCGCGTCTGACAGCGGCTACATCGCGGTCCCTTCCACGACGAGGCTCGGCAACCACGCGCTTTCCGGCTTTATTCAGGATAGCTGGAAGGTCACGCGCAAGCTTACACTGGATTACGGTCTCCGGTACGATTTCCAGACGTATCTGAAGGAGCATTCCGGCTACATGCCCAATGCCTCCATCGCGACTCCAAATCCCGCCATGGGAGGCTTACCGGGCGGAATCATTTTCGAAGGCAACGGGCCCGGGCATTGCAACTGCCAGTTTGCAAAAAACTATCCCTGGGCGTTCGGCCCCCGCATTGGGGCCGCCTACCAGATCAACGCCAAAACCGTATTGCGCGTCGGCGCGGGGATCTCCTATGGGCACTCCAACGCTAACAACAACAAGTCCGCCAATGCCGGCTCTTCCAATCCCTACGGCACGGCTTCGTACGGCGATCCCGCGTTCACCATGCAGAACGGCATCCCCTACCATGTCACCTTCCCGAATTTCGATCCCGGACAGCTCCCGCTGCCGGGAACTATCGGCAACCCGACCGTCTTTATCGACCAGAATGCCGGACGGCCTTCGCGGGTGATCCAGTGGAGCTTCGGCCTGCAGCGGGAAATCGTCCGGAACCTGCTGGTGGAGGCAACCTATGTCGGCAATCGCGGCGTGTGGTGGCAGGCTAATACGATGACCAGCCCCAATGCGCTGACGCCTGAGCGGCTGGCCGGTTTCGGGCTCGACTTAAACAACGCCAACGACCTGAAGTTGCTGGCGTCGCCGCTCAATTCCGCACTGGCTGCCAGCCGCGGATTCAACGTGCCTCCGTACGCGGGCTTTCCGCTCACCGCCACCGTGGCCCAGTCGCTTCGCCTGATGCCCGGATACCTCACGCTGGTGAATACGTGGCCTCCGTTGGGTGACACTTGGTACGAAGCCCTTCAAGTCAAGGCCACGAAACGCTTTTCGCACGGCTTCGATTTCAACTATTCGCTGACGTGGGCCAAGCAGCAGACCATTGGCGCGGAACAGGACTTCTCGTACTTCACTTTTGTCACCCCCGCCGTAAACGACGTAAACAACCGGCAGGTGAACAAGGACCTCTCCGCATTCGATCAGCCCCTGCTCTCGGTCATCTCGTCCAACTACACCACGCCCAAGCTGAGTCTCAGCAACACCAGCTTCGCCCCCCGGGCATTGTCCTGGGCCGTGCGCGACTGGCAGATAGGCGCGGTGGTGCGCTATGCCAGCGGCCTGCCGATACAATCTCCCTCCGCGACAACGAGTCTCTCCACCTACGTGTTTCAGAACACGTTCGTGAACCGGGTGCCGGGAGTCCCACTGTTCACGAAGGATCTGAACTGCCACTGCTTCGACCCGGGCTCGACGTTCGTCTTGAATAACGCTGCGTGGACCAATCCGCCCCTGGGACAGTTCGGTACCGCGGCTGCCTACTATAACGACTATCGCTACCAGCGCCGTCCATCGGAATCGATGAGCCTGGGGCGCATCTTCCGCATTAAGGAAAGAGCGGACCTCCAAATCCGCGCAGAGTTCACCAACATCTTTAACCGCACCGAGGTGAACAATCCAACAGCCACCAACGCCTTCGCCAGCCAGACCACAAACAAGGCGGCCCAGGCTACAGCGGGCTTCGGCTGGATCAACACGTCGACCACGTTCGCCACGCCGCGGCAGGGTACGCTGGTCGCCCGCATTACGTTCTGATTCGCAAGCATCGGTAAGCTTACCTGCAGAATTCGGATCTTGAGAAAAGGAGTTCCCGGCAGTTGCCGCTCTCCACCCTTGGAGCTTCGCGGCAACGCTTGACGACGGCGGCTGCTGGGACCTTTTACGGGTGGCGTGATCTCCGGAATCGGCTCTCAGGTATCATTCTTCCCCTGGTGGATTCGATTGTTTGAATGTTAAGTCAGAGGAGGAGCGCGCGGTGTATAAAAAGCTGAACTCAACGGGAACGTTGATTCAGAAAACAACCGTGGAGGCTCCTCACGAGACGTTATGTATTACATCGGACTGGATGTTCACAAGAAGACGATCAGCTACTGCGTAAAGGATGCAAGCGGGCAGGTCCACCGGGAAGGGACGATCGTATGCTTTTTCGTGGGCAACGATCTGACGGACCCTCCGGTTGCGGATTTCTCCGCCTGGTACGCGAGCACAACCGTCTTCGTTCTAGTGGTCGCCCTCGCCCTGACTGGTTACGCTTTCCAGACCGCCGTGGCCGGACGCCCGCTGATCAAGGCGGGCTTCCTCGATCCGGATTGACCCGGCTTTCCCCTTAAGTCCCGCGTAGTCGCCAAACCGGTAAGAGAGAAGTGACCGGCACCTCATCGAAGTCCGATAGCGTTAGGAATTTCCGCTAAAGCTCTCATTGGAAACATGTTGTTCGGATAGTGGACGTATGGTCGGCCATCCGTCCATTAGTTTTTTTGATGGTCGACGCCGGGTTAGCTTATGGGATGGTTAGCTGCCTCTAACCGCTGGCAGTAAATTCCGCCAAACAAACGAAATCTTGACGGGGTGCCATTGCTCTTTGCCGTGTACAAATAACGTACACTGGGCAGCCCAAAACAGCCTACAGTAGCCGGAGCAGTCACAAAAGCAACTGCTCTAACTAGCCGGAACTAAATTAGTAACGCGGATTCTAAACAGCTTGCGCGTTGGCATAGCGGCCCTGAAAGGGCTGGCGGCGGCGGTTCGATTCCGTCCTGGCCACCATGTTTTCAATTGCTTACGGTCATCTCCAAACACGGTTTCATTCCGTTTCATTCCAAAAACTTTGGTCTGTCGAGACTCGCATCTCGGATGAAACAGTTTGAGAGCCGGACGGCGCACTCGATTCCGCCTCACTCCTTAGAAAGCTCCCCGCTCAACTCGCGCCAAAAGGAAATCCTTCTGGCACACCGTAACGGATGAGCAGGACGCAATTCCGGACGCGGCAACTCGCGTGGATGCGCGAGACCGTCGCGGCTGTCGTCGTGAGTGAGGAGCAGGGCGAGGTTGACCGGTTCTCCACGACCCCTGTTCGCACAGGTACTCGCGACCTGTCTAAAAGGGTTTCTTAACTCGCACTTAATCTGAGCTGGGCTGAAGGCGGAATGGCGTTCGAGTTCGTTATGGCAACGTTCATGGTGTTGCGAAGACGCCGATGATGATGGTTCTGCCGATGGCGAAGGCGAAGAAGCAGGCTAGGCCGACGAAGAATGCTTTCATGCTCTGTTGCACTGCTTGCGTTTTTTGCTGGACGATTTTGGCGTTATCGTAGGTTTGGTCGGCGAGGAGATCGATGAGCTCGTTCGGTGGCAGAGTTTTCATCTGCTGCTTGAACGCTTCGTGCGATGTATCCGCGATCGTGTGAAAAAGGAGGGGGGATGTTTTCCCGGTGTGGCGGATCGTGGAGGGTCGAATCGCACGAATTGCGACGATGGCAGCGGTGATGAAGAATGCGAGGCAGGCCGCCCTGCTGCGAGGTCCAAAAGGATCATGAGTGTCGCCGCCCATGGGGGCATCATGTTTATGCGGGTGTGTGCGTCAATGAATGAGCTGAGCTGGGTGACGAGGTAGCCGGTGAGTGCGAGGATGAGCGTGAGGACGAATTTGGCTTTCGCGTCCATGACGCCCACGAAACCGATGACTCGTTCCAGATTTGCTTGGTTCACATCAATGAAATACTTGGTGTCCTCGTCCATAATGGTTCTCCGTTGCTTATTTGGTCTCCAGGGCGCTCATGAGGGGAGTTCGTCCTGATGTCAGGTTCAGGCGCGCGAAGAGAGGCTTGAGTGCTTCCTCGTGGCAGAATTTCATCGCCTTCTTGCTGCCGCAGGGGCACTGAGCGTGCCGATCGGGCGCTCGATAGAGACCGCCTTGGGTGCTGGCGTGCGTGCGCAACCATGCGTGCGTGCTGTCCTCGTCGGTCGACTCCGAGGGTTTCCACTAGTTTGTTTCGGCAGATGGGTTAGCACTAGGCCGATCTATTATGTCGATGATCGGGGACTCCGGGACCAACTGGCCCATGCTTTGCCGAATGAACCCTTTTGGACTCCGCCCTGTGATGTGCGCGATCTGTCCATGTTAATAAAAGCCCTAAACCTGATCGTACTCACTCCAACCATTAGCGTCTCGGGAAACCTGCAACAACCGCAGGATCTGGGGGAGGGCTTGAGATCCAGATTTCAGCGAGGGGTCGATTACTTATCCAACGAGCTTGCCCGCAACGATCCTTCAATGCGGGAAGAACTCGGTATCACCTGGGACGAATTCAGGAATATTCCGCTTTTCATCTATGAAGAGCCTTTCAGCGTGAATGTGCGTGATTCCCAACTTAGGGCGGGAAGGGTTCAGATCAGGATGGAAGCCCTGCTGTCCGATAAGCCGCGCGCGCTCTATCTGATGCGCGGCGCCATCGCTCAACGCGACAACGGCGGGCGCGCTGTCGCGGCACTCTTTTTGCCCGATGTGAGAAGGAGAATCGAGGCGGAGTGGGTGGCTGCATGGATCTCAAGCGAACAAGGTCCCGTCGAACGAATGCGCTTCGCATCGGATGAGGAGCATGCTGCCGCGCTAGCAAGACTAGCTCGAAAGATGGAAAGCTCCTCGCCAGAAAAAATCAAGGTCAGCACACCGATCAGTCGAACGCCGTCCGCCAAGCCGCGGTTACTCAAGTCGTTTCAGGGTGGAATCACGTCCGTCGCAGTGCATGCTGGTGTGCCACCGAAACCGGCAACGGATATGCGTACGAAACCGCTGGCGGTCAACCAGCCTCCACCAAGCCCAGGAATGGTCGACTCCGCGACTCTGACTCCTCCCGGTTATACCAATGCCGAGATCGAGCAAAGAGGATGGGAGATCCTGATCCACGTTCTGAATGCGACTGATAACCCCGAACTTGCCGATTTCAGAAGGCGGCATGGCGTAGGCGCCGATGGCGCGATTGGGTGGAAAACGTTCGTGGAGATGAAGGCGACTGGAAGAGTCCCCCAATCCACTGTCGAGATGTCAAATTCGGAGTATGCGAGAGCCAGGGAGCGCGACCTTGATTTTATCCTCGCATTAGTTTCTGGACTCGAGGAAGGTGAACGTGGGGAAGTTTGTTTGATCCTCGATCCGGCTCATCGTGCGACGGTGCGTCCGATTCAGGGCGTCCGCCTCGTGAATCTCAGTGATGCTCTTGCAGTCGTGATATATTTCGATAACGACGAACTAAGCGAGAAATGAAATTCCTCAAACCAGATCATTGAGGATCAGTTCAGGCTACTGTTCATCGCCTATCCTCGACGACCGGGCGGTAATGACGGGGAAAATCTCAGCAAGTCGTTACGGGTGGCCTCGACGGAGTTGCCTGAAGGCGCCGCGCCCGGTCCAGGATCCGAGGGCGGATCGTCAAGAAACCCCGATTCAGCTAAATGGGAGACACCTCTTTAGTCAGAAGCCATTGCACGGCCATGGCTTGATAGTGTTGGCGTCCAGCATGTCAGGCTGGCGGTCAGTCTGCTGATTCAGCACCGGGGGTTGCTATCGCGCGATGCAGAAACTTGGGACGAATATCGCGCAGTTGAGTGCGGATTAATCACGGAGACCGGCGCCCAGTTCGTATCGCGGCACACAATCCGCACACAAATGCCATTCGTCGCACCGCAAGCGTAAGAAAACGCAGGACCGGCAGCAGTGTTCGCTCTGATTGAGCGAATCAGTGCCCAATTTCCCGTTCTTGTGGCCAGACTCGGGCACCTCGAACAGTCGGTGCTTCTAACGAAAACTCTCGGTGCTTGTTCTGGTCTGTCGATCCGGGGTGGCGTAATAACCGTTCCGTGTGCGTACGCTGGGACGGCCGAAACCATTCACAGTTACCTTGATTTGCCGGAATGTCCCGTCCAAAGCCGGATTCAGGGGTAAGTATCCCAGGATGTACTGATTCCGGATTTCATGGGCCACATTAGGCGTGATCTCTTCTACGTCTCCTAGACTCTTCGGGTAGTAGTCGAGGCCCTCCGAAGCCTCCGCCAGCGCCTTCAGAGCCCGTTTAGCGGAACGCGCCTCGCGCCCCTCTTCCTCGTTCAGCAACCCAATCGAATAGATCAGCACTTCGGTACGCGGAGCCTTAAGCAGCAACTGTGCCAACGATTCGTTGCTAGCGTTGTCGTTGCCGTCAGTTATTACGACGAGTACCTTTTTGTCCTTCTTTCCACTGGGACATGAATATGTCAGAAACAGTGATATACTTCTGACAGGAGACGCTATGGCAGTTCTAGCCGTAAGAGTCATGGAGTACGCTAATCGGTTGCCCGAAGGCATTCCCGTGGCCGCTAAGGAATTGCTTCATCTGGGCAGCCGCGCCGCTGTGGATCAGACATTGTCGCGCTTGGTCTGGCGGGGGAACCTGATGCGTGCAGGGCGCGGAATCTATATTCGGCCGGTCGAAAGCCGCTTTGGCACACGGCCACCGGATGCGTCTAAAGTCGTCGAAGCCATCGCGGCTCAGCGGGGCGAAAGGGTGGCTCCGCACGGTGCCGCTGCTGCAAACGAACTCGGCTTAACAACTCAAGTGCCGGTTCGCGAAGTGTATCTGACCTCCGGGCGGAGCCGGACCCTAAAGCTTGGTGCCCAGGTGATTGAGCTTCGGCACGTTCCGGCTTGGCAATTAGTTTTACCGGGACGTCCCGCAGGCGCGGCAATCCGAGCACTTGCGTGGCTGGGACCGAAGCGGGCGAGCGAAGCCCTCCGAAAACTCCAGCAGAAGCTGGTTCCATCGGAATTTCAAGCAATCGTTAGCGCCCGCGGAGGGCTTCCCACCTGGATGGCTCAGGAAGTGAGCGCTCTGGCAGACAATGGCTGACCTCTTCCTCAAGTTGCCCGCAGGTGACCGCCGCGAAGCACTCGGGGTCGCTGCGGCATCATCCGGCCGGCCACTGCACTTGTTGGACAAAGACGTCTGGCTAGTCTGGATTCTCGAAGTTCTCTTCCAGGCCCCATTCGCCACTCACCTCGTCTTTAAGGGAGGCTCCTCGCTCTCCAAGGCGTACCAAATCATCAGCCGATTCTCGGAAGATGTGGATCTCACCTACGACATCCGCGCGCTCGCGCCGGACCTCGTTGGCGAGGAAGGTGAAGCGCTGCCTCCGAACCGGAGCCAGGAGAAGCGCTGGACGAAAGAGATCCGCACGCGGCTGCCACTATGGATCAACGATCAAGTCGTGCCCGTGATTGCCAGCGCGCTGTCGGCGCAAGGACTGTCTGCGGCGCTTTCGATGGACGGAGAAAAGGTATACATCGAATATGAGCCGTTGGCGAAAGGATCCGGATACACGCGGCCAGCGGTGATGCTTGAATTTGGCGCGCGCTCGACCGGGGAGCCGTGGGAGACCCGTCCCATACGATGCGATGCTGCCGATCACTTGCCCAGCGTCTTGTTTCCCACCGCGAACGCGCGGGTGATGCGTCCGGAACGAACTTTCTGGGAGAAGGCGACTGCAATTCATGTTTTCTGCGCGCAAGGGGAATTCCACGGCGGGGACCGCTTCGCGCGTCATTGGCATGACCTCACGCGGCTCGATAGAGCCGGAATCGCGAAAACTGCAATTGCCGACCATGCACTGGCACTCGCGGTGGCCCGGCACAAGGCGGCCTTTTTTGCTGAGAGGAACACCGATGGTACGCCCATCGATTACGAGACGGCAGTTTCCGGAGCGCTGCACCTAATCCCTCATGATAAGGCGCTAGAAAGCTTATCGCTCGACTATGCCCGGATGGTGGAAGATGGCTTGCTATTCGATGAAGTCGAACCGTTCGATGAACTTCTGGATCGCTGCCGCACGCTGCAGGAAGAGGCAAATCGAATAGGCAGACCCCAAAGTTGAATCCTACAATCCACGTTTTCTGCTAGTGACCGGCGCGGAAGCGGGTAAAGATGGCATTCTCGTCGTTCCGGGGGGGCGTTTGAGCCTCCCTCGAGTGGGTCGCCTCGGGCCCCGAGTCAATTCTGGTTTCGTCGCTTTTGGCTCGAACGGCGATGGCTAACAGCGGTTGTCGAGGAAGAATTACAGGTATTATTAAGAGCGATTTCAGCCGAATAATAAGTACTCACTATGAGCGAAATACTCTTGATTCTTCTGTTGGTGCTCGTAGCCGGGATTCTGGCACTGGAGTTCGTGCTCTGGCTGCGGCCATCACCGATCCCGGTCGACCTTTCTGACGTCCATTCCAAGCTCGAACTTCTTCATCAATCGATTCAGCAAACGGAGCGCGGCAACAGGGACGAATTCTCCCGGCTGCGCCAAGAACTTGCCGGCCAAAACCAGGCATTCAAACTTGAGGTCGCTGGCTGTCTAACGCAGCTGAATGATTCATTGCTCCAGCAGCTTAGCGCCTCAAGAAGTGCGATGGGTGGGCAACTCGATCAATTCCGACTCGGCACCGAACAGCGGCTTGACAACTTCAGCAAAGAGACAAACCAGAAGGTTGACCTTTTGCGCGGGAGTGTAGCGGAATCCGGAGGCCAATTGCAGACTCAGGTTGGTCAAGAACTCGAAAGGCTTCGATCTGGATTGGGCCAAGCGGCGCAGCAATCCCGTGAGGAGATTGCCGCTGGCCTTAAGACCGTGAGCGACTCCTTGGCTGACAGTACATCCAAACTGACGATCACCCAGAAGGCCCAGATGGATGAGATTCGGACGACGGTGGAAGGGCGGCTGAACGCCCTCAATGCCGACAACGAGAAGCGGCTCGAACAGATGCGGCAGACGGTGGACGAGAAATTACAGGGTACGCTCGAAACTCGCCTGGGAGAGTCCTTCAAGCAGGTCAGTGAGCGGCTGGAGCAGGTCCACAAAGGTTTGGGTGAGATGCAGACCCTGGCGTCAGGCGTCGGGGACCTCAAACGCGTTCTCACCAACGTGAAGACGCGCGGCACCTGGGGCGAAGTCCAGCTTGGCAATCTGCTGGAGCAAATACTCGCACCCGAACAGTACGAAAAGAATGTGAATACGACGGGCACCCAGGAGCGCGTCGAATTCGCAATCAAGCTGCCGGGCCACGAGAAGGGCGAGACGTGCTGGCTGCCTGTCGATGCGAAGTTCCCCGTGGAGGACTACCATCGCATCGTGGAAGCGTCGGAGAGCGGCGATCCGGACGCCGTCGAAGCAGCCTGCCGGGCTTTGGAGTCAACGATTCGGCTTTGTGCCAAGACCATCAGTGAAAAGTATCTGTCACCGCCGCGCACCACGGACTTTGGGATCCTTTTCTTGGCAACCGAAGGTCTCTATGCAGAGGCTCTACGGAGGGTCGGCTTGGCAGAAACACTGCAGCGTGAGTACCGGGTTATTATTACCGGACCAAATACGTTTGCGGCCATTCTGAACAGCCTGCAGATGGGATTCAAGACCCTGGTCATCCAGCAACGATCGAGCGAAGTATGGGAAAAGCTTGAGACAGTGAAGACAGAGTTTGCGAAGTATGCCGGTGTTCTGGCCAAAGTAAAAAAGAAGCTTCAGGAGGCAACCAATACTGTTGACGATGCCGAGAGGCGGACGCGTGTGCTGCAGGGTAAGCTGCGACACGCGCCACACGATGGCTCCGTACAACTGACCGGTCTTTTGGAATTCGAAACTGCTGATGAAGTCGAGGAAGTCACCGGCCTCGCGATGGCGGCAGGCATGGAGGAAACCGATGAATGAAGGTGCTGACGCCGCACCAGTCGACGCGTCGCCGTCGATCTTTCAGAGCGCCCTGCCGCTTGAAGCAAAGCTGGAACGGGCTCGGATGGAGCTGCTGGATCTTTCCGCACGCAACCGGCTGCTCAACATCCCGCGCTCGTCCCGAAATGTACGCACGATTGAGGTCATTGATGAGAAGTCTTCCGAAGTATTCCGTCTCCTCGTGCGTGAGAACCGGACATTCACGTTCGCCCCGGGACGAGCATCAAAAGGCGAAGGAACCGTTGATGCCGCAGTAGATTCAGAAGAGATTCTTGAGCTTGCTCAACCAGACGACAGCGTCAACCAGCACGGCGTACTGAACCGCCATGCCGACACGAAGCTGCAAACGAGGCTCACCTCTGCCGGGCTGCAAAAGAGACTGCTCGACCTGTACGCGGATGCCCGCACGTTAGAGGAGGAACAGGGCGTTAACATATTGTTCCTGGCGCTCGGCACGCTCAAGTGGATCGATCCTTCCAACGCGGACAATATCCGCTATGCGCCGCTCGTACTTGTCCCTGTCAGTCTTGAACGCGGGAGCGCAGCGGAACGATTCAAGCTGAAGTGGCGTCAGGAAGAGCAAGCGCCCAACCTTTCTCTTGAGGCCTATCTTGACCGCGTTCATGCCTTGAAGCTTCCCCATTTCGAGGTGGGCGATGAGTTTGATCCGGCCGCATACATGGCTGCGGTGTCCGAGGTTGTTTCCCTAAAAGAAGGCTGGTCCGTGATGGCCGACGACATCGTGCTGGGTTTCTTTTCGTTCGCGAAATTCCTGATGTATCGTGATCTCGATCCGGAAGTTTGGCCGCCCGAGGGCAAGCTAACGGAACTGCCGCTCATCCGTTCTCTGCTGGTTGACGGTTTCCCCCATCGGGAGGGGATGATTCCCGATGACGCGTCCATCGATTCCTTGATTTCTCCTGCAGAGATGCGGCACATCGTCGATTGCGATAGTTCCCAAACGCTGGCTGTTCACGACGCACAACACGGTCACAGTCTTGTTATTCAGGGGCCACCAGGAACGGGCAAGTCACAGACCATCGCAAATATTATTGCTGCTGCCATCGCAGATGGTAAAACAGTGCTCTTTGTAGCGGAGAAGATGGCAGCGTTGGACGTTGTGAAGCGCCGCCTGGATCAAGCGGGAGTGGGAGATGCGTGCCTTGAGCTTCATAGCAACAAAGCCAACAAACGGCTACTACTGGAGGAATTGCGCCGCACCTGGGAGCTTGGTTCGCCACGCGGCGATTTTGCTAATTCGCTCAATACGAGCCTTCTGGAGGCACGGGATGCATTGAACGCTCATGTTGCTCGCATGCACCAAGTTCATAGCCCGTCTGGCCTCACGCCATACCGGGCCATTGGCGAGCTTGTGCGCCTTCGGAAGGACGGACGTCCCCCCACGGATCTGCGCCTCGAACAGCCAGAAGCGTGGTCTCTTGAAGGACGCAAAGAGCGTGAGAAGCTACTCGGCGAGCTGTCGCAGCGTTTAACTGAGACCGGATGTCCAATGGAGCACGCATGGTGGTGCGTCGGCTTAGACTCGATCCTGCCCATGCAAGTGGACCGAATCATGCTCCGGGTTGCCGATCTAAAATCGCGCCTCGACGTGATCGCCGTTGAACAGGCTGATCTGGCGGCCATTTTGGAACTTCCACCTCCAGAAGCTTTCAGTAACTTCAATGCCGTTGTTATCCGTGCTCGACGCATCGCGCGCGCGCCAGAAATACTTGGCAAAAGCCTCGCAGCACCGGAATGGGAAGAGTGTCGGGGGAAGATAACAGAGGTTCTTGGCGCTGGCTCTGAACATGCGCAACTCACGAGAGACCTCGCCGGAGCCCTGCTGCCCGTAGCGTGGACTGCCGCGATCAGCGAGATGCGGCTCAAGTTCGACGGATTGCCGGCCAGTTTTGGACCGGAAGCCTTCGCACGCGCCAGCCGGCTTCGCGTTCTGCTGCCACAATTGACGGCTGCGGCGGAGCAACTCAGGGGGTTCCTGGGCCTAACGGGTGACAGCGAAACAACCGCCTCGATCAGCCGCACGCTTGAGATAGGCAAGCATGTTGCTGCGGCACCGGCTGCCAGTCCAGAAGTCTTCACTGCGGCGGTTTGGGATCACGGAGTCGAGCAGGCGAGTGACCTTGTCGAGGCTGTAGCAGTTCTTGAGGATGCCCACGCCAAAATCGGCAATCGCCTTTCAGAGGCGGCCTGGGGTATTGACTGTGTTGCCGCGCGGCAGGCGCTGGCTTCGCATGGGACCAGTATGTTTCGCTTTCTGAGTGGCGAATGGCGGCGGGCGAACCGGCTGGTAAAATCCGTCCTCAAGAATCCTAACGCGTCTCTAACCGAGGCCTTGCCACTGCTCGACAATTTGGCCAAGGGTCAGCAGGCGCAGGGGGAGATTCGGGGAGGCGATGCACTTGGACGCTCAGCTTTTGGCGCTCACTGGCGAGGCGAGCGATCGAGTTCAGCCCCACTTCGCGCCTTAGTGGAATGGTCTCGCAGCTTGGGTCCTCGGGCGCAGGAGATCCGTTTCATCGCAAGCCGAATCAAGGACTCATCGGAGATTGGCGTAAGCGCCAGTTGCCTGCAAACGATTTGGAACGAGTGTCGCCCTCTGCTGGACGCAGCGTGGGACGATTTCGGCTGCACGGAAGTCGGCGCCTTCGCACCAGCGCAGAGTGTAGACGCAGTCTCTCTGTCCCTCCTTGTTCAACGCAGCACGGCAGTGTCCGGAGCCGACACGTTCTGCAGGGAGATCATGACAGCAGTGCCACCGTTGCTTACAGACCGGCTGCTAACTCTGGATCGCTTAAGTTCCGCCCAGAACGCAGCGCGAGTGATTGCGGAATCCGTTCAACTGGGAAGAGTCTGTTTCGGAGCAGCCTGGGCGGGTACTCAGTCGCAATGGCCGGATTTGAAATCGGCAGCCGAGTGGATAGATGCGAATCTCGATATCAGAATGATCGCGGCGCGTTTGCCAGGTCGTCGGGAAGTTGCAGCGCGCGCTGCATCGGACGAGGTGCGCTTGAGCGCATTTTTGCAAGACACCGAAAATGTCTTCTCCGATCTTCGCCTCAATAAGACCAAGTTATTTGGCGTTCAAGATGTAAGCAATCTGTCCTCCAACAAGCTGAGCGCGCGCTTCGATCAGTGGCTTGCCAATGCGGAACAGTTGTCCAAGTGGGTGGCCTATTGCGAACGGGCCAGCCGTAGCCGTGAACTAGGTCTTGGGCAGTTGATCGATCAGCTTGAGGACAAACGGCTATCTCCCGATGACACAGCATTCGTCTTCGAGCAGGCCTACTATGAAGCTTTGTTGGCAGCCCAGATTCAGGCTGAGCCGATGCTTGGCCGCTTTGACGGAACTGTTCACGGGAGATTGACCCGCGAGTTTGCTGATTTGGATCGACAACGCATTGCCGCAGCGAGGCTGGAGGTGGTGCGGGCGCACCATCGCCGCATTCCGCAAGCTGGTGGAGGGATTGGTCCTCTCGGTGTACTCCGCGCAGAAATCGCCAAGCGGCGGGGACACATGCCCATCCGCCAACTCATGCTGAAAGCGGCACCGGCCATCCAGGCACTGAAGCCCGTCGTCATGATGAGTCCGTTGTCGGTGGCGCAGTTTCTACCTCCGGGTCAACTGACGTTCGATTTGCTTGTGATGGACGAAGCAAGTCAGATCCAGCCGGTTGATGCACTCGGAGCAATCGCCAGATGCCGCCAGGTTGTCGTGGTCGGGGATGAGCGTCAACTGCCTCCCACCAAGTTCTTCGCCAAGATGACCGGCGGACAGCCCGATGACGACGATGCCGAAGTGTCCCAGGTGGCCGACATTGAGAGCATTCTGGGTCTATTCACCGCGCGTGGCTTGCCGCAACGCATGTTGCGCTGGCACTATCGTAGCCGCCACCAATCGCTTATTGCGGTATCGAACACCCAGTTCTATGAGAACAGACTGTTCATTGTGCCGAGTCCATACACTCAGGAAGCGGGCATGGGGCTTAGTTTCCATCATGTTTCCGAAGGCACCTTTGATTCAGGCAACAGCCGTACAAATGCAGTGGAGGCGAGAGTAGTCGCCGAAGCCGTGATTCGTCACGCAAGGGAGAACCCAGACAGATCACTCGGGGTAGCGACGTTTTCGGCCAAGCAACGGCGGGCCATCCTAGATCAGCTCGAGGTTCTTCGCCGCAGCAATCCGGACGTGGAGTCATATTTCCACGCCCATCCAAGTGAGCCGTTCTTCGTCAAGAATCTGGAGAACGTGCAAGGGGACGAGCGGGACGTGATCTTCATCTCGGTGGGCTATGGGAAGAATGTCCACGGCTATATGGCGATGGCGTTTGGCCCACTCAGTAGCGAGGGAGGCGAGAGACGGCTCAATGTTCTTATCAGCCGGGCAAAGCGCCGTTGCGAAGTCTTTGCTTCGATCACTGACGAGGATATTGATCTTGAGCGCGGGAAGGGTAAAGGTGTGTTTGCGTTCAAGCTCTTCCTCCATTATGCCCGGACGGGTCGCCTCTCCATGGCGCGTACCACGGAGCGCGATCATGACAGCGTATTTGAAATCCAGGTTGCGAACGCTCTTCAGGAACGCGGGTATCAAGTTCATGCGCAGGTCGGCATCGCAGGCTTTTTCATTGACCTCGCAATAGCTGATCCAACCAGGCCGGGCCGCTATCTGCTGGGCATCGAGTGCGACGGAGCGTCCTATCATAGTGCTCGCTCGGCCCGTGATCGCGATCGCCTTCGTCAATCAGTGCTCGAAGATCACGGGTGGATCATCCATCGCATTTGGAGCACGGACTGGTTTCAGCGGCCCAGTGAGCAACTTCAGTTGGCTGCCGCGGCTATCGAAGCCGCCAAGGCTGAGCTGGATGCGCGCGGCGAGGGCGGCCAAGTGCGCAATCGTGCCGTTCCGGTCCAGGTTGTCGTGATCGATCGCGCGGAAACTGCGGAGATCGGACTAGTTCCAACAGAAGAAACCAGTACTTCAACCACGCTCTACATTGAGGCGACACCTTCCCGACCGGAGGGCAGTTTTGATCTCCACGAAACGCCTGTCGGAATCCTCGCCGGAATTGTTGAGCAGATTGTCGTGGTTGAAGGTCCGGTTCACGTTGATGAGGTTACTGCCCGTGTTCGAATTGCTTGGGATCTCCAGCGGAGCGGCGGCCGCATTCAGTCTTCTGTTGAACGAGCCATATCCCAGGCTGTTCAAGCGGGCCGCTTGGAAATTCAAAATCAGTTCCTATCCGTTCCGGGTGCGAACGCACACGTGCGTGATCGGAGCGGTGTCACGTCCATGAGCTTGCGGAAACCAGAAATGCTCCCTCCTCAGGAAGTGAAGGAAGCGGTTCTCCAGGTCGTGCGCATGAACCTCGGCGGAAGCCCGGATGACATAGCGCACGCAGTCTCACGCCTGCTGGGTTTCAAGGCGACAAGTGCTCAACTCCGTGACGTTGTCCAGATTGCGATCAGCACCCTAGTTCGCGAGGAGATTTTGGTGAAGCGTGGCGATCTTTTGGTACTCGACAATATTGAGCCGGAGACGGCTTCAAAGGTCTCAACTTAGGATCGGAAAAGGGTGGGTTAACTCTTGTTCCTCGTGGGCGCGTCCGTTCACCCACCATGCTGTGCCAAAACTGTGTCGGAACTCCATCTATTCGAACCACTGAGGTTGCTGTTTGAGCGAGAGCAGATTCCCCAGATTGTTGTAAATGTTAGGATTTGGCGAAAAACGATAGAGCCCTTGGAAGCGATGAAGCTCCCTTGGGCGCAGGGTCGCGATTCAAGAGCACAGATCAGCCTTCGATGAAAAGTGCCCGCCTATTGAGCCGCACCCACACCCTCCAAAAACCCTCCATTAACGCGCATCTGAAAACGGACCCCTGTTTTGTTGGCGTTTTCCATACCCTGAATCAACGCCATGCGCATTTATGTCACTGAAAACAAAACATTGCCATTTTCCCAAGCTGGACGTCGCCGGTTCGACCCCGGTCTCCTGCTCCATACTTTCAATGGGTTGGCCAAGATCGTGCGCGTCCGCCCCGACCGCTTCCTCCAGACCGATTACAGTCGAAGGGCGTTGATCACAACTGAGAGTGCGGCTGGCTGCTGACGCCGACTCGGATAGTAGAGGAAGAAACCGGTGAACGGCTGGTACCAATCCTCCAGCACGCGTATTAACGATCCATCCGCGAGGAGTGGCGCAGCCTGTTCCTCTGTTATGAAAGCGAGGCCGACGCCATCAATGGCTGCTCTGATCACGATCGCCACGTCGTCGACGATCAGCGGACCGCTTACCCCTACCGAGAGAGATTTCTTGCCCTTTTCGAACTCCCATCGGTAGACGCCATCGGAACCGTGTCGAAAGTCCTCGGTGGACACCTGAAAACCGGCCATACGTGGACACTTCAAAACCGGCCAACGAAGTAGCGGAACTCAGGACA
>Ga0209483_1000623_pt1 | contig 29705 bp, 24 predicted proteins | sample NGEPerA_FD_184508 | JGI IMG/M metagenome (GOLD analysis project Ga0209483, IMG submission 184508) | Arctic peat soil microbial communities from the Barrow Environmental Observatory site, Barrow, Alaska, USA - NGEE PermafrostL2-A... | ecosystem: Environmental > Terrestrial > Soil > Wetlands >... | reverse complement strand
ACCTTGAAGTTCATGCCGTAGATCGAGGCGATCAGGGTCGGCGGCATCAGCACCACCGCCATCACCGAGAACAGTTTTATGATGTTGTTCTGCTCGAGATTGACGACGCCGAGCATCGCGTCGAGCACGAAGGTGATCTTGTTGGAGAGGTAGCTCGCATGGTCGGTCAGCGAGGTGACGTCGCGCTGCATGGTCTTGAGCTGCTCGCGCATGTCCTTGGACCATTTGACGCCGTCGACGGCGGCTGCCACGAACGTCACCACGCGGCCGATCGAGACCAGGCTCTCCCGCACTTTCGAGGTCAGGTCGCCCTTGCGGCCGATGGCGATCAGGATGTCGGAATAGCGCTTGGCGTGGCCGCTGCGCGCTGTGCTCTCTGGCTCGAAAATACTGTGGCTGATGCCATCCATGTCGGTGCCGGCGCGCTCCAGGATATCGGCATTGCGGTCGATCACCGCATCCAGCAGCTCCGTCAGCACCATCTCGCCGGTGATGCCGGCCGCGCAGCCGCGCGCCAGCTTGTTCTCCACCAGCAGAAAAGGCCGCGGCTCGTCGTAGCGCACCGTCACCAGGCGATGGCTGGCCAGGATGAAGGTCACCGCGGTGGTGCGCGGATTTTCCGTGTCGGCGGCGCACATCAGGGTGGCCGTCATGTAGCGCGCGCCGTTCTCGATATAGAGCCGCGAGGAGATCTCGATCTCCTGCATGTCCTCACGGGTCGGCACCGCGATCCCGGCGAGCCGCTCCACTGCCTTGTCTTCGGCCGCGGTCGGTTTGACGAGGTCGATCCAGACCGCGTCCTCCGGCAGCGCGTCGATATCGACGGCGGCGGCTTTCTTCAAAGAGCTTTCGACAGGCACGAACACCGACAGCATGAAGAACTCCGAAACCAGGCACGCCCACCCAACAGGACTTGGCTCTGGCCTGGCAAGCCGCCTGTTAATTGCCGGGCAACCTTTTGTGGCTGCCGGATGGCCGCAGCATGGCACTGATTCGGCAGCGCAGACGGGATTGCCCGGAAATGAGACACAGGCCGCAATAACTGCGGCAAAAAAGACACAGCCGCCCTCCCGCAGCGCGGGAGACGCATCTAAAGTCTGGAATTATGACCGATTTCGGCGATAATGCGATTAATGGAATCGTGGCGTTTCGGCGCAATGCTGGTTCGTGGACGCAGGACTTTCGATCGGAAATACCATGTCGTCGCTCAAGGTTGTGTTGGGAATTCTGGCTGCGGGCCTGACGCTGTCGGGCTGTATGCAGGCCACCACCTACGAGGCGACCAACACCACCAATTTCAAGCCGCACGACAAGGAATTGCTGGCGAAAATCCGCTACACCAACGTTCCCGTCGCCGAGCCGTTCCGCCGCGCCATCGTCGAGTATCACCGCAAGGAAGCGCCGGGCACCATCGTGGTCGATTCCGACAACCACTATCTCTATTACGTGCTCAATGAGGGCAAGGCGATCCGCTACGGCATCACCGTCGGCGAAGAAGCCATGGCCTGGTCCGGCATCGCCAAGGTCGGCAGCATGACGGAGTGGCCGCCCTGGCATCCGACCAAGGGGGAGATCGAGCGGCTGGGCGTGCCGACCTTCGTGCCGCCGGGCCCCGACAATCCGATGGGTTCGCGCGCGATGTATCTCTATTCGGGCGGCAAGGACACGTTGTTCCGGATCCACGGCACCAACCAGCCGGAATATATCGGCGCGTCGATCTCCTCGGGCTGCATCCGCATGACCAATGAGGACGTGATCGATCTCTATAACCGCGTGAAGCTCGGCACCATCGTGGTGGTGCTGGAGCCGCACCATGGCGACTCCCCGTACAATTCGACGCTGGCCTTGCAGGGTGGCGGCGGCAATACGGCGATGATGCAGTAAGCCGCTCGTCGATCCCAGGCATTCAAAAAAGCGTCGGTTTTACCGGCGCTTTTTTGTTGGCGGCGCGCTCTGGCCGGCCTCCGGCTTTGCCTCATCGGATTTCGGTGCCTCCGGCTTGTTGGGATCCACTTTGGCCGCGAGCTGGCGCGGCGGCGCTTCGTCCGGCCGCTCGGCCGGCAGCAATGGCGCGATTTGCGGCAGCGGATCCCACACGTTCCACTGGCAGATCCTGTAGTTGTTGCGCCGCTCCATCAGGTCGAGATGGATGTGATCCTCGTGATACCAGTCCGACCCCGGTCCCAGCACCGTCATGAACCGCGCGCACACCGAATGCAGCAAGCTCTCGCGCAAATCCCGCGACAGCGTGCGGTCGGTGAGCCCGATCGACTGGCCGTTGGCGAGTTTGATCGCGCGTACGTCGAGCGCGTTGGCCCGGCCATGTTCGGATAGATGCGCGCCGGGAATCCGGTTGAAGCCGCGGCATTCATAGGAATCGAAATTGTCGAGCACGACAGGTTCGGTGCCAAGGCCGGTGGCGAGGCTCGTCACGTCGTTGCGGATCCAGTCGGCGATGGCCGAGGCCATCCCGCAGCGCAAGGTCGCGGGCGGCGTCACCGCGACCTTGCGCTTGTCCGGCAGCACCACGGCCTCCAGCCGGACTAGGTCCTCGCCGCCGCAGCCGCCGGGACCGTGGATGTCGGGAATGCTTGGCGCGATGGCGATCTCCTCCGTCAGCGCCATCCGGCACGCGGAGGGTTGAGGCTGGGCTTGAGGCTCGGGCGCTGGCGCGGCCGGTTCGGCCGGCTTCTCCACTGGCGCGGGCGCCTGTTTTGCCGTTACCGGCCGTTCCGGCTCCCGCACAGGGGCCTCCGCCGGACGTGGCCTGGGCAACGGCACCGCCGCCGGAACCAGGGAGCCGCGCAGTTTCGGGCTGCGCTGCGCGAACAGCCCATCCCACGGCCATTGCGGGGCCCTGCGCGCCGCCGCCGCGGGGCCAGCTTGCGCGGCCAGCATCGCGAGCGCCATTGCCGCCGCGACCGTCGACCATTGGCCGCGGGGCCATCGACCAAAAGGCCATTTGCGGCGTGCTTTCTCCGCGCTAGAGTTCATGGCAATCCCGTGACGACCTGCGGCAAGCGACAACACATTTCTGGAGGAACGTTCGTATGCTTGGATTGATGCAAGACTGGCCTTTGCTGTGTCATCGGATCATCGAGCACGCGGCGAAATATCACGGCACGCAGGAAGTCGTGACGCGATCGGTCGAAGGCCCCATTGTCCGCACCAATTACGCCGAAATTCACAAGCGCGCACTGAAAGTATCGCAGATGCTGCAGCGCGACGGCATCAAGCTCGGCGACCGTGTCGCAACCATTGCCTGGAACACCTGGCGCCATCTGGAATGCTGGTACGGCATCATGGGGATCGGCGCGGTCTGCCACACCGTCAATCCGCGGCTGTTCCCGGAACAGATCGCCTGGATCCTCAACCACGCAGGCGACCGCGTGGTGATGGTCGACACCACCTTCGTGCCGATGCTGGAGAAACTCGCCGACAAGCTGCCCACCGTCGAGCGCTACATCGTGCTGACCGACAAGGCACACATGCCGCAGACCACGCTGAAGAACGCGGTGGCCTACGAAGACTGGATCGGGCAGGCCGACGGCAAGTTCGAGTGGCAGGATTTCGACGAGAATACCGCCGCCGCCATGTGCTACACCTCGGGCACCACGGGCGACCCGAAGGGCGTGCTCTATTCGCACCGCTCCAACGTCATTCACTCGTTTATGGCGAATTCGAAGGACGCGCTCGGGACGTCGGCAAGCGACGTCATGCTACCGGTGGTGCCGCTGTTCCACGCCAATAGTTGGGGAATTGCGTTCTCGGCGCCGGCGATGGGCACCAAGCTTGTCATGCCCGGCATGAAGCTCGACGGTCCCTCCGTCTACGAGCTGCTCGACACCGAAAAGGTCACCCATACCGCGGGCGTGCCGACGGTCTGGCTGATGCTGCTCAACCACATGGCTGCCAACAATCTGAAATTGCCCAAGCTCGAATTCGTCGTATGCGGTGGTTCGGCCATGCCGCGCTCGATGATCAAGGCGTTCGTCGACATGGGCGTCACCGTGCGCCACGCCTGGGGCATGACAGAGATGAGTCCGCTCGGCACGCTGGCGGCGCTGAAGCCGCCATTCGCCGACCTCGAGGGCGACCAGCGGCTCGACATCCTGCAGACCCAGGGCTTCCCGCCCTATGGCGTGCAGATGAAGATCACCGACGATGCCAACAAGGAACTGCCGTGGGACGGCAAAACGTTCGGCCGACTCAAGGTCTCCGGTCCCGCGGTCGCCAAGGCTTATTTCCGCGTCGACGCCAACATCCTCGACGAGGACGGCTATTTCGATACCGGCGACGTCGCCACCATCGACAGCAACGGCTATATGCGGATCACTGACCGCTCCAAGGACGTGATCAAGTCCGGCGGCGAGTGGATTTCCTCGATCGACCTGGAAAATCTCGCGGTTGGCCATCCGGCGGTGGCGGAAGCTGCCGTGATCGGCATCTACCATCCGAAATGGGACGAGCGTCCGCTTTTGATCGTGCAGCCCAAGGCCGGCCAGAACGCCAGCCGCGAGGAAATCCTGAAATACATGGACGGCAAGATCGCAAAATGGTGGATGCCCGACGACGTCGTATTCGTCGACAGCATTCCGCATACCGCGACCGGCAAGATCCTGAAAACCGCGCTGCGTGAGCAGTTCAAGGCCTATCGTTTCCCGAACGCGGCGGCGTGAGGGCGAAGGCCGGTCCATCCCTCCCCTCAACGGGAGGGATGGACGGCTTGCGCAAACAACTTTCATCGGCCGATCACGATTGAGCGCGGCGAAAGCCCGCTTCGGGTGTTCCCCGGGGAACCCGGCTCGGAATGCGGCTGTCCCGACATTAGTAATAAGTCTTTGTACCGACCAAAGGCGAATGGACCTGCCCCGGCGTCTTCCTAGGTTGCGGTTCCATCTGGACCAAAAACGATAAAGGAAACGCGCAAGATGAAGAAAGCGATCGGACTTCGAACCCTCCCGTGGCTGTTGCTGGCGTCGCTCGGTGCTACCGCCGCGCATGCCGCCGGCAACAAGGTGGTAATTGGCGACATCGACGACCTGTCCGGCGTCTATGCCGACGTGATCGGACCCGGGGGCATCGAGGCCGCCAAGATGGCGATCGCGGATTTCGGTGGCAGCGTTCTCGGCAACAAGATCGAGCTATTGACCGCCGACCACCAGAACAAGCCGGACCTCGGCGCACAAAAGTTGCGCGAATGGGCGGATCGCGACGGGCTGACCATGGTGCTTGGCGGATCGAACACCGGCGTTGCCATCGCGATGTCGACGGTTTCCAAGGAAAAGAAGGTGCCGTTGTTCGTGATTGGCGCGGCAGGCGCTTCGCTGACCGGCAAGGACTGCACGCCCTACATGCTGCACTACGTCTATGACACCACCTCGCTCGGCAACGGCACCGCAACGACCATGGTCAAGCAGGGCGGCAAGACCTGGTTCTTCATCACCGCCGACTATGCCTTCGGCACGCAACTGCAGGAAGCCGCCGCGAAAGTCGTTGAAGCCAGTGGCGGCAAGGTGGTCGGCTCGGTGCGGGTGCCGCTGGCGACCTCGGACTTCTCGAGCTACCTGCTGCAGGCGCAGAATTCCGGCGCGCAGGTATTGGGACTTGCCAATGCCGGCAACGACTTCACCAACTCGATCAAGGCGGCCGATGAATTCGGTATTGCCAAGACCATGAAACCGGCCGCGCTGCTCGCCTTCATCAGCGACATCCACAGCCTCGGGCTGAAGACCACCCAAGGCCTCTATCTCACCACCGGCTGGTACTGGGATCTCAACGACAAGACCCGCGCCTTCGCCAAGCGCTATTACGAGAAGACCAAGCGCGAACCGACCATGAACCAGGCGGGTTATTACTCCGCCACCATGACCTATCTCAACGCGGTCAAAACCATCGGCAGCACCGACCCCGACAAGGTGATGGCGCAACTGCACAAGGTGAAGATCAACGACATGTTCACCAGCAACGGCAAGATCCGTCCGGACGGGCTGATGGAACACGAGATGTACATCATGCAGGTGAAGAAGCCCGAGGAATCCAAATATCCCTGGGACTATTACAAGCTGGTCCAGACCATGTCCGGCGAACAGGCGTTCGGCAAGCTTTCCGACTCGGCCTGCCCGCTGGCGCATCAAGCGGCGATGCACTAAGCGACATGGCGCGCCCCGCAGCAGCGGGGCGCGCCTTGCCTCCCTATCTCTGAGACCTGCCTTGGGATGGGCGCATTTTCGGGCATAAACGGCTTCACAGCGGCCGGCAAAATGCGCTAGGTCACCTGCGGGCCCGGTCGTCCGCCGGAACAGTCCGCCGACCGCATCCATACTGGAACCATCAGGGATGGCCCGCAGGTTTTCCGCTCCCTATCAGTCGGAGCCCGTGTCGAGCCTCGCTACCTGGGCGCGCAATCTCGCGGTCTTCTCGGTCGTCGCCGTCGTGGTCTCTATCATCATCGTCCGCTTCGGCTTCCTGGAAATGAAACCGGCGCTGGCGACTTTTTTCGGAGCGCTGGCCTGCGCCGGGCTGTCCATCCTGGTCGGCTTCGCCGCCTTTGCCGCGATCTGGCAGAACGGCTCGCGCGGCATGAGCCGTATCCTGCTGGCGTTCCTGGTCGATGTGCTGGTGCTGGCCTACCCGGCCTATCTCGGCCTGCAATATCGCAGGCTGCCGCCGATCCACGACATCAGCACCGATCCGATCGATCCGCCGCGTTTCGAGGCGCTGGCGCGGTTGCGCACCGGCGATGGCACCAACACCGCCGTGTATGCCGGGCTCTATTCCGCCGAACAGCAGCGGCTCTATTACCCCGATATCGAGACCGTGGAGCTTGACGTTCCCGTGCAGCGGGCCTTCGACATCACCTCGAACCTCGTCAACAAGCGCAAATGGGTCGTGATCGACGAGCGCGGTCCGCAGCCGCCGCGCCGGATCGGGCGCATCGAAGCAGTCGCGCACACCCCGATCATGGGATTCCGCGAGGACGTCTCAATCCGCATCATCGCCGACGGCGACGGCTCGCGCGTCGACATCCGCTCGGCCTCGCGCTATTTCGAAAGCGACCTCGGCAGCAACGCCGCGCGCGTCTCCAGACTAATCGACGACCTCAACAATGCGGTCGACGACACCAATCTCAAGCCGGCCAAGAAGCCGGTCGCCCCAGTGAAGCCGCCGCCGAAGGTGGTGAAGAAGTGAGGGGCTCGTCATTCCGGGGCATCGCGCAGCGATGAACCCGGAATCTCGAACAACAACCTCTAGATTCCGGGTTCGCGCTTCGCGCGCCCCGGAATGACGTTTCAGGCGTTAGCCAACCGATACGTCCCCCCGATCACGGGATCTCCGTCGGTCGCCACGATGCCGCGCGCGACCAGATCTTCCAGATGCGCGAGCACGGAATAGCCGGCTGCATTGATCAGCCGCGGGTCGATGCCGATATAGATCGCGCGCACCATGGTCGGGATGTCCGCTTCCCCCTTGGTGAGGCGATGCAGGATCGAGGCTTCGCGGGCCTGGCGGTGCCGAATCAGGAAGCGCACATAGCGCGGCCCTTCCGGAATTTCCGGCCCGTGGCCGGAGAAATACAGCTCTTCGTCGCGTTGCGTCAGCCGCTCCAGCGAGGCCATGTAATCGATCATCGATCCGTCGGGAGGCGCCACGATCGAGGTCGACCAACCCATCACGTGATCGCCGACAAAGGATAGCTTCCGTTCCGGCCAGGCGAACGCCATGTGGTTGGCGGTGTGGCCCGGCGTCATCACCGCCTCGAATTTCCAGCCGTCGCCCTCGATGGTTTCGCCGTCCTTCACGGCTACGTCCGGCCTGAAATCGCGGTCGGCGCCGGATTCCGGATTGTGTTTCTCGCTTTCGAAACGCGGCCGCGAAGCGCGATGGGCGCCTTCCGCATAAACGGTGGCGCCGGTGGCCGCCTTGATCCGCGCGGTGTTGGGCGAATGGTCGCGGTGGGTATGGGTGACCAGGATATGGGTCACGGTCTCGCCGCGCACGGCGTCGAGCAGCGCGGAAGCATGATCTTCGCTATCCGGGCCGGGATCGATGATCGCGACGTTGCCCTTACCCACGATGTAACTCACCGTTCCGGTGAAGGTGAAGGGGCTCGGATTGTTGCAAAGCACGCGCCTCACACCGGGGACGACTTGCTCCGGCACGCCGGGCTTCAGCGGAAAGTTGCGATTGAAGGGGACGTTGTCGTTGTCGGGCATGACTTACTTCCGTCATTCCGGGATGGCCCGAAGGGCCAGACCCGGAATCTCGACGAGTTGGAGTGATACGGTTCGAGATTCCGGGTTCGCGCCCTTGGCGCGTCCCGGAATGACGATGGGTTGCTCTACGAAAACGCCTGGATGCCGGTGATGGCGCGGCCGAGGATCAAAGCGTGGACGTCGTGGGTGCCTTCATAGGTGTTGACGGTTTCGAGATTCGCGGTGTGGCGCATCACATGATACTCGATCTGGATGCCGTTGCCGCCATGCATGTCGCGGGACATGCGCGCGATGTCGAGCGCCTTGCCGCAATTGTTGCGCTTGACGATCGAGACCATCTCAGGGGCCATCTTGCCCTCGTCCATCAGCCGGCCGACCCGCAAGGAAGCCTGCAAGCCCAGCGCGATGTCGGTCTGCATGTCCGCGAGTTTTTTCTGCACCAGTTGCGTTGCCGCCAAGGGCCGGTTGAACTGCTTGCGGTCGAGCGTGTATTGCCGGGCGCGATGCATGCAGTCCTCGGCAGCCCCCATCGCGCCCCAGGAAATGCCGTAACGGGCGCGGTTGAGGCACCCGAACGGGCCCTTCAGCCCGGAGACGTTGGGCAACAACGCGCTCTCCGGCACCTCGACGCCTTCCATCACCACCTCGCCGGTCACGGACGCCCGCAGCGAAAGCTTGCCGGTGATCTTCGGCGCCGACAGGCCCTTCATGCCTTTTTCCAGGATGAAGCCGCGGATCTGGTTGTTGTGCTCTGGCGATTTCGCCCAGACCACGAACACGTCGGCGATCGGGGCGTTGGAAATCCACATCTTGGTGCCGGTCAGGCGATAGCCGTCGGAGGTCTTTTCGGCGCGGGTCTTCATGCCGCCGGGATCAGAACCGGCGTCGGGCTCGGTGAGGCCGAAGCAGCCGACCCATTCGCCGGTGGCGAGTTTCGGCAGATATTTCTTGCGCTGGTTCTCGTCGCCATAGGCGTAGATCGGGTGCATGACGAGGGAGGACTGCACCGAATTCATCGACCGGTAGCCGGAATCCACCCGCTCGATCTCGCGTGCCACCAGGCCATAGGCGACGTAGCTCGCATTGGCGCAGCCATATTCCTCAGGCAGCGTGATGCCGATCAGGCCGAGCTCACCCATCTCGTGGAAGATGTCGCGGTCGACCTTCTCCTCCAGATAGGCTTTTGTCACGCGCGGCAGCAGCTTGTCCTGCGCATAGGCGCGCGCGGTGTCGCGGATCATGCGCTCGTCTTCGGTGAGCTGCTCGTCGAGCATGAACGGATCGTCCCACTGGAAATTCACCGCTGACGGCTTGTCCTTGGTCTGAGGGCGCACGCTCATGAAAAATCCTTTCGCATCATTCGATATATTTTACGGCGATACGCGCGGAAGCGCAAATGGATTGCGTTTGTCATTCCGGGGCGATGCGAAACATCGAACCCGGAACCTCGAAGTCACGTACTCGCTCGAGATTCCCCGATGTGCAACTGCACATCTGAGGTTCGCATCATCGATGCGCCCGGAATGACAGCCAGCTACCACTTCAGTTGTTCGCTGGAGACGATCTCGATGCCGAAGCCGGACAGGCCCTTGTAGTCGTGCACCGACGACGTCAGATTGCGGATCGAGGTGACGCCGAGATCCCGCAGGATCTGCGCGCCGACGCCGACCTCGCGCCATTGCCGGTTGCGGTCGGCTTCCGCGGACTTCTCCTCGGGCAGCGGCGCCACGGGAACGCCGGCGGCGCCGTCGCGCAGATAGATCAGAACGCCGCGGCCGGCCTTCCTGAAATGCTCGAGCACCGCCTCCATGCGCTTCGGTCCGGTGAAGATATCCTTGACGATATTGGGCTTGTGGAAGCGCGTCAGCACGTTCCGGCCGTCGCCGATCCCGTTATAGACGAAAGCGACATGGGCGATGGAGTCGAACGGCGAGCGGTAGGCATAGCCCTGCAGCGGCCCGATCGGGCTTTCCGTGGTGAAGGTCGAGACCCGTTCGATCAGCTTCTCGCGTGCCTGGCGGTGGGCGATCATGTCGGCGATGGTGACGTGCTTCAGCCTGTGACGGGCGGCGAAGCGGGCGACCTGCTCGCCCTTCATGACGGTGCCGTCGTCGTTCATCAGCTCGGAGATGACGCCGACCGCCGGCAATCCGGAGAGCTTGCAGAGGTCGACCGCGGCCTCGGTATGGCCGGAACGCAGCAGCACGCCGCCGTCGCGCGCAATCAGCGGGAAGACGTGGCCGGGCCGGGCGAAATCGTTGGCGCCGGCATTGGGGTTGGCCAGCGCGCGGCAGCAGGAGGCGCGTTCGTCGGCCGAAATCCCGGTGCCGCCGTCGGGCTTGTAGTCGATCGACACCGTGAACGCGGTGGTATGGTTGGATTCATTGTGCGCCACCATCGGATCGAGCCGCAACCGCCGCGCGTCCTCGGTCGTGATCGGCGCGCAGACGATGCCGGAGGTGTGGCGGATGATGAACGCCATCTTCTCGGCGGTGCATAGCGATGCCGCGACGATCAAATCGCCCTCGCCTTCGCGGTCGTCGTCATCGGTGACGACGACGAGTTCGCCATGGGCGAAGGCTTGCAGCACGTCCTGGATCGAGTCGGCCATTCTCTGAAATCTCGCTTTGTCGGCGGAGCATTAGCCGGACTCGTGGTAGCGCGCTAGCCTCAATACGCAGGGCAGAACGGCTCTGGCGTCGCAGCGAGACAAGCGTCCCGGACTTGTTTAGGATAGCGCCCAACAAGAACAAGGGAGACGCCGTTCATGCCATCCGCCGCCTTCGATTTCGCGCCACTTTTGCCCGCGGGCCTGCCCGCGCCGGCGGCGAAGTGGACCGGGCTTGCAAGATACAGTTTTGTCGGCGGCAACAACGATCCCGACCAGGTCCCCGTCGAGGGCCTGATCGAGGCGATCGACGCCGTGCTCCGGCGCGAAGGCAAGACGCTCGCGACTTACGGCCTCGCCAGCGGCCCACAGGGCTATCGCCCCTTGCGCGAATTCCTCGCCGCGAAATTAAAGCGCGACGCCGGCATGGCCAGCACGGCCGACGACATCCTGATCGTTTCCGGTTCGTTGCAGGCGCTCGACCTCGTCAATGCGACGCTGCTGTCGCGCGGCGACACCGTGATCATCGAGCGCGACAGCTATCAGGGCGCGATCAACCGGCTGACCCGGCTCGGGGTCAATACAGTCGGCATACCTTTAGACCAGGACGGCATGCGAATGGACGCGCTGGCTCAGGCGCTTGCCGACCTTAAGGGCCGCGGTATCACGCCGAAATATATCTACACCATCCCGACCGTGCAGAACCCGACCGGGACCATCATGCCGGCGGCGCGCCGCGCGGAGCTAGTAAAACTCTCGCAGCAATATGGCGTGCCGATCTTCGAGGACGATTGCTATGCGGATTTGATCTGGGACGGCAAGCGGCCGCCCGCGATCTACGCCATGAGCCAAAATGCCGGCGTCATCCATATCGGCTCGTTCTCGAAATCGATCGCGCCGGCGCTGCGGGTCGGCTTCATCGTCGCCCCCTGGGCGATCCTGTCGCGGATGCTGGCGCTGAAGACCGACGCCGGAAGTGGCGCGCTCGAACAAATGGTGCTCGCCGAATACTGCGCGCCGCATTTTGCCACCCACGTGCCGAAGCTGACGCGCGGCCTGCGCGCCAAGCTCGACACCATGATGGAAGCGCTCAACGAGCAGTTCGGCACCACGGCCGAATTCGAGGATCCCAAGGGCGGTATCTTCCTGTGGGTGAAATTGCCCGACAATGTCGATATGCTGAAACTGTACCAGGCAGCGCTTGCCGCCGGCGTCGCCATCAATCCCGGGCCGGAATGGTCGACCGACAAGGCCTATGCCGGGAGCCGGTTGCGGGTATGTTTTGCGAGCCCGTCGCACGAGCAGATCCGCGAAGGCGTTGCCGTGCTGGCCGAAGTCTGCCGCAAGGAGTTCGGCGTGCCCGCGCGCATTGCGAATGTGGAGACGCGCGCCCGCGGCTCCGTTTGAGCCAGACGCCCGCGCGATCCGGCGCCGCCGCGTCATCGACAGGATCCATCTGATGGCAGCGGATCGCTCCCAGCGGCGCCTGGGCATTGCACTCGTGATCTGCGCCGCGGTGGCCTGGAGCACGGCGCCGTTCTTCACGCGGCTATTGCCGTTCGACTCCTGGACCATCCTGTTCTGGCGCGGGCTGTTCGGCGGAGGCCTGATCGCGGTCCTTCTCGTGCTGATGCAGGGCCGGTCCGCCTGGCGGGATTTGACCGCGATGGGCCCGAGCGGCTGGCTGGTCGCATCGCTCTCGACCGTCGGCATGATATCGTTCATCCCGGCGCTGCAGCTGACCAGCGTGTCGAATGTCGCCGTCATCATCGCTACCGGCCCGTTCGTCGCCGCCGCCTTCGCCTGGATCGCGCTCGGCGAGGCGGCGCGGTGGCAAACCATGCTGGCGAGTTTCGTGGCGCTGTGCGGCGTCGCCATCATCGTCGGCAACGCGCGCGCCAGCGCCGATATAATAGGCATCGCGCTCGCCTGCCTGATGACTGTCGCCATCGCGGCCATGACCGTCACGATCCGGCGGCACCGCAACACGTCGATGGTGGCCGCGGCTGCGGTATCGAACTGGCTGGGCAGCCTCGTCAGCATTCCCTTCGCCCACGGGATCACAGGCGTCAGCGGCATCGATCTGGTCGTGCTGGCGATGTTCGGCTTCTTCCAGGTCGCCCTCGGCCTGACCCTGTTCGTGCTCGGCTCGCGCCTGCTGCCATCCGGACAGGCCACCCTGATCGCGACGCTGGAGACGCCGCTGATGCCGTTCTGGGTCTGGCTGGCGTTCCAGGAGGTTCCCGCTTCGCGGGCGCTGATCGGCGGCGCGCTGGTGATGGGAGCGGTCATCGCCGACATTGTCAGCGACAGGCCCGCGCAGAAATGACGGCTTGATGCCGGCCCACCAAGGCGTTGACGGGCGTCGCTACCTCACCGCGAACGGCGCCTGATACGGCCGTCCGAACGGCACGCCGTTGATCACGGTCTGGATCGGCTTCAGCCAGGCCTTGCCGTTACGCTTGTTGTTGCGGGTATCGACAAAGCTGACCGGTCCCTCCACCAGTTCCATGATGGCAACGTCGCCGGGAGCGCCGACCTGGAGGGTACCGATCTTGGGCGCGCGGTTGATGATCTTCGCCGGCGCGGTCGTGGTCATGGTCACCACCTGCTCCAGCGAATAGCCCAAGGTCATGAACTTGCTCATGACGTTGGGCAAATACGGCACGCCCGGCGAATTGCCGGAGAACACATGGATGTCCGACGAGATCGTGTCCGGCGTGCAGCCGGCGGGAATGGCGACCTCGGCCACGGTAAAGTCAAAACTGCCGCCGCCATGACCGACATCGAAGATGACCCCACGTTGCTTGGCGGCAAGCGCCGCCGGCAGCAATTTGCCGTCCTTGACGATGTTGGTGAACGCGCCGGCCATGTTCGGCGCGCCGGAATAGGCATGCGTCAGGACGTCGCCGGGCCGCAGGATGTCGAGGATGTTCGTCATCAGTTCGGTGGTCTCGACGCCGCCGATATGCACCATCATTTTCGCCGGCCAGCCGCACATCTCGCAGGCCTGGATCGCGCGCTTCAACGGCTCGATGCCATGCTTGAAGATCACGTTCTCCGACATCCGAACTTTTACGCCGATCAGGAAATCCGGATTCTCGGCGAGCGCCATGGCGCAGGCTTCGACCTGGGCGTTATCGATGTTGTAGAGTTCCGCGACCGGAAACGCCGATAGGCCGTTATTGGCGATGTGGACGAACGCGTACATCCGCGCCCGCGACTGCGCCACGATGTAACGCCGCAGCGCCGCCAGATTATTGACGCCGGCATCGCCGGCCGACACCACGGTGGTGGTGCCCTGGAATTGCACCAGCTCGTCGGCGGGAATGCCGATCGCCGAGCCGTAAGGGTAAACGTGACAATGCAGGTCGATCAGGCCCGGCAGCACCAATTTGCCGGCGGCATCGATGGTCTTCAGGGCGCGGGCGGCCGGGATTTCCGCCTCGATGGCTTCCACCACGCCCCAGCGAATGCCGATGTCGCGTTTGCCCCGCAGCGACTGGCTGGGATCGAGCACATCGCCGCCCTTGATCACGAGGTCGAACTTGTCGGCGGGGCCCATCGCCGCGGCCGCGGGAGCAACCAGTTGCCCCGAAATCGCGGTTGCCGCGGCCGACCCCGTCAGCGCAAGAAGATCGCGTCGTGAAATTACCGACATGCCGCCCTCCCCTGAAATGATCTTTTTATGAAATGATGATGCGCCCATCGCCGGCATTGCGCAAGCTGGCGGGCGCAGGCAACGACGACGTTGCACCACGAAAACGGAATGCTAAGCTTCGATCACGGTCACCCTGAAGCAAGCGGGAGCAGGAAACTTGTGCGGTTACCTTTGCCGGATGGCACTGACGATAATTGTCAGCCTCGCGCTGGCACAGTCCGCATCCGCGGTAACCGTGGCGCAGACCGTGCAGAGATCGGGATTGCTCGGGAAGTGGTCGCTGGACTGCTCGCTGAAGCCCGACCGGAACAAGGGCGCGGTGCTCGACTACGAGCTCGCAGGCGACGATCGCGTCGTGCATCGGCGCAATTTCGGCGACACGACCGATGAAAGCGAAGTGGTCACCGCCGAGGTTTCCGCGGACCACATACTGAATTTGCGCGTATTCTTCCCGAGCCTCAAGCAGACCCGCGAATACGGGCTAATGTTGCAGCCCGACGGCACCATGCGCACGATCTATAACCGCAACCAGAAAGACGAGTACACTATCAAGGACGGCAAATTCACCGCCAATGGCAACCAGACGCCGTCGCTGCACAAATGTCAGTAGTCCGCCGCGCCCCGTTCGCGGACCGGATACGGGTTGCGGTGTCCTGCAGCGCCTCCAATACTGAAAACCAGGGAGAAAATCCCGTTTAGTCCCATGCCGGCGAGAAGCCCGGCGTGACGCAGCGCCGGTCCTTCGGGAGGCCTGCGATGGCCCGCAAATCCTCCTCATCCAACCCGACATTGAGCGCGCCGAGATTGGCCTTCTGGCTCTCGGCGCGCGAGGCCTTGGGGATCGCGGCGACGTCGTCCTGGTCGAGCAGCCATTTCAGCGCGACCTGGGCTGCGCTCGCGCCATGCTTGCGGCCGATCGCCATCAGCGTCGGGTCCGATGCGGCCCGGCCCTGCGCCAGTGGGCAATAGGCCACCAGCGGAAGCGATTTCGCGGCCATGTAGTGGCGCAAGCGCGTCTGGTCGAGCATCACATGATATTCGACCTGGTTGCAGGCGATCGGCGCCTTGATCTCCTCAATCACCGTCTTCAACATCGCGATGTTGAAATTGGCTACCCCGATGGCGCGGGCGCGGCCCTCCTGCTTAAGCTTCATCAGCGTCTCGAACATCGAAGGCAGGTTCATGTTCTTCGCCGGCCAGTGCACCAGATAGAGATCGACCTGGTCGAGACGTAATTTCTTCAACGACCCTTCCAACGCCCGGCGCATGGCGTCGGGTGCAAGGTTCTCGTTCCAGACCTTGGTCGTGACGTGCAGATCCTTGCGCGCCACGGGCGAGGCGGCGATCGCAGCACCAATCGCCTCTTCATTGCCGTACATTTCCGCGGTGTCGATATGGCGGTAGCCGAGACCGAGCGCGCTCTCGACCGCCGCGCGGCAGGCGTCGCCCTGCATCCGATAGGTGCCGAACCCGAGCCGCGGCAGGCTGATGCCCTGGGTTTGCAGAGATTCCATGATCATTCCTCAGGGATACAAGACGCCGGGTTGCGCATCCGGCGATGCCGCGTGAACGGAGGTTGGGTGGTAGGATGGATGAGACAGCGTTGCCGCCGTCCCCAGTCTGCCCGCAGACCGTGGTCGGGATCAAGATCGCATTAAGCGGCTCGGACATGCCGGCCAGAAATCGTCTCGGCTTCGTACGGCTTCGGCATCGACAGTTTTGCGACAGCGCGATGATTTAACGGCAATGTAGCTGCTTGCGCCGACCTTGAATTTACAAGACTTCCCCTAGCGCTTCCAGTTGCAGATGCCCCCTGACCGGCAGGGCCAGACCTGGATCCGTGTATCGAAGGCTTGCGCGTCGAGCGGGTTGCCGTGCCGTCGCGCCAGTTTCACGCGCGCGGACCCGCGCGGATGCTCTGCGCGGACATGCACGACGCGGGTCTTATGAACGACGACTTTGGGTTCGGCTAGGCGCTCCGCGCGTGCTTGCGCGCCTTCACCTGAACGGTCGGCCGCTTCGACCGGAACCGGCGCGAAGGTATTGGAAGGCCCGAGCCGTTTCGGCGAAAGCAGCGCGCTCGGCAGGTCGAGGCGAAGGAACTGTTCCGGACTGTATTGGTCCGCCGCCGCCATGCCGGCGGATGCCAGGAACACGGCGGAGACCAGGACAGTGAAACCAGTTTTCAGGACCATTCGAGGCCTCGTGAAAGAGCGGAAATGCCAAGCTATCCTTTCAATCTAGGAAGCGGCCGCGGACAATTCCAGCCGAGCTTGCCGGCAAGGTTACCGCGCCTGATGATTTCCGTGCCGGTTCCAGAATGGAAACAGCACGGTGTTGGTTGGCAATCGAAGGCTCGGGAGGTGACACCTGGTTAGTTATGGAAAAGCGTGTCCAGGCCGGTTGCTTCGGGAAGTCCGATCATCAGGTTCAGGTTCTGCACCGCTGCCCCCGAGGCGCCCTTGCCGAGATTGTCGAGCAACGCGACGAGCCGCACCTGCCCCATTTCGTCGGAGCCGAAGACATGGAGCTTCATCCGGTTGGTGCCGTTCAGCCCCTCCGGATCCAGCGTCTGCACGTTGGCCGCCTCCTCCAGCGAGGCGACTTCGACGAAACGCTCACCGGCATAAGCCTGCGCCAGCGCGGCATGAAAGTCGGCAAGCTGGGGCTTTGCCGGCAATGCCTGCAAGGGAAACATCACCTCGACGATCATGCCCTGGGCGTAGCGGCCGACGCTCGGCGCGAACTGCGGCGCGTTTGCAAGCAAGCCATGAACGCGCATCTCCGGCACGTGCTTGTGGGCGCGGCTCAGGCCATAGATGCGATAGGGAACGGTGGTATAGCCGGGCGAATCCTTGTCCTCGAATTCCGCGATCATGCTCTTGCCGCCGCCGCTGTAGCCGGACACGGCGTTCACCGAAACCGGCCAGTCCGAAGGCACGAGCCCGGCTTCGACCACCGGCCGCATCAGGCCGATGAAGCCGGTCGGATAACAGCCGGGGTTGGATACCCGATGCGAATCCTCGATCGCCGCGCGCTGCGCCTTCGCCATCTCGGGAAAACCGTAGGTCCAGCCGTCGGCTGTCCGGTAAGCGCTCGACGCATCGATCACTCGCACCGCGTTGCTCTCGATCAGCGAAACCGCCTCACGGGCGGCGGCGTCCGGCAGGCACAGGATGACCAGATCGGCACGGTTGAGCAGGTCGCGCCGCGCCTCGCGTTCCTTGCGCCGCGCGGGGTCGATCGAAATCAGTTCAAGATCGCGCCTGGCAGCAAGCCGCTCACGGATCTGCAACCCGGTGGTGCCCGCCTCGCCATCGATGAAGATTTTTGGTGCCATGACATTCGACCCTGAAAAGGATAAAGCGCTTCGTCGAAGCGAAGCGCTTTATCCTTCGATATATATACGCACCGGACAAAAAGTCCATCGGTCCCGCGTCGAGCATTGGCCGTCAGCCAGCGCGACTGCCGTTCGGGACAGGCCTTTCCGGAACGGCCAATGCCGGCAAAACGCCGTCGGAATAACCGATATCGAACAGCATACCCTCCGATGTCTCGCCGGCCATTTTCCGCGGCGGCAGGTTGACCACGAACAGCGCCTGTTTGCCCTCCACTTCGGATTTCGGGTTCTGCCGCTCCTTCTTCATGCCTGCCAGAATGGTGCGTTTGTGGTCGCCAAAATCGACCCGCAATCGCATCAGCTTGTCTGATGCCGGAACATCCTCGACCAACTCGATCGTTCCGACCCGGATGTCGAGTTTGTCGAGGTCGCCGATCGAAATGATCGGCTTGATCGGCACGGGCTTGAAGGCATTCGATGCAACCATGGGTATCCCTTGGCACGAGGTGCCGGTCAGTTGACGCCATTCGCCATCGGCGAACAAGACCATGCGCTCGCGGAATGCAGAGCACGCACGCGCCCTGGATGGCTCCGTCGATATTGACATTGGCAGCACATCGTTTTCACTGCCTTCATCCTGCCGGGTGGTTTGCTTGCGCACCCGGAAGAACCGAAAAGACCCGGCGTTCCAGCCCGACATGACAAAGCAAGGGAGCCACGAGATGACGCTGATGCAGGTCGGGTTGGACGACAAATACCGGCTCGAGGCCAGGCGAATCTATCTCTCCGGCATCCAGGCGCTGGTGCGGCTGCCGATGCTGCAGCGCGAACGCGATCGCCTAGCGGGCCTCAACACCGCCGGGTTCATTTCAGGCTATCGAGGCTCGCCGCTCGGCATGTACGACAACGCGCTGTGGCGCGCCAAATCGTTCCTGCAGGAGCAGGACATCGCTTTCGTCCCCGGCCTCAACGAGGACCTCGCGGCGACCGCGGTATGGGGCAGCCAGCAGGTCGGGATGTTTCCGGGCGCGAAGGTCGATGGCGTGTTCGGCATCTGGTACGGTAAGGGCCCCGGCGTCGACCGTTCGGTCGATGCGCTGAAACATGCCAACTCGGCCGGCTCCTCCCCGCACGGCGGCGTGCTGGCTCTGGCCGGCGACGACCATGGCTGCCAGTCCTCCACGCTCGCCCACCAGAGCGAACAGGTGTTCGCGGCGGCGTTGATGCCGATCCTCAACCCGGCGACGCTGCAGGACTACCTCGATCTCGGACTTTACGGCTTTGCGCTGTCGCGCTTCTCCGGCTGCTGGGTCGGCTTCAAGGCGATCTCGGAGACGGTGGAAAGTTCGGCCTCGATCTACAGCGATCCCACGCGCGTGCAGGTGGTGCTGCCATCCGATTTCGAAATGCCGCCGGGTGGATTGAACATCCGATGGCCCGACCCGCCGCTCGAAGCGGAGCGGCGGCTGCATGGCCCCAAGCTTGCGGCAGTCGCCGCCTTTGCGCGCGCCAATCGGCTCGACCGCGTGGTGCTGGACAGCAATCCGGCGCGGCTCGGCATCGTCGCCACCGGCAAGGCCTATCTGGATCTGCGGCAGGCGCTGGCCGACCTCGGCATCACGGACCGCGATGCCCAAGAGCTCGGCTTGCGCATCTACAAGGTGGCGATGACCTGGCCGCTCGAGGAAAGCGGCGCGCGGCGTTTTGCCGAAGGCTTGCAGGACGTGTTGGTGGTCGAGGAGAAGCGTGGCTTCATCGAAGACCAGTTGATGCGCATCCTCTACAACATGGACGCCTCGAAACGGCCGTCCGTGGTCGGCAAACGCGACGAGCAAGGCGTAACGCTGCTGCCGAGCGAAGGCGAGTTGACGCCGACCATGGTCGCCGCCGCCGTCGTGGCGCGGCTGCGCCGGCTCGGTCACCAGAGCCCGGTGCTGGAACAGAGGCTGGCGCGGCTGGAGGCATTCGAACATCCCTCAGCGACGCGCGCGCCGATGGCGCTGCAGCGGACGCCCTATTTCTGCTCGGGCTGCCCGCACAACACTTCGACCAAGGTGCCGGACGGCAGCCGCGCAATGGCCGGCATCGGCTGTCACGGCATGGCGCTGTCGATCCCGAGCCGCCGCACCGCGACCATCTCGCATATGGGCGGCGAAGGCGTGGCCTGGATCGGTCAGGCCCCCTTCACCAGCGAACCGCACGTGTTCCAGAATCTCGGCGACGGCACCTACACGCATTCGGGCCTGCTGGCGCTGCGGGCGGCGGCGGCCGCCGGCGTCAACATCACCTACAAGATCCTCTATAATGACGCGGTCGCGATGACCGGGGGACAACCCGCCGAAGGCGGCCTCACCGTCTCCCAGATCGCCTATCAGGTCTGGGCCGAAGGCGCCAAGCGGCTGGCCATCGTCTCGGATGATCCGGCCAAATACCCGACCGCGAATTATTTCCCGCAAGGCGCGAGCGTCCATCACCGCCGCGAACTCGATCGGGTCCAGCGCGAGCTGCGCGACGTCAAGGGCCTTTCGGTCCTGATCTACGACCAGACCTGCGCCGCCGAGAAGCGCCGTCGCCGCAAGCGCGGGCTCTATCCCGATCCGCCGAAGCGCGTCTTCATCAATGACCTCGTCTGCGAGGGCTGCGGTGACTGCTCGCAGGCCTCCAACTGCGTCTCGGTGCAGCCGCTCGAAACCGAATTCGGACGCAAGCGTCAGATCGACCAGTCGAACTGCAACAAGGACTATTCCTGCGTCGAGGGATTTTGTCCGAGTTTCGTCACCGTCCATGGCGGCACGCTGAAGAAGGTGGAAACCTCGTCCGTCGATTCAGGCCAGCTGTTTGCAGACCTGCCGCTGCCCGCCCGGCGCGAACTGGAGGCGCCCTACAACATCCTCGTCACCGGCATCGGCGGCACCGGCGTCATCACCATCGGCGCGCTGCTCGGCATGGCCGCCCATCTCGACGGCCGCGGCTGCTCGGCGCTCGACTTCACCGGGCTGTCGCAGAAGAACGGCGCAGTCATGAGCCATGTCCGGATCGCGCCCACCCCGGAGGACATCGCCACCGTCCGCATCGCCTCGGGCGGTGCCGACCTCATTCTCGGTTGCGACATCGTGGTCTCTGCGAATGCCACGGCGCTGAGCCGGGTCGAGCGCGGCGCGACCCAAGCCATCGTCAATGCGGACCTGCAGCCGACCGCCAGCTTCGTGATCAATCCCGATATCGATTTCGAGATGAACGCGATGCAGAGCGCGCTGCGCGACGCCATCGGCGACAAGAACCTCGACATCATCGACGCTACCGGGATCGCCTCGGCGCTGATCGGCGACAGCATCGCGACCAACCCGCTCATGCTCGGCTTTGCCTTCCAGAAAGGTGCGATCCCGCTATCGCTGGAAGCCATCCTGCGTGCAATCGAGATCAACGGGGCCGCGATCGAGATGAACAAGCAGGCCTTCAGCTGGGGCCGCCTCGCCGCCCACGACCTCGCGCGCGTCCGCGGCGTGATCCAGTTCCGGACCCGCGCCGCAACCACGACCCGCACGCTCGATGAACAGATCGCCTACCGGGCGAAATTCCTGGGCGATTATCAGAACGAGGCCTATGCCGGTCGCTATCTCGCTGATGTCGCGAAGGTTCGCGCCGCGGAAATCAAGGCTTCTCCCGGTTCCAGCGAACTGACCGAGGCGGTGGCGAAAAACCTGTTCAAGCTGATGGCCTACAAGGACGAGTATGAGGTGGCGCGGCTCTATACGGATGGCTCCTTTGCCAAAAAACTCGGCGAGAAATTCGAGGGCGATTTGCGCCTGAAATTCCACCTCGCCCCACCGCTTCTGTCACGCCGCGACAAGGTGACCGGCCATCTGCGGAAGCAGGAATATGGAGGCTGGATGATTCACGCCTTCCGGCTGCTGGCGCGGCTGAAATTCCTGCGCGGCACCGCGCTCGATCCCTTCAGTTACACCACCGAACGCAAGGCAGAGCGCAAGCTGATCGATGATTATCTCGTGATGATCGATCGGCAGATCGCCACCCTGAAACCCGGACAGGTTCCGACGCTGGCGCGGCTGGCGCGATTGCCGGAAACGATCCGCGGCTATGGCCATATCAAGGAACAGGCGATCGCAAAGTACCTCGCCGGGAAAGCGCGACTGGAGGCGGAACTGGAAAACAGCCGCTTCGCGGTTGCTGCCGAGTAAACGGCACGCCGATCCGCTCCGTGGCCGCCGGTCAATGGAATGAACCGACGACGTTGTCTGCCATCAGCCAGCCATGGCCTGATGATCGTCGTCATACAATCAAACCGGATACCCGCGCAAACTTGACCTGACGTGCAGCCACTTGCGTCGATGCGACACGCAACCAGGGTCCGTCAGTACATCCCGGGCAGCGCTCGGAAACCGCCGGACATTCCCACGAAAAACGAGCGATCATTTAAACCAGATCGAAAGGCCGCCCGGGTAATACCCGAGCCGATTTCGACTTACTGATCAATCGTTGAAAGGCGATAGAGCGTTGCCAGTCAGCGCGAAGTGGTCGGGCGCCGCAGACGCCTGCTCAACCCGGCTGGTCGGCGCCGCGGCCAGAAGTAGCACGCCACCGCTTCTGAAAATCACGATAATTTCACGGCGGGCTCGGCAGCCTCTCAAATTGACAGGAGATCGTCGATGGCGGTGCAGACGGCAACTCAGGCGCCCGCATTCGGTTTTTCGAAAGCCGCTGCGATGGGCTGCCCTCTTGATGCGCACCAAACGCCGCCCGGCTTCCGGCACTTCCTCGGCACGCCAAAGCCATCGCAGCGGTTCACCGTTTACGGCATCGATCCCCTGGAGGCGCCGGAATGTGCCCAGCGGGTACGCGGGTTGATGAACCGTTTGTCGCGGCGGATGGACGCCGAACTGCGATGGCCTGCTCACTCCGATACAAGCATCGAACGCTGGGAAAATCCCCATATTCCAGCGGGCTATACCTACCTGCTGCAATTCGTTGCCCACGATCTGGTGCACTCGGCCATACCGCTGTCGGTCGCGGGCGGCCTCAGTCCCGACATCGCGAATGCGCGGCGCGCGGCGCTGCGGCTGGAAACGCTGTTCGGCAGCGGCCCGGTGGGATCGCCCTTTGTGTATGCGCTGGATGCGCCGAACGACGAGCGCCGGACCAAGCTGCGGCTCGGGCGCATGCGCTGGAAGGACAAGGCGGTCGAGCCGGGCTGCCCATTCCGCGATATCGCGCGCACGCCCGCCGAAAATGTCACCGGAATCGATCGCAGCATCGCCGGCAAGCGCGTGGCGCTCACGGAAGCGCTGATTGCCGATCCCCGCAACGACGACCATGCCATTTTGTCGCAGCTGACGGCGCTTTTCGCACTGCTGCACAACGGGCTGGTCGACATGGTTCGCCACGGCGAACCCGCCGCCGGTCCCAATGCCAATCTCGGTTCGGCCTACAAGCGGTTTCTCTGCGCGCGCGACGCCTTGACGCTGATCTACCACAACGTCGTCCGCAAGGACCTGATGCGGCGCGCGATGCATCCGGCGATCTACGCCGCATATTCCGGGCCCACCCCGAACTTCATGGACCGGCCGGCGCGCGGCACGCGGGATAGCGACGGCTGGCAGATTCCGCTTGAATTCTCGCACGGCGCATTTCGCTTCGGCCACGCCATGGTCAGGCCCGAGTATCAGATCAACGACATCTTCACGCACGATCTCTACAACACCCTGGAAAAAACCTCGGCGAACGATCCGGTCAACATGCCGCTCGATGCGTCATGGATCGTGCGGTGGTCGCGCTTTTTCGAAATCAGGGGGTCGCGACCCAATTTCAGCCGGCGAATCGGTCCCTATCTCAGCGACGGACTGGGCAGCGACCAGCTGTTTCCCGCCTTCGACCAAACCAACCGGGTTGGCCTGCTCTATCGCGACCTCGTGGGCGCGACGCTCGCCGGACTTTGGTCGGTCGATGCGCTTGTGGCGGAGGTCGCCGCGAGGCGGCCGGACATCATCGCAGCTTCGCGGCTATTGGCCGATCGCGCCTATCGCGTCGACCGGATTCGCGAATGGCTGGCGGAAACGGCCTATGGCGGACTCGACGCCGAAGATATCGAAACGATTGCCAATGATCCGCCATTGCCCTTCTTCATTCTGTTCGAAGCGATGCAGCAGGCCGAGGGCCGCTGTCTTGGCCCGCTCGGCTCGATCATCGTCCTGGAAGTGATCTTCGGCGCGCTTGCGGACAACCAGCTTGCTGCGGGCCGCGACGCAGCTTCGCTCGCCGATGCGCTCGCCAAACTCAGCAGCGAGCACTACCCGTCGAACGTTTTCGCGGAAGTACCCGAAATTGAACGCATGGATCAGCTGGTCGAATTCACGGCCGACGTCGCTGGCCTGCGGCAAGCCGAACCTGCTTTTTTGTGAGTCGGAAATTACTCCGCCTCACGCAACCCGGAGGACTGAGAAATGGCGATCGAAAGAATGGTGGTCACGAACCATGAGCGTTGGGGCAACCTGGTGAAGACCTGGTCAACCGGCAAGAACTATCTTGAGGATGAAAACGAGTATCCGATCCCGGAGACCGTCGACGAATTCAAGGAGCAGCTCGCCAAGGCCCAGGTGTTCATGACGGTGCCGGACCGCTTCACGCAGATCAAGTTCGTGGCGCAGGACATGGACACCATCGTGGTGCGTTTGCCGCCGAAGTTTGCGATCGAGGATTCCGAAGAACGGCTTAGCCAGCCAGGCGCAACCTATCCGATCCCGCCGTTCTACAAGCGCTTGTTCAACGGCATCGATCCGGTGATTCCGGACAGCGAAAAATTCAGGGTGCATGCCGAACGCATCGGCGACTACACGATCAGCTATTGCGCTTGAAATTGCGCAATTAAGACAGTTGGACGATTCCCTCGACCGGAAGTCCTGCGCCACACAAGCCATCGCGCAGGGCTTCCCACCGCGAGCGTATGCTGATCGGATGCGCCTGGAGGGCCCAACGTGCGACGGCCGCGTCGGTGGGGGCGGACGATCCGGTCCAGAACGACCGGATCCCGTTGAGAAATCGCTGGGCTTCTTCCCGCGCCATGACCGGCTCCCCCAGTCGGAACAGCGCCGCTGCCCGCCACGCCGGCAGGAGATGCGTTGCCCCCTGTGCGCGATCGCAGGCCGCAAGAGCACCGGTATAGTCGCCGCAGAGGAAGCGGATCGTGCTGTGGTAAGCCCATTCGAGATGTGAGGGAGCCGGAGAAAGCGCCAGCGCCTGCTCGGCTCGAAGCCACGCCTGCTCCATCGACCCGCAGCAAGCGCAATAGAGAGCAAAGGACAGCAGTGTCCACGGATCATTGTCGTTCAACTCGCAAGCAAGCTCCATATGCGGCGCCGCCTCGGTCTCCCGAAGCGCCATCACATAAGACCAGCCGCAGCACAGATGCGCCCTGGAATCGACTGGATCCAGTTGAACCGCGGTTTTCGCCAGTTCAAGCGTCGCCTTTGCCTTGCCGAGATCGTACGGAAAGCCGGGATGCACGAAATGCTCGATGTTATTCATTTGCACGAGGCTGCTGTAGCAAGGCGAGAACGTCGGGTTTTCACGAATGGCATCGCGAAAGATGCTAACTGCGCGCTGCCAGCTTTCCGGATCGAATTTCATCATGAGATTCTGTCCGCGAAGCCAGCGGTCGTGCAAGTCGAGCGAAACATCAGGCTCGCCTGCCAGCCGCATCAAGCGCTCGGCCGATAGCTGCACGTTCAGCGAGGTTGCGATCCGGCGGATGATGCGCTGCTGGGTCTCGAACCAGTTGTCGAGGCCGAGCCGGAGACTTTCACTCCAGACATAGATGCCGGTGGCTTCGTCGCGCAGTATCATCACCATATTGATTTCGGCGCCTGCCTGATAGGCCGTCGTTTCGATAGAGTACTGCGGCGCCGAATCCGCCGGCGGCAGCGCGAGTGCAGCAGGCGGGCGGTCAATCACGCTCCACTCCCGGAACCGCACCAGGCACGCCGCAAGATGCAGGCTGAACCCTTGCACCAGATGAGCGTGATCGTTGTCGACCCCGTGCATCGCAAAGGGGTGCAGCACGAGACGTATCTTCGCCGGCGTGGCGATGTTGCCTGGCTGCGGCGTAACGGGGAGATGATGAAGGTTGTACGTCGCCCCGGTTGCCGGCGCGCCGGATTCAAGCTGGCCGCCCAACCGGCTTGCCGGCCGTTCAAAAGCGCCGAGCTTGATGGTGGCCACGAGATCTTCCGTCGCGGGCGACGGCTCCATGGCGTAGTCCCGGTCCAGTAAATCCCAGAGCGCCTTGTAGATGCGCAGCGCACCGGCGACATCGCCCTCCTCCGCATGCACGCGCATCAGATGGCAGCAGGCCTCCTCATGGGTCGGATCGAGATTGAAGATGGCAGTTGCAATCTCGGTCTTGGCACCAGCCGGAATTTCGTTCGCGACCAGACCGGCGTTGAGGCTTCGCATCAGTCGGTCACTGATGGTTTGGCGCTTGGCGAGAACCCATATCCGGAATGACGCATCCAGGTCGTCCATGCCTTCGAGGATGCGCTGACCGAGATCGGGTGTATTGAGCAGCAACGGGTGCACGCTGCCGCTTTCCGCCAGCTGGATGATGCTTTCGATATCGACCTCGACCTTCTCGACGTCGAGATGGATCGAGAGTCGCCCTGCTGAAAATCCGCCATATCCCGCATCCTCGAACGCAATCTTCAATTCGCGGACTACCTGACGCAGCGACGCACGGGCTCTTTTCTCGTCGGAACGGCTCCACAACAGGCCAACCAGCCGTTCGCGGCTTTCACGCTTGGACTCGGTCAAAGCGAGATAGCTGAGAACGGCCCTGGCCTTCTGGGTCCGCAACTCGATCAGGTGGCCGCCGAACGTGATCGAAGGGCGCCCCACCAGCGAGACGGAAAGCTCCGTCGCAAGCGCGCTTGCAGCCAACCTTTGAACCCTGGCAACCTGTTGCATCCGAAGTTCCCGTGCCCGGCGGCAGGGCCAATTATATCAGGGCGATGCCGCCGGTATAGGCCGCTCCGCCGCCTGTTCGCACTATCATGTCTGTCAATCGAGGGGTCATGACCTCCGAAGGCAGGGGCTGGAGGCCTGGCGCCATAATACGCGCGGCCGGAACCGCAAGGTGCGGACGCGTCAGATCCAGGCCGAAGACCTCAATGCCGAGCTGCGCCAGACGGTCCACGATCAGCCCGCGCACCGAAATCGGGTCAGTCGCGCCGATGACCAGGCGGGTTGGACGCTCCGGCAACGGCTGCAACAACAGACACCGGTCGGCATTCAATTTTGTCGCACGCCGCCGATGATCCCGATCCCGCGCGTTGAGCGCCGCCTCTCCGCCCTCCCGGACCTTCGCTTCGACCATCGCATGGGCCAGTTCGCCTTGGCACATTTCCAGAGTGGCGGCACGCGCGGCGGCCTCCAGCGTCGGCCGCGCCGCGAGGCCAACGGCGACGCCGAATCCATCCGCCATGCACGAGACCGAAGCGGCGCAGGGCACGCCGATGTCTGTCGTGATCTCGAGCAACCAGCCTCGCCGCGCCGAGACACCTTGCCGAAGCTGCGCCAACAGGGTCCCCGCGGCAACCAGAGCCGGATGTTCCCTCGGGATCGATTTGCCGCGATTGCCGCCCAGCCACCACAGGCTGGCTGCGTCCCGCTCGATCAACTCGAGCACCCCGTGCAGGGCCGCGGCGTCCCAGGACCTGCCGGCGGCCGATCCCGTACCCAGGGGAAACGGCGGCTTCACCTGTTGCTGCTCCAGTGGACGCCGCACGCACAGATCCGCCGGCAGCAAGACCTCGCGGCCGTCGCCGAGGCGCCTGGCGCGGCACCATGACAGGTCGGCATGGGGACGCAAACGGTGAGCTGCGAACGCGGCAACGAACGCTCGCGTCTGTGGACCGAACGTGGCATCCGGATTAACCGGCGCATGCTCCAGCGCATCGTCCGCGGTCTGCAGCTGGGAAAGATATTCGATACCCTCGCCGATACAGCCCTGAAAGGCATCCTGCAGCGAAACGCCGACGCCGGAAACACCGACCAAGGGGTGGCCCGCGTGAAGCGGATCGGCGAGGGCGGGATCGAATTCGGCGCCAAAGCAGACCAGACCCGGAGCATCGGGCGCGGCGAGCTCGAAGACGCGGGCAAACCGGGATGCCGCCTTCAGCAGACTGGCCCGATGTCGCGTCTCCGGATCGGATTCAGCCGGGGTCGCATAACCAAGCTCAGCAAGCAGCGACCTGGCATCGGAATCATCGGTGCGTTCCGATTCGTGGCCCAGCAACAACGACGCGGCGCGCGCAAACAAATTAGGCATCTTGTCTCCGGCCTGTTCACGGTGGCCTCACGCCCGCCCCGCAAAGTCTACCCAACGCGAACCGTATCGCTCCGGAGGAAGAAATGCTCGCGAAAGCCTTCGTCATCGCCATGGCAGCCGATGTTGCCCGGTCGGACTATGCAAAGCCAACCCTGATCCGCGGCCGCAGTCGCGAGTGGATGATCGCCTGCCGCTGGGGACCTGACGGTGAATATCTCTCCATCGCAACCGCCGGCACCATCGCCGAGCCGCACGGGCTTGCAGCGCCGGATGCCATTGCCCCGGTCCACAGCCTGTTCGGGGTATTGGTCTCGGAATCCGACAAGGACGCCACCAGCACCTTTCTTCTGGTGCGCCAGTTGCCGATTCCGATCGAGCTGGCGGGCACGTTCTTTCCCGCCGACGGTTACGTGCGCCTGCAGCAGCGCGACACCATCCGCCTGGTCTGCGAAACCCGCTATTCGCACAGCCGCGGCTGGATGGATGGCAAGGAGATCCGCAAGGACATTCCCGATCCGGCCCCGTCCTCGGAAGATGCCATGGCGTGGCATATCGAAGCCAGGCGATGCAACTGGATTGGCGAATTCATCGCCGCACCGCTGCTGCGGGAAAGACGTGCAATTTATGCGACTGGATAAGGTCGCGATCTAGGGCTCGATCCGTGCCGTTTTTCGCGAAGGCCCCAACCGCTTGACAGCCGCAGATCGCATCGATGCAGGTCTGGTTGCCGGCCGTAAGTCGGCGATAGTCTCGACCAGAACAGCCATGGCGCGCCGCACCCGCGGATCGCGGGTCCGCGCGAACGCCGTCAGTACCCGCAATGCATCGCGGTCGGCAAGCAGCCGGAACGGCGATGTCAGGTCGGCCGGTTTTTCCCGGGAAGGCTCGAACAGATCGCCGATCGAAATCCCCAATACGGCCGCGATCCGCGATAGCCGGCTGGCGCCTACGCGATTGATTCCCTTTTCGTATTTTTGCACCTGCTGGAAGGCGACGCCGATCTTGCCGGCGAGATCGCTCTGGCTGATTCCGCGATGGATGCGAAAGATTCGAATCTTCGCCCCAACCATGACGTCGAGCGGGTCAGGCGTCTTGGCCAACATTACCACGCCTCCAGACCTATGATTGCTGGCGAACCAAGATACAACTATAGGCGTTGGCGAACCTAGTGTGCAATGCCCTTGATGGGTTTTTCCCCCTCGAAAGTCCCGAGCGTGAGGACGCACCTGCCTGCGGAATCGATCGACGCCGTGATTTTCCGCAGCGGCGCCTCGGTGAGGAATTGCTGCAGAATGGAGCGGCTGTCGTCCGGCAGGCTGAATACCCCGCGCATCAGTTCGAAGAAGTCCGGCTCCTCCCCGACATATAGCAGCTCAAGAAGTTCCGGAACGGTATATCGGCCCAAAGCAGTGAGGAGCCGTTCGGATTCGTCTTCCGAAGTGCTCTCGTCAGCGCGAACAAAATTGTAGATGATCGCGGTCATCTTTCCCCTCGAGGGCGCGGTGGTGATGAGCCCACGCCACCGACGAATTTGACCGCGGTAT
>Ga0209483_1000622_pt1 | contig 29777 bp, 29 predicted proteins | sample NGEPerA_FD_184508 | JGI IMG/M metagenome (GOLD analysis project Ga0209483, IMG submission 184508) | Arctic peat soil microbial communities from the Barrow Environmental Observatory site, Barrow, Alaska, USA - NGEE PermafrostL2-A... | ecosystem: Environmental > Terrestrial > Soil > Wetlands >... | reverse complement strand
GCATTATGCCCACGAGTACTACGCCGCGGTCTCCCACCAGAGTCCGGTGGGCATCGGCTTTCCACACGACGACAATCCCGACTACGGCGACTTTTTCTATTTTTCCGCCATCATCGGCACCTCAGGGCAGACGGCCGACGTGCCGTTCATCTCCAAGTCCATGCGACGCATCGGCTCGTTGCATTGCATTCTGGCGTACCTGTTCAACACCACGGTGCTGGCATTGCTGATCAACATCGCCGCAAGTATGTTTTGATGCGTTTGGGCACGTTCCGGCGTCCCGATCCGCATACACAAATGGCCATGGAACGCGGCATACGGACGCGGTCGGTCGCTTGCACGGCCTATCTGGCGACGTTAGAATGAACGTTCATTCACGTTTTATGGCGCGGCTGCGCCGGCGTCACAAACCCTCGTTTTGTCGGTATCAAGGTGGTTCATGCGTCATTTCAAGCCTGAGCGGAGTTGTCACCACGCGGCAGTGCTGTCAGCCGTGTTGCTACTGGCCGGCTGTGGCGGCGCGGCTCCGGGCGGCAAACCGATGGCGGGGCCGCCGCCGCAGGTCACCGTGGTCACGCTCAAGGCCGAGCCCGTAACCTTGACACGCGATTTGCCCGGCCGGACCAACGCCTACCTGGTGGCGGAGGTGCGCCCGCAGGTCAGCGGCATCGTTAAGCAGCGGCTGTTCACCGAAGGCGCATTGGTCAAGGCCGGTCAGCCGTTGTACGAGCTCGACGATGCGATCTATCGCGCCCAGCTCAACAGCGCGCAGGCGTCGCTGCAGAAAGCGCAGGCGACATTGGCCGCCGCCAAGCTGGCCGCCGACCGCTCGCGCGAGCTGGTCAAGATCGACGCGGTCAGCGCCCAGGACAACGACAACGCCATAGCCGCCTTCGGTCAGGGGCAAGCGGACGTCGCCGCCGGTCAGGCGGCTGTGACCAGCGCCGCCGTGAACCTTGCGTATGCCCACATCGTGTCACCGATCAGTGGCCGCATCGGCAAGTCGGCGGTGACGCAGGGTGCCCTGGTCACCGCCAATCAGACTGCAGCGATGGCGACAGTTCAGCAGCTCGATCCCATTTACGTCGACGTCAACCAGGCCAGCAGCGAGTGGCTGCACCTCAAACAGGAGATCGAGAGCGGGCGCGCGCAGTCGGGCGCGGCGGAGTCGCCAGTGAAAATCATACTCGCTGACGGCCGCACCTATGAGCATGACGGCAAATTGCAGTTCGCCGATGTGACCGTCGATCCAACCACCGGGGATTTCCTGCTACGCGCCATCGTTCCGAATCCCAATGGATTGCTGCTGCCGGGTATGTACGTGCGCGCGGTGCTCGACGAGGGCGTCCTGCCGCAGGGGGTGCTGGCTCCGCAACAGGGCATAACGCACGATCCCAAGGGCAATGCCAGCGCCATGATCGTGAACCGGGACGGCAAGGTTGAGCGCCGAGCTGTCAAAGCCTCCCGCACGGTCGGCAATCAGTGGCTTATCGATCAGGGCTTGGCGGCCGGCGATCGCGTGATTGTCGAGGGCCTGCAGAGGGTCCAACCCGGCATGGCCGTGAAGGCGGTGGAGTCCTCTGGCAACGACATCGCCGAGGGTGCGGCGACGGGTTCGCCGGGCGCGGCGGATAGCGCCGGCGCAGCGCACTAGATTCAGGGCAAAGCCATGTCACGCTTTTTCATCGATCGCCCTATCTTCGCCTGGGTTGTGGCATTGATCATCATGCTGGCCGGGCTGCTGTCGATCACGCGTCTGCCGATTGCGCGCTACCCGAATATTGCGCCGCCGTCGGTGGCCATCAGCGCCTCTTACCCCGGCGCTTCGGCGCAGACGGTCGAGGACTCGGTTACGCAGATCATCGAGCAGAATTTGACCGGTCTTGACGGTCTGATCTACATCCACTCGACCAGCGACAATGCCGGAAATGTTTCGATCACGCTCACCTTCGCGAGCGGTACCGATCCTGATACGGCGCAGGTTCAGGTCCAGAACAAGCTGCAGCAGGCGACGCCATTGCTGCCGCAGATCGTGCAGCTGCAAGGCATCAGCGTCAACAAGACCAACAGCAGTTTTCTGCTGGCGATCGGCTTCGTCTCGGACGACGGCAGCATGAGCGGCGGTGATATCGCCGATTACCTGGCCACCAATGTGTACGATTCGATGAGCCGCGTCGAAGGCGTCGGCGGTGTGCAATTGTTCGGGGCGAAGTACGCCATGCGAATCTGGCTCGATGCCGACAAACTCAATGCTTATGCGGTGACGCCGGCGGACGTGATCACCGCGGTGCAGGGTCAGAATGCGCAGATATCGATCGGTCAACTCGGCGATACGCCGTCGGTGCCTGGCTCGCAGCTCAACGCGACCATCACCGCGCTCGGCCGGCTGCAGACGCCGGAGCAGTTTCGCAACATCGTCTTGCGCAGCAACAGCGACGGCTCGACGCTGCGATTGAGCGATGTGGCGCGCGTGGAACTCGGGGAAGCCAGCTACGCCTTCTCTGTGGAGTACAACGGCAAGCCGGCCTCCGGCATGGGTATCCAGCTGGCAACCGGTGCCAATGCCCTGCGCACCGTGCAGGGCGTGACCGCTCTGCTCGCATCGCTGCAGCCGCGCCTGCCGCACGGGCTCAAAGCCGTCAACGCGCTCGACACCACCCCCTACGTGCGCAAGTCGATCAAGGAAGTCGTCAAGACCCTGGTTGAAGCGATCGCCCTGGTTTTCCTGGTGATGCTGGTGTTCCTGCAGAACATACGTGCCACGCTGATACCGACGATTGCAGTGCCGGTGGTATTGCTCGGCACCTTTGCGGCGCTCAATGTGGCCGGTTACTCGATCAACATGCTGACCATGTTCGCGGTGGTGCTCGCGATCGGTCTGCTGGTCGATGACGCCATCGTCGTGGTTGAAAACGTCGAGCGGCTCATGAGCGACGAGGGCCTGTCGCCGGTTGAGGCGACGCGACGCTCGATGGATCAGATAACCGGCGCGCTCATCGGCATCGCGACTGTGCTGTCTGCGGTGTTCATCCCGATGGCGTTCCTGGCCGGATCAACTGGTGTGATCTACCGGCAATTCTCGATCACGATCGTGTCGGCCATGATCCTGTCGGTGATCGTTGCCATCGTGCTCACACCGGCGCTGTGCGCCACGCTGCTCAGACCCGTGAAGAAGGGTGAGCACCATTCCAACAAGGGTTTTTTCCGATGGTTCAATCGTAACTTCGACCGTGGCAGCCGGAGCTACCAGGGCATCGTCGGGCGACTGATTGCCCGTCCGTGGCCTTACATGCTGGTCTACCTGGCGCTGGCTTCGCTGATGGGTCTGCTGTTCCTGAAGCTGCCCACCTCATTCCTGCCCGACGAGGACCAGGGCTACCTCTTGACCCTGGTACAGACGCCGGTCGGCTCCACTCAGGCGCGGACCATGCGGGCTCTGGATGAAGTACGCGATTATTTCCTCAACCACGAGCAGGCCGCGGTCAAGTCGATCTTCACGGTGGCCGGGTTCAGTTTCAGCGGCGGCGGCCAGAACGCAGGCATAGGCTTCATACTGCTTAAAGATTGGGACGAACGTAAATCCCCGAAGCTGGGTGTCCAGGCCTTGCAGGGCCGTGCCTACGGAGCCTTGTCGCAGATCAAGGATGCGATGGCGTTTGCATTCTCCCCGCCGCCGGTCGATTCACTCGGCACCTCGGCCGGTTTCGATATCTATCTCAAGGACAATAATGGCCAGGGTCACGATGCGCTGACTGCGGCCCGCAATCAGTTCCTGGGCATGGCGTCCAAGGACAAGCTGCTGGCCAACGTGCGGCCCAACGGCCAGGAAGATGCGCCCCAGTTCCACCTCGATATCGATGCGCAAAAGGCCACCTCGCTCGGTCTGTCGATGAATGATGTCGATACCACGCTGGCGGTTGCCTGGGGTGGCCGCTATATCGATGACTTCATCGATCGCGGACGCGTTAAACACGTGATCGTGCAGGCGGATGCACCGTTTCGCATGGTGCCCGAGGATTTTGGCCGCTGGTATGTGCGCAACGCCCAGGGGCACATGGTATCGACATCGTCCTTTTCCAGTTCTCATTGGGAATACGGCTCGCCGCGGCTCGAGCGCTTCAATGGCGTCTCTGCCATCGACATCAATGGCGAGGCGGCGCCCGGCGTGAGTTCCGGCGATGCGATGAAGGAAATCCAGAAGCTGGTGTCCAAGCTGCCGCCTGGCTTCTCGATCGACTGGAGCGGGCAGTCCTACCAGGAGCGCGCAGCCGGAGCGCAGACTCCGACGCTCTACACTCTGTCGTTGATCGTCGTATTCCTGTGTCTTGCGGCACTGTACGAGAGCTGGTCGATCCCCACCGCCATTCTGCTGGCGGTCCCGCTCGGCGTGATCGGCGCCGTGCTGGCCACCACCGTACGTGGCCTGGAGCGCGACATATATTTCCAGGTGGCCATGCTCACTACCATCGGCCTGGCCAGCAAGAACGCCATCCTGATCGTGGAATTCGCCAAGGAAAATGTCGAACACGGCATGGACGTGATCGAGGCGACCATGCATGCCGTACGCGATCGCCTGCGCCCGATCCTGATGACCTCACTGGCGTTCGGTCTGGGTGTGCTGCCGCTGGCGGTGGCGACCGGTGCCGGTGCCGGTGCCCAGCGCGCCATCGGCACCGGCGTGTTCGGCGGCATGGTGGCTGGTACTTTCCTCGGTATCTTCTTCATTCCGGTGTTCTTCGTGACCGTGCAGCGGGTATTCCACAGCCTGCCCGATGAACCTCATCACGACCAGCCGGCCGCTCCCACCGAGGGCAGCAACCATGGCGTCTGAGTACACAGGTCTGGGCCGGCCTGCCATCGTACCGGGGCTGGTGGGCCTGGCATGGCTGTGCCTCGCCAGCGCCTGCACCATGGAGCCGCGCTACCGCGCTCCGGCGTTGCCGGTTCCGGATCAATGGCCGATTCCGGCCACGACCGCAGCCGTCGGCGCTGATGGTGCAGAGGTCCCGGCGGCTGCCCCTGCGACGGCCGCCGCCGCGCCGGTGGTGCGCGATATCGGCTGGCGAGACTTTTTCGTGGATGCCAATCTTCAGCGCCTGATCGCCGCGGCGCTCGCGAACAACCGCGATCTGCGCGTGGCGGTATTGAACATCGAGCGTGCGCGCGCGCAGTACCGGATCCAGCGTGCCGACTTGCTGCCTGCGATCAATGCCTCGGGCAGCTTCACGCGCGAAAAGCTGCCGCCGGCCGAGACCTTCGCCACCACCTCCTTTACCGGCAATGTCTACCAGGCCGGAGTCGGCATATCGGCCTATGAGGTGGACCTGTTCGGTCGCGTGCGCAGCCTCACGCACGCGGCGCTCGAGCAATACCTGGCTGCGGATGCGGCCCGTCGCAGCGCGCAGCTGAGCTTGATTGCGGAAGTCGCCAACGCCTATCTGACGCTCGCCTCCGACCGCGATCTGCAACGGCTGGCCCAGCAGACCCTGCAAAGCCAGGAAGCGTCGTTCAATCTCGCCCAGCATACGCATGACGCCGGCTCGACCTCCGGGCTCGATCTGGCGCAGGCGCAGACCACGGTCGAGCAAGCGCGTGCGGACCTCGCCCGCTATGAGGGCAGCATCGCGCAGGATATCGATGCCCTGACGCTGCTGGCGGGCGCCCCGGTGGATCCGGCCTGGTTGCCGGAAGCTTTCGATTCAAAGACCATGGGCATTGATGCATTGCCGGCGGGTCTGCCGTCGGACGCACTGCTGCGGCGACCCGATGTACTCGAGGCGGAACACAGCTTGCGTGCCGCCAACGGCAACATCGGCGCCGCGCGCGCGGCATTCTTCCCACAGATCACGCTGACGGGCAACATTGGCTCGGCGAGTCTGGAGCTGTCGGACCTGTTCAAGGCCGGCACAGGTGCCTGGTCGTTCGTGCCGCAGGTAACGCTGCCGCTATTTCACGGCGGAGCGCTGCGCGGCAATCTCGAAGTGGCGAACGTCGATCAAAAAATTGCAGTGGCGCAGTACGAGAAGGCGATCCAGTCCGGTTTTCGCGAAGTGGCCGATGCGCTGGCGCTCACAGCGACCCTGAACCGCCAGCGCGCCTCCCAGGAAGCGCTGGTCGCCGCAACCACCCGCGCCTACGATCTCTCGACGCAGCGCTACAAGGCGGGCCGCGACAGTTATCTGACCGTGCTCGATTCCCAGCGCAGCAATTACGCGGCCCAGCAGGGATTGATCGCCACGCGGCTGGCCGAGCAAAACAATCGCGTGAGCCTGTACGAGGCGCTCGGCGGCGGCTGGCGCGAGCACAGCCCATGAGCCGGCGTACGCTCAGCGAGCGCGCTCCCATCCCTGCAGTGTCGCCGGTGAGGTCGCAGGCGTCATTCGCCACTGAGCGTGCTGAGCGCCAGCGCGAACGCATCCTCGATGCGGCCGAGCTGTGCTTTATTCAGAGCGGATTCCATGCCGCCAGTATGGTGCATATTGCCCAGACCGCCGACATGAGTGCCGGACTGATCTACCGCTATTTCGACAGCAAGAGCGCCATCGTCAAGGCGATTATCGAGCGCCATCTCGAGTCCGACCTGCACAAGATGATTGGGCGGCTCAACAACGCCGAGGATGTCAGCCGCATCGTTCTGCAGATCTTTGACTCCTGGCGATGCCGCGACGATCCTAAGATGAATCCAATCCTTATGCTCGAGCTGGCGGCCGAATCGACACGGGATCCGAAGATTGCGCGTGCCGTGCGCAGCAAGGACCAGGCGATCAGAGCAACGCTGGCGCAATCGATGCGCCGCAGTGCGCAGTCGCGCGGCGTGAAGCTCACGGCGGCGACGGCCCGCAGCCGCGGCGTGATGCTGCAATGTCTGGTCGAAGGCCTGGCGCTGCGGGTGGTGCGCGATCCGAAGCTGCGACGCAGCGCATTGCAGCCGGCGCTGGATTCGATCATCACCGTGTTGATGAGCTGAAGCGATGGGGCCGGTTGCCCAGGCGCTGATCACATGGCACGAGAATCACGGCCGCCACGAGTTGCCGTGGCAGCACGACCGGACGCCATACCGCGTCTGGATCTCGGAGATCATGCTGCAACAGACTCAGGTGTCGACGGTCGTCGGCTATTACCGGCGCTTCATGCAGCGCTTTCCGGACGTTGCAACGCTGGCCGCCGCACCGCTCGATGAGGTTCTGCACCTGTGGTCGGGACTCGGTTATTACTCGCGCGCGCGTAACGCGCAGCGTGCGGCCCAGTGCATCGTCAGGGATTTTGACGGCGAGCTGCCCGACGAGCGCGAGCAGCTGGCGCAATTACCCGGCATCGGCCGCTCCACCGCGGCCGCTATTCTGGCTCTGGCCAGCGGGCGGCGCGAGGCGATTCTCGATGGTAACGTCAAGCGTGTGCTGGCGCGTTACTTCGGTATCGACGGACTGCCCGGCCAGTCCACGACCGTGCGCGAACTATGGGCTCGAGCGGAGCAGTGCACACCCTCGACGCAGGTCGCCGTTTATACGCAGGCCATCATGGATTTCGGCGCGACGCTGTGCACGCGCCGGCAGCCGTTGTGCCATCAGTGCCCGTTGCGAGCCGATTGCGTGGCATATCGCGAGGGACGCGTGGAGCAGCTGCCCACATCGCGTACCCGCCCGGCACGTCGCACGCGTTGCGTCGTCATGCTGTTAGCCGCGCGCGCGGACGGCTCGGTGTTATTGCGCCGGCGCCCGGCACAGGGTGTCTGGGGTGGATTGTGGACGCCGCCGGAATTCGACAGCCAGGAGGCGGCCGCACTGTTTTGCGGCAAAGCGCTGGGTGATGCTAAGCTTGAGCCGCTGCCACTGTCGCTGGTGCGGCATGCCTTCACGCATTTTGATCTTCACATCACCCCGGTGCGGGCCCGCTGCGACGGCCTGGGGATAGTGATGGAAGGTGCTGAGATGCTCTGGTATAACGCCCGCGAACCGGCCCGCATCGGCTTGCCGGCGCCGATCCTCGCGTTGTTGAACAACTCAGGAAATCCCGCCTCATGAGCCGCACCGTGCACTGTGTCCTACTGCAACGCGAGGCGCCCGGCCTCGAGCGACCGCCTTACCCCGGGGCGCTCGGCCAGCGCATCTTCGGCCAGGTCTCCAAGGAAGCCTGGGAACGCTGGCGGGGCCACCAGATCATGCTGATTAATGAATACCGCCTGACGCCGGTCGATCCCAAGGCGCGCAAGTTTCTCGAAGCCGAGATGGAGAAGTTCTTTTTCGGCGCCGGCTCGTCCAAACCAGGTGAGTTTGTCGCGCCCGGCCAGAGCTAGGGGAATTGCTCGGCGCGCCAGGGTTGACGCTCAAGCCACCAGACCGGTCTAATACCGCCCCTTCGTCCAAGCCGGCCAGGTAGCTCAGTTGGTAGAGCAGCGGACTGAAAATCCGCGTGTCGGTGGTTCAATTCCACCCCTGGCCACCATTAAATCAAAAACTTAATCGTTGGTCTAAAAAACAATACTGTGGAATATTCACGCATTGCGGAATGAATATTCCACATCTAGTCCGGCTTGGTGCCCGTAAGGCACTGTTCGCGACTGATAACTGACGGAGCAAAGCCCCGAAACAACGGACAGACGGGCCGAAAGGTAGCTCTTGGAGGTATGTCATTCCTGACATATACTGCAACCTGTGAGCCCTAAAGACAAACCTCTTTTGTGGCTACACGGTCAGGTCAAGACTCCGCCGTTTTCCAAGACGGCTCGAATCGAGATTAGTTTTCTGCTCAGGCGCCTGCAGCAGGGTGAGAAGCTGAGCATGCCGCAGTCGCGGCCAATGTCGTCGATCGCAGCTTCGTGCCATGAACTGCGGGTCAATGACGAGGGCCGAACGTGGCGGTTGATGTATCGTCTTGATCCCGATGCCATCCTGATCTTGGCTGTCTTTGCCAAGAAAACCGAGAAGACGCCTGATGAGATCATTCAAATTTGCCGAAAAAGACTGAGGGACTACGACGATGCGAGCCGAAAAGCGAAAGCGCCTCGAAGCAAAAGGCTGGAAGGTCGGAAGCGTTAAGGAATTCCTGGATCTGTCCGACCAGGAGGCCGCATACATTGAGCTGCGGCTCATACTTGCACGAGGATTGAAGGCGAGGCGGCACGCTCGCGGCTTCTCGCAATCCCAATTGGCCAAGGCAATGCGGTCGAGCCAGTCGCGCGTGGCGAAAATGGAAGCCGGTGACCCAACTGTCTCGCTCGATCTCCTGGTGCAATCGCTTCTGGCGCTCGGGGCCTCGAATCGCGATGTCGGTCAGATTATCGGCCGTGGCTCACGAAGCTGACGGCGCTACGTGCAGAAGTTGCCGACATTCAAGTGGCTTACTGCTTCGTCTAATTCCGGCCAGAAGCGGGCGTTCGGTCTCACTAACTAGACATCTGAAGCGGACGCTCGCGGCTTTTGGTAGGCTCGATACCATGCTTAGCGCATTAGTGCGCTGGGGTGTTGCTGTCTGGTTGGTCGAGAAACTCCCGGATCGCCAGATTGACCAGATCGGGCCGACCGTTGAATGTTCCATGCTTGCTCGCCGGCACAATAATTAGTTGCCCACGCGATAGATCCCGAAATATCTCGGCATTGTCTTCAATCGATGTGAAGTCGTGGTCGCCAGCCATAACGAGCACCGGTATTGAAATCTTCTTGAGGTCGGCAGGCTCGATCACCACGGGCTGAAGCCACATGTCGTAGGTCTTCGCCAATAGTGTCATCCAGTGATCCGCACCGTCGGGACTGACTTTCGCGTAGTCAGGCAAAAACCAGGGCGGGAGTGCGGCGGCCATCTCCCGGAGATGAGCATCCAATTGCTGTTGCGACCAATGGCTGCGCAGCTTTTCTTCCGGAGACAAATCCGCCCGGATGTTCCCGCCTGAAATAACCAATCGACGGACCAGATTTGGATGATCCCGCACTAGGACCAGGGCGAGATCCGCGCCGTCACTGTGGCCCACAATGTCCACGGGGCCGAGACCAAGTTGTTCGATCATTGCCGCGGTGTCGTCGGCCATCATTTTGTAGGAGAGAGACCACGGGCCGTCCGGGCTATGGCCGTACCCGCGTTGATCGATGCCGACGACCGTGCGAAAGGCCGAGAAATAGTCCCGCTGCTTGGCAAAGCTATTGTCAAAGAACATCATGCCGCCGTGCAAAAATACGATCGGCGGGCCGTGGCCGTAGATTTGTGTGTAGAGCTTGGCGCCTCTCACCTCATAGTAGCGTTGAGTGCTAGCGGAGCTATCCGCAATCGCAGCCATGGGGGCGAGTGCAGCGATTGCAGCGATAACGGCCCGTGCGAAGATATTCACGATGGTTGTCTCGGGGTCTGCGTAAGCGTAATTAGGATACGCGATGTCTAGCACTGTTGCCTGCCCGACAGCAGACAGTCGCGAGTGACTCGTCAGGGTCAACTTGAGCCATTGGCTAGTCGCAAAACTCACCAGAAGCAAAGTCCGTTTTTCGGAAATTCGATTCTTCACTTACAATAGAGGCCATGCAAGCTGAAATGGGCAGACAGGTCGCTGTCGCGCTTTACGTGGTGGCAATGGTAGCCGTCATAGTTGGTTTGGATGTCGCGTTCTTCAGAAACCGATTCTGGGAACGGCTGATAGCGAACATTGGCGTTGTCTTGGTGTTCGCGGCTTTCTATTTGAGATTCCTCGGACGCCCATGAACAGGCCGCGACAGCGCCTTTTTTTGCTGCGATTGTGCCCACGCAATTCGCACTCGCTTCAAGATCGGCCTCCCCAATAGCTGCCGCTCGCCATTGGCAGGAACGGGTCATGCGCGCCCGGTCGCTATCGGACCGCGAGTGGCGGCTGTGCGGTGACGGCCTTCGGCAAGTGTGCAAGTACATCGATACGTTCACGCGTAAAGGCGGCGGGCAGGAGTCCTGGGCTTCTGCGGGTTCAGCTGTGGAATATTGCCAACGCGTATCCAGGTGAATCAGGGGTTTATCTGTATGAAACTCGCCGGAATATTCCACACCTCTCTGTTTAAAATCCCTATGAACTGAATAAGTTGGGACCGCTTTGGGCTTCGGACTGAAAATCCGCGTGTCGGTGGTTCAATTCCACCCCTGGCCACCACTAAATCAAAGATTTAGAGCCATAGCGTCGATGCCGACTGTGGAATAAAACGTTGGGATTGAAATATTTGAGGCTATCTTAGCTTCGCACTCCTTGTTCACTGCCTGCTCGGGTCCAATCCCCGGCTATGCGCAACGGGTGTCTCGGCGCACATCTTCCCGCAACGACCCCGACGGATGACGGTCGGTTTCGAGGAAAATTCAGCGAAACCTGATTTCGCGGCTCGCATGTCGCCGTGCAGTGAATGGTGGAATCTACGTCGGCGGATCCGGGCATCCTGCGGCTGTAGGCAGTTCTGCCAATTCCCTGAAGAGCACCCGACCTATCAGCAGGGCAGCGAACGCGCCGGCGAGCTGCGCGGCGATAAATTCAGGCACGTCGATTGGCCGGATTCCGGAGAATGTGTCTGAAAGCGAGCGCGCAATCGTAATGGCTGGATTAGCAAAAGACGTTGATGCCGTGAACCAATAGGCGGCTCCGATCCAAGCAGCGACCATCCAGGGCGCATCTTCGGCGCGCCGATGGCCGATGACGACCAGGAGGAGGCCAAGTGTGGCGACCGCCTCGGCTAGCCACTGTGCGGGGCCCGTCCGAATGTGAGCCGAAGCTTGCCATAGATGCAATCCAAACATGGCGTGCGCCAATAGCGCCCCAGCGCAGCAGCCCACAACTTGGACAAGCGCATACGCGCCCGCATCGCTCGATGTCAGCCGTCCGCGTAACGCCTCGATCAGTGATACCGCTGGATTAAAGTGAGCGCCGCTGATTGGCCCCAACAGCGCAATCAGCGTTCCCAAAACAGCCACCGTCGCGGCGGTGTTTGCGAGCAGTGCCACCGCGACGTTTCCGCCCGCGAGACGCTCAGCCATAATGCCGGAACCGACGACGGCCGCCGCCAGCAATAGTGATCCCAGCAATTCCGCGATCAATCGGCGGAACAATCGCTCAGTGTGCATCGGCGGCTGGCGTGGCGTTGCCAATGGCGTCCACTCCCTCTTGAATCCGCATCCGATCTAACGACCGCAGGGGCAGGCAGGAAAATAATTTGATGCGCGCTTCCAGAATCGTGTACGCGTGTAGGAAAGCGCGCCGCCTCTCAGCGTCCGACCCCTCGGCGGCGGCGGGATCTTCGATGCCCCAGTGCCCCGTCATCGGCTTACCGGGCCAATATGGACACACTTCGCCGGCCGCGTTGTCGCAAACGGTGAAAACAAAATCAAGCACGGGTGCGCCGGGCTGCGCGAATTCATCCCAGCTCTTGCTGCGCAGGCCCTCCGTCGGCAATCCCCTTGATTCGAGCAAATCAAGCGCCAAGGGGTGAACCTGCCCCTTAGGATGGCTTCCGGCACTAAATCCTTTAAACCTTCCCCCGCCCCAGCGATTGATGAGGACCTCGGCCAAGATACTGCGCGCTGAGTTACCAGCGCACAGAAACAATACGTTGTAGATCGAATCCGCCATTAGCAGCAAGCGGAGGTCATCTTGGCTGCAGGGGTCTCGGGTTTTGCCGAAACACAGCAGGCGGACGCTTTCGGTACGATCTCAGTATCCGCGCCATAGAGCGGTATGGATTGCAATGTATGGAACGTCTCCCAAGCCAGACCGGCGGGATCCGTTATCCAGTATTTGTCCGACGTCGCATAGCAACACGCCGCGTCGGCTTCCTCAACGAGAGCGCGGTCTGCGGCGAGGAGCTGAGCGCGCATGCCGGTGAGTTCCTCGGCAGATTCCACTTGGAAACCCAAATGATTCACACCGACGGGGAAGCCGCGTCTGGAAATGGCGAAATTGATGCGTGGATCCTCCAGCATCCATTTCGCATAGTCTTCCTTTGTGACGCTCGGTTGCGTGGCAAACAACGTGGAGTAAAAGCGGATTGCTTCGGGAATGTTGTCAACCGATACGTTTACATGGAAGCGCTTCATGCGGATTTCCTCTTGGATTGGGCGCGAGACTTCGTGGTCGGCGCGCCGGGCTTGCACAAGGGTGCAGAGCAACCAGCGTTTCCGATCTGTCCACAGCAGTTCTCGGTGAGGTAAGCGATCAGAGAGTTCATGGTCCGAAAGTTCGCCGCATAGATGAGCTGCCGGCTCAGTCGCCGCTGCGTAATCAATTCGGCACGGAATAAGTGCTGTAGGTGAAAAGTTAGAGAGGAGGGCGGGATTTTTAACCGTTCGGCGATCACTCCCGCAGGCAGGCCCCTCGGCCCCGTCTCAACCAGCATCCGATATGCGCTCAGCCGATGCTCATGTGCCAGGGCCGCCAAGGCCGTGATAATCCTTTCTGCTGTCACAATATCATCCGACAGTTCGAATAGTGTCAAAGTATATCAACGCAGCTATAAAGACAAGTCCGATAAGACGCGTTTCGTGGCCCCCCCACCATTTCGGTCTCTTCCGACCGTATTGGCACGGTACGTTTCACAGTATTTGGGAATGTGTAGGGTAAGCTCGCGCTCATCCAAAGGCCGCCGAGGAATGGGAACTGCGGTCACCCGATCGCAATCGTGAGAATTTGCATGTTGCGTCAGGCGGCTCAACCTCGTCACTTTCAGGTAGCCTTGACAAGTATTTGCCAAGCAAAAATGAGCGTGGCAATCCAGCCGGCGAAGTAGATCATCGGGCGTAGCGGCAAGCGCGCTAGGCCGGAGATCATGCCGATGGCGTGAGCGACCCGAAGCCAGAAGAACGTTATCGAGCAGGCAACCGTGATCGAGGTCGAAACCCGGCTGACGGCGCCCGCGAGCACAACGACCGCAAAGGGCAGCAGTTGCTCCAGCAGATTTTGGTGCGCACGAAGACTGCGATGCACCCACGGCTTCATTTGGCTGTGATCCGGCGGCCGAACGAACTGCTGCTCCTTGCCCGAAAAATCCGTAATGTTGACTCCGATGATGAATGGAATCCAAAGTGAACCCGCCAGCAAAGCCGTGTACACAAGCCATTTGAGTTCAGGTGTCATGGAGAGACTCCCTCTAGGTTCGCAGCCAGAACGAGCAAGCCTCTAAGTTACAACATCAGATCGCCAATCAAGAAGAGCGGTGGTGCGTTCGTGCGGGCGATCGACTGCCTCCTAGGTTGAAGAGATGGGACCGAAATTGGGTGACCGCTCTGCCGCCCTTGCGAATGGAGTGCGAGCTATACACGATTTCCGGATAATCCGCTCGAGACGACATAGATCTTCGGAGGAAGCGTGAATTTCAGATGTCGTGCCGATATGAGTGATGTGCATGGGGCGACTGCAGTTGCAGGTCTAATCGCCTTTGCGCCGCCGCGTCCGACTTGGATGACCTTGAAATGAAGTCGCATTCGCTGCTGTGGGTATTGCTCTGGTTCGGGCTCGTCGGCACTGCGCGTGCTGCGCCGCTCGAGCTTGAGGCAAAGATCCCCTTGGGCGAGGTGCGCGGCCGGATCGATCACCTTGCGGTCGATATCAGGCGTCAACGGCTCTTTGTCGCCGAACTGGGTAATGACAGCGTCGGCGTAGTGGACCTCAATGGACGAAAAATATTGCGCACCCTCACGGGTCTTAAGCAGCCGCAGGGGATCGGGTACGTACCGTCGACGGATACTCTCTATATTGCGAACGCCGGGGACGGGTCAGTGCGGCTCTTTCAGGGTGAGAACCTAGCGGCAATTGGTCAGCTCGCCCTCGGTGAGGACGCGGACAACGTTCGCGTAGATGACGCCGCCCATCGCGTCTTTGTCGGTTATGGGGACGGAGCCCTGGCGGTGATCGATACGGCGAGTCGACACAAAATCGCAGATATCCCGCTGCATGCTCACCCCGAGAGTTTCCAGCTGGAACGCTCTGGTGCGCAAATCATGGTGAACGTTCCAGACTCCCGCGAGATCGCCACCGTGGATCGTCTGACCAACAAGCAGCTCGCAAGTGTGCCGACCAGCGATCTCAGGGCAAATTTTCCACTGGCTTTGGATGAGCTGCACCGGAGAATCGTCGCAGTATTCCGAAGCCCCGCGAAAGTCGGTGCGTTTCGGATGCAGGACGGGCATCTACTGACCACGGCAGACACTTGTGGCGATGCGGATGACGTGTTCGTCGACGAGAAACGAAACCGCCTCTACGTGAGCTGTGGGGAAGGCTTTATTGACGTGCTGGCGGCCCAGGGCGGGGGCTACGTTAGCATCGGTCGTATTCCAACCGCTGCGGGCGCGCGTACGAGCCTGTTCATCTCTAGCATCGATCGGCTCGTGCTCGCGGTCCGCGCGACAGGCACTATTCCTGCTGCCGTTTGGGTGTTTCGTCCTGAGACGCTATAAGGTCACGAGATTCGAGGGGATTGTTCAGTTTAGCTGACTGGAGACGGTCCCCCATAGATGTACTGCTCAGAGAGGAATATGAATCGTTTTTTGTGACGGAGCGGCGGTAAATGGTAGACCGGGTCCATTAGCAATCACTCCCAAAGAAGTGAGGGATAAACAGGCGCATCATTGTGGAATATCAATACAACGTATCTAGGCAAATCAGGTGTTTATCTGCGCGTAAGTACCCGAAATATTCCACAGTTAGCTAACAAGAATCACTGACCGTTCAACTATTTACGTGACTTTGACGTACGGGCTGAAAATCCGCGTGTCGGTGGTTCAATTCCACCCCTGACCACCACTAAATCAATGATTTAGGGCCATAAGCGTCGGTACCCGAGTGTGGAATATCAGGGCGTTCTCAGCTTCTCCTAGTCCCGATCGTTGTCGCGTCTCTTTCTCACGTCGCCATCCTGCTCTAGTGGCCGTCAGACGTGAGCGGCAGTTTCGCTGAGAATTCAGGGAAACTTCAGCTCCTCGCTGCGACCGACGGATGACGTAACCTTTAGCATGTGCCGACCACGCTGGTTTCCCGGATGGATTCTGACGATAACGGATTTCGAAAACGTAGGGTTATACTCCTTGAAATGCCCTACGAGGATCTGCTGTCCGGTCTGATCGAGCTGCACGTGCTTTATCACGCGGCAGAAGAGGAGATCTTCGGGCTGGGAATGCTCGAAGAGCTTAAACGACATGGATACCTCATCAGTCCCGGCACGTTGTATCCCATGCTGCATCGTTTGACGCACCGCGGCTATCTTCGCGTGCGTGAGCTCAAACTCGGCCGCACGCGTCGCCGGCTCTATCGCGCGACCGCGAAGGGGCAACGTGCCCTGAAGGCCGTTCGGTTTCACGTCCAGGAGTTGGTCGGCGAGTTGGAGGAGGGCAGCCATCACACTCGAAAGCCAGAACCAAAGCGCGACAGGACAATTGCCGGAAGGTGCGAAGGAAAATGAACACCACCCTGTCTGGACCGAACTCTGAAGGGATCACTTGGCGGGCTATGCTCTTCGCGACGAGCGCCAGTGGCTGGACCATTTTAGTCCGGCTGCTCGTGGGATTGATTGTCTTTCTACCCGAGGGCATTCAGAAGCTGGTATTTCCGGAAATCCTCGGCGCCGGGCGCTTCTTGCACATCGGAATTCCCTATCCCGATTTGTTGGGTCCGTTCGTTGGTGTGTTTGAGATCGTGTGCGGTGGGCTGATCATTTTAGGGCTATTGACCCGCCTGGCTGCGATTCCCTTGATCATCATCATGATCGTGGCGATCGTCTCGACCAAAATCCCCATTCTGCTGGGACATGATTTTTGGATCTTCCATGTCGCCAAACTGCCGCGTTACGGATTCTGGAGCGCTGCCCACGAGGCGCGCGCGGACTTCTGCATGTTACTCGGGGCTGTCTATCTTTTGATCGAAGGGGCCGGCGCTTGGTCGGTGGACGCCCGACTGGCCCGCAAATCTGTTTCCCCAAAGCCGTTGAAGGAGTGAGGACGTGCCCATCGACCGCCGCTCGCTGCTCAAATACGCCGCCCTCGCGCCGTTCGCAGGCGCTCTGGCGCCCCTCGCGCGAGCTGCCGAGGAAGTCGCGCATGACAAGGCCGACTACACGCTGCGTATCGGTGCGGGACGCGTCGAGTTGGCGCCGGACCACGTTGTGCCGACCACGCTTTATAACGGCGTTTTCCCAGGTCCGCTGCTGCGCTTCACGGAAGGTAAACGCGCCATTGTCGATGTGTACAACGACACCGATATTCCGGAGCTGGTTCACTGGCACGGCCAGATGATCCCGAGCGAGGTCGATGGTGCTGCCGAAGAAGGCACGCCGTTCGTTCCGCCGCACGGGATGCGCCGCATCGCCTTTGTGCCTAAGCCTTCAGGCTTTCGCTTCTACCACAGCCACGTGGTTGCCGGCGGCGATCTTAGCCGCGGTACGTACACCGGCCAGACCGGCCCTGTCTATATAGAGCCAAAGTACAACTCAGGTGCCTACGATCGCGAAGTGTTTCTGGTTCTAAAGGAATTCATGCCGTCGCTGAGCCGCGGCGGGGACATGGCCATGGATTTTCTCGCTGGCCACCCGATCAAGGAACTGCAGCAGATGGGCAAGCGCGCCGACGAACAAGCGCATGACAAGACCAAGGGCTTCGAAGTCGGTTACAAGCTATTTGGCATCAACGGCAAGATGCTGGGTTCCGGCGATCCGCTGGCTATCAAGCAGGGTGAACGCATCCTGCTCCATGTATTGAATGCCAGTGCAGGGGAGACCCGCAGCCTCGCTCTGCCCAGGCACGTCTTTCGCATCGTCGCACTTGACGGTAATCCGGTGCCGACGCCGGCCGAGGTCCCGGTGCTCTGGTTTGGCCCGGCCGAGCGCATCTCCGCCATCGTTCATATGAACCATCCCGGCGTGTGGGTGATGGGCGATCTCGACAATGATGACCGGCGGCATGGCATGGGCACGGTGGTCGAGTACGCAGGTCAGAGGGGCACGCCGCGCTGGGTCAAACCGAAACCGTTTCACTGGGATTACTCGAGTTTCGGCACGACCCGTGCCACGGCGGCCGCGCCTGATGAGACCATCGAGATGACGATTCTCAAGCGCAATGCCGCGCTCGCTGGGTTTAACCAATGGACGCTCAATGGTGAAGCCTTTTCCATGCAAACGATGAGACCGATGTACACATTGCACCAGGGTCGTCGCTATCGTCTTAAATTCCGCAATGCCAGTGACGACATTCATCCCCTGCACCTGCACCGCCACAGCTTCGAATTGACGCAGATTGGCGGCAGGGCCACCGCTGGAGTGGTCAAGGACGTCGTGATGCTTGGTGGGTTCCAGGAACTGGCGTTTGATTTTGTTGCCGACAATCCGGGACTCACGCTATTTCACTGCCACCAACAATTGCACATGGATTTCGGATTCATGGCACTGTTCAAGTATGCATGAGCGATAGCGCCAGCTGGCGACGCAGCGTGCCGTGACTAAAGCCTCTCAGAGCCACTCGCCCTTCGAGGTCTTGCGGGCATTCCTGAAGCTCGGGTTCAGTTCCTTTGGCGGGCCCATTGCGCACTTCGGGTATTTTCGCGAAGAGTTCGTGGTGCGCCGCCGCTGGCTTGATGATGCCGCGTACACGGATCTCGTGGCGCTGTGCCAGTTTCTGCCGGGACCGGCCAGCAGCCAGGTGGGATTCTCGATCGGCCTGATGCGAGCGGGCTATCTGGGCGGCCTTGCGGCGTGGACCGGTTTTACACTGCCGTCGGCGATTGCACTCGTGTTGTTTGCATATGGAGCGCATTCACTGGGCGGACCCGTGGGTATTGGGCTGTTGCACGGCCTGAAGCTCGTTGCTGTTGCTATCGTCGCGCAGGCGGTGTGGGGCATGGCGCGCACATTGTGTCCTGATCGTGAGCGCGCCTCCATCGCCGTGGTTGCGGCGTTGATCGTGCTCTTTCTCCACACCTCTTCGGTGTCGCAGATCGGGGCGATCCTTGCGGGTGCCCTAGCGGGGCTTTGGTTGTGCCGGAGTAGGCCCCCCGCATTGATGGGATCCATCGCGGTACCGGTCTCCCGCCGCGTTGGGTTCGTGTCGCTCGTAATGTTTTTCCTGCTGCTCGTCGGTCCGCCGCTACTTCGTGGATTTACGGTGTCGCCCGGTATCGCGCTGTTCGATGCCTTCTATCGTTCCGGCGCGCTGGTATTCGGCGGCGGACACGTGGTGCTGCCTCTCCTGCGGGATGCGTTCGTGGCGCCGGGATGGGTGAGCGATGACACGTTTCTGGCCGGTTACGGTGCGGCACAGGCAGTCCCCGGCCCGCTCTTTACGTTTGCCGCGTATCTTGGCGCCGTCGTGACAGCCTCACCCCACGGCGTGGAAGGAGCGGCGCTGGGGCTACTCGGCATTTTTCTTCCTGGCATGCTGATACTTCTTGGCACGCTGCCATTCTGGGAAACACTCCGGCGGCGTGCGAATGCACAGGCTGCAATGCGCGGCGTCAATGCGGCGGTCGTCGGTCTGCTCGGTGCTGCCCTCTACGATCCAGTATGGATCAGCTCGGTCAGGTCACGGGCAGATTTTGGCGTGGCGCTCGCAGGTTTCGTGCTGTTGATCGCCTGGCGCGCGCCGCCGCTACTGGTCGTGATCGTCGGCGCGCTCGCCGGCATCGCGCTGATGGAAATCGGAGCATGACCGCGGCGGGTCTATGGCGAACACCGTAGTCCAAAGACCTCTGGCCGGGCTGTCAAAGAACATCTTCTTGCTCGCTGCCGCGAGTCTGTTCGCCGATATCTCCACGGAGATGCTATACCCCCTCCTGCCTGTGTTTCTGACCCAAACACTGAAGGCCAGCGGCAGCATCGTCGGCCTCATCGACGGCGCGCACAGGCCACGCAAAATATCGTACAGGGATTCTCCGGAGCCCTGTCCGACAAGCTGCAAAGGAGGAAATCCCTCGCTCTGATCGGCTACTTCCTGGCCGCCATTGCCAAGCCCCTGATGGGACTTGCCACAATCTGGCAGGGTCTGTTCGCTGCGCGGCTACTCGACCGGCTGGGCGCTGGCACCCGTTCGGCGCCACGTGATGCGCTCATTGCCTCTTCGGTGAAGGAGGCAAAGCGGGGCAGGGCTTTTGGGCTCGAGGGCGTCGGCGATAACGCCGGCGCCTGCCTAGGTCCGCTGCTGGCCATCGTTCCCGGTCTGCTGGCGTTTGTCATGGTGCTGTTCGTCGTATCCACCAACGCCGAAAAGCGACGACCGACCACATGCCCTCGACTGCTCCGATAGGCCACGCACCTTGCAGAAAACCATAAACGGATCCGAGCACGCACGAAAATCCGAAACCAAACGTCCACCAAGGCGAGCGATCTTCAAGCGCATAGCAGACGAGCATCGCACTGACTGCGAATAGGCCAAAAGCGGTTAGCGCGTTCATGACATAGGGTATCGCAGCTGTTGGTCTACACAATTTCACAGCGTTGCTTACCAGAATCAAAGGTAGTACTGGAAGTGGGCACGAATGGTGCGGGGGACGCCCGCGTGCACGACGCAATCTGGCTGCGGCCACCCCTCGTTAGCCAGACGGAAGACGTAGTAGTACTGGATGTCTTTCGCATGGATACCCATGGCGAGCGCGGGTCGCTTCGCCGTCTAGCGCTTCTTGGCACCCCAAAATCACTTCTAGACATACCTCTGTCACATTGACCCCCTAGCCTTTCGCTGTCCGGGCCATGCTGAGCTCGGCGTTGATTTGCATTCGCAAGAAATTTTCACTTTAAAAGGGGAGAAGCCGATCATGAGTAAGGTGATCCTGGCGTTGGGCTTGGCGGCCTCAATCGCCTGCGGGAGCGCAGTGGCCGAACAAGGGCCGATTCCGACGGGCATTCCAAAGCTTGAACACGTCTTCGTGGTCATGATGGAAAACCACGCCTATGGGCAGATCGCTGGCAATCCGCAGGCACCGTTCATCAATTCCTTGATGAAAAAAGCCAATCTGGCGACCAACTACTTTGCCATCGCGCACCCGAGTTCGACCAATTACCTCGAGGTCGTCGGCGGTTCGAACTTCAACAATCTTTCGGACCAGTACCCGAACTGGCACAACCAGACTTGCGTGCCCAACATAGTCCCCGGCCAGCCCACGAACACCGATAGCCCGAGCACGGGCACGGTATGCCCGATCACCGGCACCGGGGGGACCGACGCCGCCACGCCCGTGATTGACTCGTCCATGAACGAAACCTCCACCCCGCCCCTGACCAACATCAACGGGGGACTCTCTATTCCCGCTAGTAAGAAGATCGACGGCATTTCGATTGCCGACCAACTCGTCAAAGCCGGCAAATCCTGGAAGTCCTATCAGGAAGGCCTGCCGCTGATCGGCGCCGATGGCGTCAATGTCAGCGATGGCTTCTATAACATCGGCGGTCCGAACGTCGACGGCACGGATGTTTCGACCGACTTCGCTGCGTTGTCGACCACCGGCAATACGGTCAGCGCCTCGAATATCGTGTTTCTGTATGCTGTCAAGCACAACCCGTTTGCGTACTTCGCCTCGGTCCAGGAAGGCAATGATTCTGCGCTCAGTCTGAAGCGCGTGGTCTCGTTTGAGGGCCAGCACGGGCTTTATGCGGATCTGAAGGCCGACGACGTGCCGAACCTCGCATTCATCGCGCCGAACCAGTGTGAGGACATGCACGGCCGCGGTAACGGCACGGCCTTCTGTAACTTCGATGCCGATGACAACGGCACGCAGACCGGCCTCAATCCTACCCTCATCCTACAGGGTGACATGGCGGCGCAGCGCATCGTGACGGCGATCAAGGCCTCACCGGTGTGGTCGAAGCATCGCAGCGCCATCGTGGTGCTATGGGATGAGAACGACTATAGCCGCGTCACCTCAAATCAAGTGGTCACAATCGTGGAGACGAACTACGGTCCAAGCCGCATCAAGAGCAATGTCTTCTACGACCATTATTCGCTGACCAAAACGCTCGACGGCGCCTTCGGCCTGCCGTGCCTCAATCACGCCTGCGACGCCGGCGTACAGGTGATGGCAGATTTGTTTCAGGAATAGACGTCAACCGCGCTCATGGAGGCAGGCTATCTTGCCTCCATGAGGCTTCTCCGAATGGACAAGACGCTGCTCTCTGGGCTTGCCCTGCTCGGCGCGGCCGCGCTCGCGCAGCCGGTGCGAGCTGAAGGCACGGTCGCGTTCGATACACACAGCACGCTGGCCGCGCCCTGCGGCGTGGGTGTGCCAGCACCGGGGCACACGCCCCCCGAAGTTTGGCCGGGCGCAAACAACCTCACGTTGGTGGTACGCCAAGCCGGTGATCGTCTCTGCTACGTCGCCAACGATATCGCCGATGCGCCGGTCATCCGGGTACGTCTGGGCGACCATCTCGCCATCACGCTGCGCAATGAGATCGACGATCCGGCGAGTATTGAAGCGGTGGCCGGGCCCGGCAAGCTCACCGTGCCCACCGATCCTGTGCCAAGCAGAGCAGGGTTTTATGCCGTCATACCGGGCATGAAGCATCCGGCGACCGGTGCGACGAACCTTCACGTGCATGGCTTCGCGGTGCCGCCGGTGCGACCCCAGGACGATGTACTGATGGTCTGTACCGATCCGGCCGTGGGCCCAAACCGCTGTGGCAGGCACGAATTCACCTATCACTATCGGGTGCCTGCCGACATGACCGAGGGGCTCTACTGGTATCACCCGCACGTGCACGGCGAGGCGCAGGCACAGATGCTGATGGGCCTGACAGGGGCCATCGTAGTAGAAGGGCCGCAGGATGATGCACGGCGCGCAGCCGGCATCGAGGATCGCATCCTGATCGTGCGGCAGATGCCTGATCAGGACGCGGGCAAGACTCAGATGGCGGCGATGACCGCTGCGCCGCTGCGCTCCCCGCTCGCACTGGAACAGCCGCGGCCGCGGCGAGCGGCGACGCAGATCGACACCGCGCACGAGCTGCTGTGCGGATCGGCTTTCGGGATCGATGCACTCAGCCTCAATGGCACGCCGATTCCCGTGGGGGATGCGCCCGATGAGGCGCTGGCGCACTACGAGATACCCAACGACAAGCCGCAGTTTTGGCGCGTGCTCAATGCCGCGACCGATGCGTTCCTGGATCTTGCGATTATTGATCAGAACGGCACGTCGCTGCCCCTACAGGTGATCGCCCGCGACGGCAGTACGCTCGCTGACGATACCGGCGCGCCATTGCCGCCTCAACAGACACTCGAATCGCAGCTCGTACCACCTTCCGGCCGGATCGAGTTTCTGCTGCGCGCGCCACCGGCGGGTATCAAAGCCCATCTGGTGACGCATGCGGTGGACACCGGCTGCGCGGGGGATCGCTTGCCTGAGAGGCGCCTAGCCATGATCTCCGCTGTCGCCGGCAGCGGCGCTCCTGCAAGAAGTCCGCCTGCGTTCCTCCTGCCTCGAAAAAGCCTGTTCAGCGGGCTGCTGGCGCGACGTATCAATCAACAACGGGTGATCGCATTGGCCGAATACCCGCGGTCGGGCGAGTCCGACCAGGTGGACTTCTATATCGTCGAGCGCAAACCCGGTGCGGTCCTCAAGCCCTATCATATGGGAGACCCACCGATGATTACGGTTCGCGCTGGCACCACCGAGGAGTGGGTAATCGAAAACTGGACCAATGAGCTGCATGCGTTTCATATCCACCAGCTGCATTTCCGCGTGCTCCGGGAGGACGGCGAGGCGCTCACGAATCCGCCACTGCTGGATGTCATCACGGTGCCGTATGCCACGGCGACCGGGTATCACAGCAAGGAAGGCCCGGTGCGGCCCGGGCGCGTGACGCTCAGGCTGACCTTTCCCGACTCCTTGACGGGCGACATTCCGTTTCACTGCCATCTCGTCGATCACGAGGACAATGGAATGATGGCGGTCCTGCGTGTGCTACCGCAGCTGCCGGCGGTACGTCGCCCAGCTGCTCGGATGGATGCGACCACGTCCGGCCGCTAGTATGCCGACGCGGCAAGAACCTTCTGTCGCTGCTGCTTTCAACCTAATGAACTCCAGGGCAGCGCTGGGCGGCGTGTGGTTCCTCTATATTCTGGACTACAACCTATCCGTGACCGCAAGCGTAGGCTTCATCGCATTGTCCGGAATTCTCAATAAATGTCGAACCAACGCCGGCTCCTTTACTGTGGAATACTGTTTGGGTCTATCTAGACGAATCAGGGTTTTATCGGCTCGTAACTGCTCAAAATATTCCACAGCGCCCGAAGCAAAATCAATTTCCATTCAATCTCTTACGTGCTTTTGAGATCCGGTCTGAAAATCCGCGTGTCGGTGGTTCAATTCCACCCCTGGCCACCATGAAATCAAAGCGTTAGTTGTTCGTAGTCGAACGTTCGTGTGAAATATCGGCTGGAGAGTGAAATAGTATTTCACCGCCGAGCCGGATTGGCGCTAGCAAGTCTTTGTTCGCAAGTGATTATTCGGCGGAGATCACAACCGAGCACCGGATAGAAGCGCCGCTTGTTGGGCTTCGGTTGCAAAATTCGTTTTTCGTCCCTTAGCGGCAAGACCAGGCAGTCGCTCGGCCCCTGAGAGCCGCCATCGATGGATGGTCACAGGTAGGTGATCGCGGTATCACGCGGCCGCGTGATGCTCGGCTTCCCAGCCCTTACACGCGAGCAGCACAGTGCGCGGCACTTCGCGCTCGCCGCTCACATAGTAGGCCACCTGTCGGCGTGAGAGCCCCAGTGCCTCCGCCGCATCAGTCAAACTCAATCCATGTCGCCACCGCCAGCGGATGAATTCGACCGCATCACTTCGGCCGTTCTGCTCAAGCGACATTTCCCACAACCGGTCGGCACCCATATCAATATCTCCCGGCCACACAATGCTGTGACCGCCCTCTCCAACGCCGGCACGCGCAAATACTGCTCGATCTCTAAGAGTGCGCAGCCCCTTGAGCCGAAAGATCGGCTCCCGCAAATCAACCGGCAATGCCTTGCCATTCGCCCATCGGAGCAGCAACGTGTGCTCGCCTACTGGCCTCACTCCAATGATGCGGACAGTTGCCGCGTTGCTTTCCCCACTCATGACTCCTCCTCCGAATACTCCTGCCAACGTGCCAAGAGTTCGGCACGGTTAGCTGCGGCCCATGCCAGAGCATCTGCAATATCGCGCGGGTCGGCTTCGCCCGCCCAAATCTGTAGAGTGTCGATCCTCACTACAATCCGTTCGTCATCTCGCGTAATCACATGAAAGTGAGGTGGCGGATAGTCTGCGAAGTACATTTCGATCCGACAGCGATCGAAACGTCTAATCGTAGGTATGACGCACTATAGTGCAATGTATGCACTAGTGCAACACATGCACTCGTACTAGAGCACCCTTTATCCGACATCAAGACAGTCCACACGAGGGTAGAAATCCGCAAAACGGCCTGACGCGGCTCGGGATTCGGCGCTTAACGGCCCAACTCCGTCATTCAGCGTGGTTTGATCGGCTGGAAGCTGCCGCTCCGAGCGAATTTAGACCATCGAATAGCCACACCTCTCACCCGAGCCGAAGAAGTTTTCGCCGGTCCCTTCTGCGTGTTAGGTTACATGTAACCATTAGGGGAACTGCCATGCTGGACAAGGCCCATTCGTCGCGAGACAAGGTCAGATTGCATCGTGAGCGCCTGCGGGCGCAGGGTTTACGGCCGGTGCAAATATGGGTGCCAGATGTGCGTGCGCGATCGTTCGTCAGCGCCGCGCGCAAGCAATCGAAGGCGGTCGCTTCCACCAAGCTTGCCAAGACCGACCAGCGATTCATAGACGCCGTTATCGAAGACATTGGGGCATGAAAAGGGGCGACGTCTGGACCGTGTCGGCCGGCGGTCCGTATGCCGGCAAACCGCGGCCCGCCGTGATTGTGCAGGAAGACCGCTTTGAAGCCACAAATTCGATTACGCTCTGCGTGTTCACGACCAACCCAACAGAAGCGCCGTTATTGCGGATGTTGGTCGAACCCACGGATCGAAATGGCTTATCGATTGCGTCGCGCTTGATGATTGACAACATCACGACCGTTCCGAAAGAGCGTCTCGGCAAACGCATCGGAAAATTGCATGACGAGGATATCGTAAGACTAAATCGCGCTCTGACGGTATTTCTCGGGTTGGCCCGATGACTGACATCCAACCTTCCGGGCGCGATGAAGCGACTGCGCCAGCGAACGACCATTTGCTGGACAAATCAGCACTGCCGGGAGTCAAGGCACCCGCGGCCGAATCGTTCCAAGCGGACGCAAGGGCTGCTCCGAGCCCGGCGGCACCTTCGTTGCTGTGGACACAGATCCGGAAACATAAGGTGGAGCAGTGGACTCTGGGCTATTCGGCGCTCGCCTATACGCTGCTGCAGCGATTTAAGTCGATTGCAAGGTGAAGTTAAGAGAGTCAGGAAGGTTACCGATCGTGAACACGGCCCGCGTCACGTGACGCCGGCAGGGCGCAGTGTCTTTTACGATCTTTTCCCGCCTGAGAAAGCGGCCGAGATGGAAAGGCGCGCGCAACTGTTGATTGGTCTGGAGCACTGGCTAGAAAAGAGCCGCATGACGCAAGCCGATTCTGATAAACTCCCCAAACGCCCGTCAACGGACTGAAAATCCGCGTGTCGGTGGTAAAATTCCACCCCTGGCCACCATGAAATCAATCAATGAATTAACGGTTCGTATCGAACGATACCGCTGAATATTCGCGAAACATGGAATATTCCACGCTCTCTCTCTGCTTCACGCTTCCAGCCTTCGATCCGACCGCGCCTGCCGTGCCTTTGTCGATATCGCTCGCGAACATGTCGGCTTCAAAGTGTATTCTCCGCATCTCCATGATGGCAATTGCACCACTCTGAAGCGAAATCGGCCATCGAAGTATCGGCGTATTTTCCTGTGAAATCTTGAGCGCGCGCTGAAGTGGACTCTCAGAATATGAGCTTCGGCGCAGCGGGGGGATCAGGGCTAAAGCAGCGGCTACTGGGGTAGCCGCTCGGAGTCTGGAAGGGTGACCGCAAGGTCCATTAATAAAATTTCAACCACACCCTCCTCGTGTACAACAACCTTCCGCTCCGACATCGCGCTGGTCAGGCGATCGTCCCACCGAGCCATTACGCGATCGTCGCCCCGTAGCGCGACTCCATGGTCAGCGGATGCTGATAAATAATCCGTTGTTCTGAAACGCCATGGTTCGGCCCCGAATTCGCGCATCACGAAGTTGCCGATAGTCAGCCCCGCCCAATCGAAATCTCCGTGATAGCGCAGCCGGGCACCGCTGACGGCGAGCTGTGCTAGGAGCGTTTGCTGCGCGGCTGACGGCATTCCGTCCGTACATACCAGCGGTGCGCAGGCGGAACCCAAGCGGTCGGCGGCGATTGCCACGATGTTGGGATTCTCGCAGACGAAAACGTCGCGACCGGCCACGTGCCAGGCAGGAGGACGGCGTAGCAGACGGCGCAGCGATAGGTGCACCGGCTCGCCCGACCGGGACAGGACGAGTGAGAGTGACGCATCGAGCGGTGTTGCACCCTGCCGTTCATGGGGGTCGTCGACGCTTGCGTGAATGGGGAGGTTGAGGCACAAGGCCGGCAGCGCCAGCTCATTGACTGTTATACCCAGGCGAGCCCAACGCTCGCGGACCGATTCTTCGGCATCCTGAAGTCGGGCTGGCTCGTTAACGTCGGCGGAAAGTTCGGCGGCACACGCCCGCAACGCGATCGTCGCCACGGGACGCCCTGTGTCGAGGGCGTGCGAGTCGCCCAGAACTTCGGCCGCGAGTTGCGCCCTTGATACGCCGTGCCCAGGCAGCCTGGCCAGCACGCGAGCGGCTTGCGCCAAAAGCAATTCGGCTCGAGCAGGATCGCTTCCTGAAAGCCGCTTCATCAAGGCGATCCCCGCCACATCTGCCAAAAAAAGTGCGAGCCGTGACTCCCCTGTACGCGAGAGCGCAGCACTCCACGCCTGTTCGCGGGCTGCCCGATCTGCCTTGCGATCCGATAGCGGTCCGTCGAGGAATTCCAGTGCCTCGCGAAGCGTGCTCGCGATTCCCGCGCGCTCCAGCGCCTCGTCGAGCTCGGAGCGACGTATACGCATGGAGTCCGCGGCCAGCGTTCGCCGGCCGAGCAGCCCGGCGAGCGCGCGACGTTCGCTGGCCAAGAGGTCCGTCAGAGTAAACTCGTCGCGCGACCTGCCTCTCTCATATCGAGCGCGCAGCCGCAGACGCAGATTCGCAAGCTCGGCTCCGCCCAGGAGCCTGCGCAGACGCTCCTCGTCAAATGAAGCCATGCTCATTCATCTGCATACAAGGGTTCAGGGAAGCGGCGTACCGGATCTTCTTCGGTCCGGCGCTCATGGCCATCCCACGACCAACGGGATACGAACACGGCATCCATGCCTTCGCGGCGCACGAGCCAGCAGATGTTGAGACCGGGGATCTCCGCGTAGCAGCCCCATTCGCGCTCGCTCGTCATCACGAAGTCGAGATCGAACTCGCGGATCAAGCCCATGCAGCTCGCTCGCGCCTCATCGTCGATGCCAGCGAAGGCTTCGTCGAGGAGCACCAGCCGCGGCGCGTGCGCATCCGAGCTCTCATAGTGGCTGCTGGCGGCGGCGAAGAGCGGAACCGTCAGGCCGAGTGCTCGCTCTCCGCTCGATGCGGGACCTGAGAGAGGTTTCCACTGCCCGTCTTGGTTGCGTTCGACGGTGAAATGATGCCAGCGCCGATAGTCCAGCGCCCGCGTCAGGCTTTCGAAGAGCGTGCCACGCTCGTCCCTCTGTCTCTCGGCGTCGATGCGTGCCTGTAGAAACTCTCCAACGTGTCGTCGGTCCTGCACGGACCAGGCATCCGCACTCGTGTTGAGCAGCCGCTTGCGCGCTACGCCAAGTCCGGGAACCGCATTTTCATCGTTCTCGGGCAAGGGCTCCCATACGAGCCTATAGCGCATGCCCGTCGAGGTGGGGCGTTTGTCGAGCTCGGTATTGATCGCGGTGACGCGCTCTTCCGTGTCCCGGATCATCCGTTGCAGGTTCGCGGCGATCTCCTTCTCGAGATGCTCTTCGAGCAATGCGCGTTCCTGAGCGGACAGGATTAGACGTTGCTCCCCAAGCTCCGTCTCGAGCCGCTGTTCAAGTGCGTCGGGGCGCTCAGGCCGTTGTTGAAAGACGATGCGTACGATGAGCCCGTGGTCACTGGGCTCCGCGGTCGCCGAATGGCCCTGGGTCGACATCGTGCTCTGCAGTTCGGTGAAGTCGCGCCCGATCTCGCGTTGAATGCGATCCCAGTCGGGCTCTTCTGCCGGGACATCCGACAACGCTTGCTCAGCGCGCCTGGCGATCGTCAGCGCGGCATCGATGCCCCAAGGAGCCGTGCCCTCGGGTAGCGTCAGGTCCGGAACGGCGATGTCCACGAAACCGGTCTGCAGTGTGTACGCCTGCAGCTTTTCGGTAGCGGTCTTGCGCGCCTGAGAGCGCTCCTCGAGTTTCTCGTTGAGGTCCGAGTGCTTTTGCTCGGCCGTTCCGCGCAGAGTGGCAGCAACCACGAGCTGCGCCCGCGCATCTTTCAGGGCGCGCTCGTGCTTTTGTTGGGCCCTTTCGGTCGCCTCGATCTCGCTCAGCAATTCGTCGACCTGTTTGCCTACGGTGGCCTGCAATGTAGTGACCGTTTCGGCTGCTGCGCCCAGCAGCTTCTGTTTTTCTCTATGATCGTCAATGGTGGACGCCAGGGAATCGCGGGCCTGCTGCTCGCGCAAGGTCTGCTCGGCGAGTTCGGCAAGAGCGGCTCGGTGGTCACGCACGGCGTTGGCGAGTTCTGTGACTGCCATACGGTAGTCAC
>Ga0209483_1000621_pt1 | contig 29828 bp, 32 predicted proteins | sample NGEPerA_FD_184508 | JGI IMG/M metagenome (GOLD analysis project Ga0209483, IMG submission 184508) | Arctic peat soil microbial communities from the Barrow Environmental Observatory site, Barrow, Alaska, USA - NGEE PermafrostL2-A... | ecosystem: Environmental > Terrestrial > Soil > Wetlands >... | reverse complement strand
CTTCTTCACGCGCTCCGACGGACAACCAATGCTCTTCGCCGGACTCTACGAGTACTGGCGCAGTCCCGAGGAACCGGCCGACGCCGAGATGACCAAGACCTGCACGATCATCACCACCACACCGAATGAGGACATGGACGAAATCCATGACCGCATGCCCGTCGTCCTCGAACTCGACGACGTCAAGACCTGGATCAACGTGCGAGAGCACGAGCCCGAGGAGCGACTGCAGCTGCTCGCACCGGCCCGTAGTGGCACACTCGTGCACCACGGAGTCAGTAAGGCGGTGGGATCAGTGAAGAATGACGGACCGGAGCTGATCGAGTCGATGGAGTCTTCGCCGCTGTTTTGATTTGGAATGAACGGGCATCACACTGCCTCGCTCGAACAATCACAACATCAAAATTAAATTCTGAAAAGCCGAAAACCCCGAGTGACCAGTGAGCCAAAGCTCACCCGCCCCTCGGGGTTCCCGAAGGCACATCACTCGCTGACCCGTGTCGGACAGGTCACCGCTTGACGGCTGGCACTTCACGTCATTTGTCGTTACTGACCGCGGACCGAACTCCGCTGCCCGTTGGAGGAGTTCTGTTCCTCTTGCGAGGCCCCTCTCCCCTCCTGATTCGAATCCCCTTTCGGTTCTCCGTCTCATTCGACAGGTGCTACGTGAACTACGAGTGATACTGTGCCAGACCTTGCAAGCTGACGTCGGGTGAAATGGTGATATCAGGAACTTTTGCCCAAAAGTTGTCACGTTATCCACCGGTTTGTTCACACAGAGCACAACTTCCAACTATTTAGACTCATGTTTTCCACAGCCCGACGGCCTCGCTGGCCCTTCTTCTGACTCCGAATTGACCCATTGGGCACCAAGAATCGCCGTGCGGCCGCGGGTCACCCGGCTCCTTCGAAAACAGACGCCCATGGAGTAGTGCCTTAACCTCCGACTTATGCCCGATGCGCGCCCCAAGGCCGTCACGAATCGATCAATATCTCGACTCGAACGAACGGTGTTGCGTGCGTTACAACCACGAACTGGAATACGCGAACTCGATCGTGCGTTCGATAGATGACGATCCTCTTCGCGCTCCTCACGTCACTCACCAACGCACTCGCCGTCACGTTGCAACACATTGCGAGCACGAGTGACGTTGAGAAGTCCAAGGGTTGGAAGTTCGTGAAGTACTTACTACGACATCCACTGTGGTTACTGGGATGGGTTGCACTTTGCGGATCACTCATTTTCCAAGCGTTGGCACTTCACTTCGGTCCTCTCTCGATCGTGCAACCGATTCTCGTGACCGAGTTGATTCTCGCGTTGGTGCTTCGACAGCTGTGGCTCCATCAATCAATCCGTGGCGTCACGTGGTTGGCGGCATTTGTGACGGCAGCGGGACTCGTCATCTTTCTCGTGATGACGTCGCCGCACGGAGGATTATTTCTTCCAACGACGTCAGCGTGGGCAGTCCCATCGATTGTCTGTGTCGCCGCAGTCGCGCTACTCGTCCTTCTCGCCCAACGCGGATCGCCGGCGCGCCGAGCCGCGCTCTTCGCGAGTGCCACGGCGGTCATGTGGGCCCTGGAAGCAACGTTCATCAAGGCGACGACTGACACGATCAGCGCCCTGGGCTTCGGTGGTGCGTTCACGCGATGGCCAATATACGCCCTGATCGTCGGCGGCATCGTCGGACTGCTGTGTGAGCAGGCGGCGCTGCACGTCGGTCCGCTGAGCGTCTCTCAGACCTTCATCGTCATCGTTGACCCGGTCGTGAGCGTCGCCCTCGGTATTTGGCTGTACCGCGAACGACTTCATCACGGTGGACTGCACGTCACGATCGGTGTACTGGCTTTCGCCGTGATGTGTGCCGGGATCGTGGCCCTTACAAGAACGGCGCCAGCGACGATGACTGCAGACGTGCACCGCGTCTAACGGGCTACGTATCCCAGAGACGTTGGGAGTAGATAATCCGCCATGATCGACGTGCCATTGTCGCGCCCCATATCGACGCAGCGCACGCCAGGCCTAGTCCGAACGCCATCGGGAGCCACAAGTCGTGTAGAGGATACGTTGCCACGATGGCCCCGGCCACGTGCGACTCACGATTTTGTACGTCGATGGCGACACCCCAAACGAGATACGCGAGGAATGTCAGCGTGAGCGATACCGAAGTCAGAACGCTCACAGTTCGTCCAAAGCGAAGAGTTTCGGGCGGTAGGTTGACTCGGCGAGCGCCGACGGCCGCGCTGGCGATCGTGAGCAGCCATCCTCCAATTGCGACGAGCCACATGAAGTTGCCCGTGAGCGCTGCAACTGCAGAATGACCGCCGACAAACTGTCCGCTGGGCCCGTTCGGGTACGAACCTTCCGTGAGATATCCCTGGGCGACGCGCATGACCACGAGTACAGCCACGGTAGCGACGGGCACCCAAGTGAGAACGTACATCGCGCGACGATTCCGTCTCTTCTCGCGAACGATGCCGTAGCGCAGGACCCCCAACCCAACAATCAAGACGAGCAGCGTCATTGAGAACAGGCCGTCCATGAACATGGTGGAACCGCCGATGATCCACGTGGCCGTCGATATCGTCGGGTGCACCCAGTGAACACCGGACTCGGACACGACTCTGGTCCGGAAAAGCGTCAGTTGGAAGGGGTAACCAACCTGCACGACGCCGGAGCTTGAATGGACCGCAATCCGGCCGATAACGAACGTGACGAACGGTACGATCGCGAGCCACGGAAGCGTGCCCGCCGCGACGGACGTTCTGGTTCGGTTGGCGAGAAGTCCGTACGTGTGTGGCATGCCTCGAGCTTGGAGACGAGAACGCATTGCGTCTCGAAATAATCCAGAGGCGATCCTTGCTTCTGAGCGACCTTCGACTTTCAGGTCTTCGACCACCGCGCGCATCTCATCGCCGTAGCGCTCATGCCACCATTTCGGATAACAGCGCAGCGCGAGTTCGACGAGTGAACTTCCCACGCTCAGCCAATCTCTCCGAGACGTCGTAGGCCTATCGTCGCGACCTTCATCGCGCTCTGCAGTCGTTCAGTCAATACAGCTGAACCTGCACCGGTGATGCGGTACGGTCGGCGACGGTCTTTCGACGGCAACGCCGCGACCAGTCCCTCTTCTTCGAGTCGCACCAGCACGCCGTAGAGAGTGCCCGGGCCGAAGACCGTACCGGTCATCTCTTCGATGTCTTTAATGATGGCGTAGCCGTGCTTCGGTCCACCGGTGAGACTCGTCAGCACGAGAATCGTCGGATCCTGGGTACGACCCAGTCGCTTCGATTCCACCGTCACCACCTCTCCGCAAAAATGACACTACTACGGAATTCGTAGTAGTTCGCAAGTCCCTAGGACCTCGTTCTCGAGACTCCAGGGTCCCTTTCCGCGTGAATCGCGACGAGCTCATAGAGGCGAAAGGTCACATTGAAATTTCAGCGGCTGCTTGGAACGACACAGAATTATTACTGTGTTGAGCCAAACTTTTGAATCGGCAACAGTAAAATATTGACGTGCCTCAGGATTGTTCGACGCTGTCCATTGTGGATTCCTCATGTCGTTGTGTAGATGACACGAGTCAAGAACTTTCCTTTTCAAAAATGCGAGCTCGCGGCCTCGAATTCTCTCGGCGCATTGGGTGAGTGAATCGACGACCCCGGGACCTGGCCGCAAGAGTCCGCGACGGAGTTTTTGGATCGCCATTGCCGTAGGCGTCGTAGCAATTGGTTTCCTAGGATCCTTCTTCGGCGCCAAAAATCTCGCCCAGAGTGACGTTCAGCAGGATCATCAAAATCTCCAGACGTCGTCCGTCAAGATCGCGTCCGCACTCAACCTCGCGATTGAACACGAACAAGACCTGGCGCTCAGTGCGGGTGCGTTCAACGTCGAGAACCCGAACGCGTCGGAGTCGAGCTTCATTCGTTGGGTCAACGACGTCAACGCCTTCCAGCGTTATCCCGAGATCCTCGCCATCGCCGAAGTCGAAGTCGTTCGTCCATCTCAGTTGATGGCCTTCGCCGCACGGGCCGCGATCAACGAGCGGGAATCCAAGGCTCCGAGTCAGACATTTACTTTGACACCCCCGGGCAAGCGGCCCTTCTACTGCCTCGTAAACATCGAGCACGCTCGGAAGGGAATGACGTTGATTCCAATAGGCCTGGACCTGTGTGATTCATCTCTCGGCCCGCAATTACTTCGGGCGGCCGGTTCCGGACAGGCCACCTACGTCCCCGACAGTCTGGCCGGCCCAGCCACTTTGGCGGTGGGCACGCCGCTCTATCGCAACGGCGGCCACCCCGACACGGTGGCCGGTCGCCGTGCGAACCTCATTGGATTCACTGGCACCGTAATTCTGCCGACGACCATTTTGCGGACTGCTCTGCTGGGTTACCCAAACACGGGGGTCGCGTTTCGTTACAGCCAAGGCGGCACCAAAGAAACCTTCATGGCCGGAAGTCATCCGAAGGACGCAATCTTCGCGTCGGTGGACCTTCACAACGGTTGGCACGTCCAGGTCTATAAGGCCGCCGTCAACGCCAGCATTTTCGCTCAAGGCGACTCCACGGAGCTCTTCCTCGGGGGTGCGCTCCTCAGCCTCTTGCTCGCACTGTTGATCTACGTACTCGGTACGAGTCGATCGAGCGCCATGCAGCTCGTCAAGGAACGAACCGATCAGCTGCAACATCAAGCACTCCACGATTCACTCACCGGTCTTCCCAATCGCGCACTGATCCTCGACCGCATCGATCGCATGCTCGCACGCTCAAAACGCGAGCACACGGAAGTTGCCGCGCTCTTTCTCGACCTCGACAACTTCAAGGACATCAACGACACCCTGGGCCACCGCGCCGGTGATGAACTGCTCGTCAGCGTCGGCATTCGTCTGAATAGCGCAGTACGCGCGAATGACACGGTCGGTCGACTCGGGGGCGACGAGTTCGTCGTCCTCGCCGACGGTGTCTCCTTGGAGGCCGGCGTGGACGTGGTGGCCGAGCGTCTGCTCGACGTCATGGCGACGCCGTTCATCATTTCGGCGAGCAAAGTACCGCTCCACGTCTCGGCCAGTATCGGTATCGCCGAAGGAGACCGTCCCACGCCCGAGGCCTTGCTTCAAGATGCCGATATCGCGCTCTACCAGGCCAAGGCGGCCGGGAAACAGAGGGCCGTGAAGTTCATTCCGTCGATGCAGGAATCGGTCGACCACCATCGACGCCTGGAAGTCGACCTGCAGGGCGCTCTCGAGGGCGACCAGTTCTTCTTGATGTACCAGCCGACGGTTGACCTGGCGACCGGTGGCTTCACCGGCGTCGAGGCGCTGATTCGCTGGAAGCACCCCGATCGCGGCGTCGTCCTGCCCGACGACTTCATCCCCGCGCTCGAGTCATCGGGTCTCATCATCCCCGTCGGTGCGTGGGTCCTGCACGAGGCGTGTCGACAAGGCGCTCTGTGGCAGGGCCGCGGTCACCGATTCACGGTCTCGGTCAACATCTCGGCGAAACAACTCGAACGCGACCAGCTCGTCACCGACGTGCGCGAAGCAATCTCCATGAGCGGTTTCGACTCCAGTGAGCTCATCCTGGAACTCACTGAGACCGCGCTGATGCACGACTCTGGATCAACGCTGTCACGTTTGATGTTGTTGAAGGCACTCGGTGTACGCGTCGCCATCGACGACTTCGGCACGGGCTACTCGTCCCTCGCCTACTTGCGTCAGTTCCCCATCGACATCTTGAAGATCGATCGCTCTTTCGTGTCCAGCATCGCCGATTCGAAAGAGTCCGAAGCGCTCGTGCACACACTGGTGCAACTCGGCAAGGTCCTCGGTATTGAGACGATCGCCGAGGGCGTCGAGACGAACGACCAGCGCTCACGCCTCGAGACCGAACACGTTGATACGGGACAGGGCTTCTTGTTCGCGCGACCTCTCGCCGTCGCTGACCTCGATCGACTCTTGCTCGATTCCGCCGGGAAACCCGAGTGGCTCAGCGTCGCGCTGCCCAGGGACGATACGTAATGCACCGCTGATCTTCGGACAGTGGCGTCACATTGGTAACTGTTCTGGTGACATGTACAGTGGCGAACGAAAACGGCGAAGGGGAACACGGTGTCAAAGAGCGCTCCAAAGGAAGAATCGGCTTCGAGCAAGATCACCAAGCGCACGCAAGAGTTCGGCGATTGGCGCGGTGAGACGCTCGCGCGTCTACGTCAACTCATCCTCGACGCCGATCCCGACATGCAAGAGGAATGGAAGTGGGTGAAACCCACCAATCCGGGCGTCCCAGTCTGGAGCCACGACGGTGGCGTGTGCACGGGCGAAGTGTATAAACAGGTCGTGAAGCTCACGTTCTTTCGGGGAGCATCAGTGAAGGACCCGAAGCAGCTCTTCAACTCGAGCCTGGAAGGCAACGTGCGGCGCGCGATTGACGTTCACGAAGGCGAGAAGGTCAATGAAGCGGCGTTCAAACAACTCATTCGCGCCGCCGTGGCGGCCAATAAGGCGGCCCTCGCTGAACGAGCCGCCAAGAAGAAGTAACTGAAAAAAGGGTTATTCGTCGATGGACAGATATGGCAATCGCGTTTCTTCCGAGGCGATCGAGGCATCGTTGCCCTTCGATGGTGTTCTGCAGGTGGCTCAACGATCGAAACGGCTGGGAACCAGTCCAATCTGCTGACGAATGTCACGAAAATACGATATTTGGTTCAATAGTTACGAATGTCGTATTTCTGTGACATTCGGGCAACGTGACGTGAATGGAAGAGGACATGCTCGCCGCGCTGCGCGAGGTTGTATGCGACTACCGATTGACCATCGCCGATGCATTAGTCATTCGCAAACCTTTGACCGGGGCTGGGCCAACGAAGCGCACCGACGTCTCACTTGTTTGACAGTTAGCGCCGCCAGAAAAATAGATGCGTCACTCCACTCGGGCTCGGTATCTTTTCCAAAAAGAAACGATCGGTGAGATCGTCGGGGCTGTTCCACAGTCTTTCACCGCGACCGAGCTCGATGGGCGCAACCGCGAAATGCATCTGGTCGATGAGATCAGCGTCGAGAAACTCTCGCGCCGTGGCTACGCCACCACCGAGGCGCACGTCCTTGCCATCCGCCGCCTCGAACGCCTGCGCGAGTGCGTCCTGTGGCGACGCATCGAGAAAATGGAACGTGGTGTCCCCCAAGGTTATTGAAGGGCGCACGTGATGCGTGAGGACGAACACCGGCGTATGGAACGGTGTGTCGTCGCCCCACCAACCTTCCCAGTCGAGGTTTTCCCACGGTCCGCGCTGGGGGCCAAACTTATTGCGCCCCATGATTTCGGCACCGATGTTCCGGGTGAAGTCGCGCGTGCAGTAGTCGTCGAAACCGTATGTTCCCCCCGGATCGGTTCGATTGACCCAGTGGGCGGTCGCTCCCGCCCACGAAAAGAGATCGGCAGGATTCGCGTGACCGAATGGGTGCTCAAGACTTTGTCCCACACCGGAACCGTAGCCATCGCTCGACACCATGAAATTGTGCACACGGAGCGCCTGGGTCATTAGATGCCTTCCTGATTACGCAACAGCTTGTGACGTCTCACCACATTCTAAAAAGAGTTGTCAAACTGATGGGTCAAGGCCTGTAAAGACTCACCACCTGTGTCTCACTTTGGCTCCGGGACCTATGCGACACTTTTCCTCCTTGGTTTGCCGTTCGGCATGGCTAGAGCCCCGAACTCTTTTGATCGATCATGACGCACCTTGTGCGTTCGAACCAGATCACCGTCGATGGTGATCTGGACTGTATCGCCCGCGATGCGCACGCCCGCAACGCGTCCTCTGTAGTTGTTGCCCGCCCGATAGGCGGTGCCGGCGAAACTGACGGCGCCCTGATTGTCGACGGTGCGCCACACCTCATCGCCGAGGGTGGGCCGTGCGGCCTTGGGCCGATCCGTGAACTTCGCGTCGTCTTCGGGCAGGTGGCGTCTGGCGTGCGTCGCGATCAAGACGCCGTGGTGATGCACGCTGAGCAGCCCTCTGTCGAGGGAGACGTCGACGGTCTCGCCGACGTAGGCGCGACCGACGTGGTAGCGGTAGTGCAGCACGACGACGCGTCCTTTGTCATCGACCACGCGCGCGAGGCTCTTCGTGGGAGGAGGCGTGGTCTCGGTGACGTCACCATCGAGAACCTCGAGCGTCTCTCGTTTGGCGAGCTCGAATCGCTTGAGCGGTGCGACGTCGCCCAGTGATTGGTGCGGGCGATTCGTGTTGTAGTCACGAACCCAATTGTCCAGAGCGACCTGGGTCGCTTCGAGCGTGTCAAAAGTGTGCAGTTCAAAGAACTCTCGACGCATCGTGCGATGCAGTCGCTCGACCTTGCTCGTCGTGGTCGGTGAGTAGGGCGCGGTCAGTCGGTGCTTGATCCCGTTATTGAGACAGATCCGATCGAAGAGCACGACGGCCGGTTTGCGTTGGTGTTTGCCGGTAAAGACCCGGCCATTGTCGGTGAGGATCTCCTCGGGCACGCCGTGTCTCTTGAGGGCGAGCAACAACGCGTCACAGACCGGCTTGGCGGTCGCTCGCAGCACGAGTTTCGCCGAGACGCAGTAGCGCGAATGATCGTCGATGCCGGTGATGCAGTGCAACTGGGTGCCGTTCGTGAGGTAGATCCGACTCACCACGTCCATCTGCCAGAGCTCCATTGACTTCGAGCTCCCAGCGTTTGTAACTAGCGGCCGAACGTTTTCGCTCGACGGGCACGATCAGTTGGTGGCGCACGAGGGCGCGGTAGATCGACGAGCGCGCCGGGGCGTGGTCGAACTCCTGGCGCAACTTCGTGGCCAATGTGCGTGGCCCCCAGCGCGGGTGGCTTCGACGAAGCGCCACCAGACGCGCTTCGATCACCGGGTCCATCTGGGCGGGCGACGTGTCGGGCTTGGACGACTGGGTCGCCAGTGCTTCGAGGCCGCCCGAGGCGTAGCGGGTCAACCAGCGATGCAGCGTCCGGCGGTCAACGCCGTAACGAGATGCGACGTCGGTGATCGTGGCGCCGGTGTCGAGCACCTCGCGCACCGCCTGGTAGCGCTGCTCAACCATTGATAACTCCACCAACATTGCGACCTCCCGCTTGTCTGGACTGAAGTCCAGACAAGACGAGACCGACGCTTAGGTCAATAGAAGAGGTGGAGTTAATGGGACAGAGGTCCCGGAGCCACTGTGACACGGGTCCCGAAGCCGGGCCGAGTAGTGGGACAGAGGTCCCGGAGCCAAAGTGAGACATATGTGCCGGAACATCACATGATGGGTCAAGGCCTACGGGTGGAGGTGATGGGATTCGAACCCACTGCCTCTACATTGCGAACGTAGCGCTCTACCAATTGAGCTACACCCCCGAAGAGGGTTCTACTTTAACCCAACGCTCGACGTGGCTGGGATTGACGTTGCCAACCGTCGTCCTCATCATCCTCTTCGTAGTCGGATTCGAACTCATCGTCGTAGCGAGGTGAAACCGCGTCGTAGAGACGCTGCACCGAGGCCAGTTTGCGTGGCTGGGGCAGGCGAAGAGGCAGCGACGATTCGTTTAAATAACCCTGGGAGACGGAGTAGAGCGCGAGTGCGACGTAGGACACGATGCAGACCCACGAGGCGACCGCCAAGTCCATGATCAACGAGTAACTCATCGTGAGGGTGAGGATCGACAACACCGCCGAGGCGATCACCAGGCGCACGAACATCATCTGTCGCCGCGACTTCATTGAGCGATGGCGAATCGGTGCGTCGTAACTGCGACGAACCGTCGTTTCGTTGGGCGCCGAAGAGTAGGCCGCGGCGTAGCGGTTCATCGATTCGCGTTCGTTGTTCGGCTGGTCGTACTCGTAGTCCTCGCTCCACTCGTCCCACGAGCTGCGTGACTCGAGCGAGCGGTACGTGTCGTCAGCGTGAACGACCGTCAGTCGAGAGCGGCGTCCGGGCCCCTGGAGACCGGCCTCGGCATCGTCGGGCTGGTCCAAGCGATGGGCCGGGTTGACGGCGTACTCCTGGCGGCTCAGGACCTCGTGTTCGGCGTGAAAGGACTGGATCGAGCGTTCGGCACCGCCGTCACGGAGCCATCGAATCGCCACGGGCACCAGAAGCGCTATCCAGAAGAGGGCGAGGACTATTAGAAGCATCCGACATACCCCACGACGCGACACCTAGACATTGCAGTAAAAGTTACAAGCGTTTTATGGGTTTTTGGTGGATGTCACTCCTCGTGGAGGCCGCACTCTTCCTTGTCCGCACCGACCCAGCGACCCGACCTGCGGTCCCCCGGCACGAGTGGTTTCTCGGTCATCGCGGCGCACCCGATCGAGGCGTAACCCTCGGCCCAGAGGGGGTGTTCGGGCAGATGGTTCGACGACAGGTAGTACGCGACGTCGTCGTCGGTCCACGTGGCGAGTGGGTTCACCTTCACGAGTTTGAATTTCTCATCCCACATCAGGGTTTTCATGTTCGTTCGCGACGGCGCGTCGACCCGTTTCACCGAGGTGATCCACGCCGATTTGCCCGCGACGGCGCGCCCCAGCGGCTCGACTTTACGAAGTTCGCAACATCGTTCGGTGCCGCAGGGCCACGCGTCGGCGTCGAAACCTGGCGTCGTACGGGTCATGTTGAGCGACCAATCGCGTTCGATTCGAGACGCGAATTCGAGCGTCTCCGGGAAGTGTCCGCCAGTGTCTAAAAAGATGATTTCAGAATTGGGACGAAGTTGATGAACCATGTGCAGCAACGCGACGTCCTCGAACGAGCACGCCATCGCCACGTCGTCGTTAAACCGCTCGAAGGTCCATTCGAGAATCTTGATCGGTGTCGAACGCTCAAAACTCTCGTTCACCGATTCGAGTTCATCGAGGAGGTCACCGGTCGGCGTAATCAGGGTCATTTGCTCAACAGCCTTACATTCTCGAGTGTTTTACTAGGATATACGGAGACCTTACGGACCATGACGACGACACCCTTGCGCACCTCCACGACCACCGACCACCTCGACCTGCTGGAGTCCCACGCCATTTTCATCTTCCGCGAGGTCGTTGCCGAGTGCGAACGCCCGGTCCTGCTCTTCTCCGGCGGGAAGGATTCCGCGGTGCTGCTGCACCTCGCCGTGAAGGCCTTCGCGCCCCAGCAACTGCCCTTTCCGGTCATGCACATCGATACCGGCCAGAACTTCCCCGAGGTCATCGAATTTCGCGACGCGATGGTCGAGCGCGTCGGCGCGCGACTCGTGGTCGCCAAGGTGCAGGACACCATCGACCAGGGCAAAGTCCAAGACCCCGGCGCCATGGGCTCGCGCAACCGACTGCAGACGGTGACGTTGCTCGACGCCATCAATGACAACAACTTCGACGCCGCCTTCGGCGGGGCTCGACGTGACGAGGACAAGGCGCGCGCCAAGGAGCGCATCCTGTCCTTTCGCGACACCTTCGGCCAGTGGGACCCCCGTAAACAGCGACCCGAACTGTGGCAGATCTACCAGGGCAAGGTGAACCCCGGCGAGAGCGTGCGCGCCTTTCCCCTCTCGGACTGGACCGAACTCGACGTGTGGCAATACATCCAACGCGAGGAGATGGCGCTGCCGGAGATCTACTTCGCCCACGAGCGCGACGTCGTCATGCGCGACGGTATGTACTTGGCGATCGGACCGTTCGTCAAAGCGCGCGAGAGCGAAAACGTCGAACACCTCTCCGTGCGCTTTCGCACGGTCGGCGACGCCAACTGCACCGGGGCGGTGAAGTCACGCGCCGCGACGCTCGAGGCGATCATCGACGAAGTGGCGCTCGCGAACGTCTCGGAACGCGGCGCGACGCGCGCCGACGACAAGTTCTCCGAGACCGCCATGGAGGATCGAAAGCGCGAAGGGTACTTCTAAACGTGCAACTCGCCACCAAGGACCTCCTACGCTTAGCGACCATCGGTTCGGTCGACGACGGCAAGTCGACGCTGATCGGTCGGATCCTGGTCGACACGCGCCAGCTCTTCGACGACCAACTCGACGCCGTCGCCGAGGCCTCAGAGAAGCGCGGCGTCGGCGACCTCGACCTCAGTTTCGTGACTGACGGGCTGCGCGCGGAGCGCGAACAGGGCATCACGATCGACGTGGCCTATCGCTACGCGACGTCACCGACGCGCAAGTTCATCATCGCGGACTGCCCGGGCCACGTGCAGTACACCGGCAACATGGCGACCGGCGCCTCAACGGCCGACCTCGCCCTCGTCGTGCTCGACGTCGCCTCCGGACTCAAGGAACAGACTCGTCGACACCTCTGCATCGCGGCACTTCTGGGCGTGCGCTCGATCATCGTCGCGGTCAACAAGATGGACGCGGTCGACTGGTCCATGGTCGCCTTTGACCGCGTCGTCGACGAGATTCAAGCCCTGGCGCGCGACCTCGATTTCACGTCGGTCTCGATCATCCCGGTTTCAGCGTTGCTCGGTGACAACGTCGTCGAGAGCTCGGTCCACTTCCCCTGGTACGAGGGTCCGACCGTCCTCGAGGCGCTCGAGAGCTCCGAAGCCGGTGCCTGGGAGCACACGACGACGCGCGGCGCGCGCCTCCCGATCCAATGGGTGCTTCGTCAATCCGGTGGCGGACGAACCTACGCGGGGATGGTGAACGGTGACACGTTTCACGTCGGCGATCGGGTCACGTTGCTGCCGGCCAATATCGAGACGACGATTACGGCGATGAACTTCGGCGGTGAGGAGATCAGCGAGGCGACCGTCGGACTGGCCGCCGACGTCGCGTTGGCCGACGAGACGAACGCCGGGCGCGGCGACCTGATCGCGACGGCGCCCCTCCCCTCGGTCGTAAATGAACTGAAGACGACGATCTGTTGGTTCGGCGAGAAGCCGCTCGTGATCGGCCAGCGTCTCAAGATGAAGCACACGTCGAAGGTCACGCCGGTGCGTGTCAAATTGATCAATGGTGTGATCGACATCGAGAAGCTCGACATCGACGAATCGACGTCACTCAACACCAACGACATCGGATTGGCCACGCTGCAAACCGCCGACCTCCTGGTCGTGGATGACTACCGCGCGAATCGGGTCACCGGAAGTTTCGTCCTCATAGACGAAGCGACCAACGCCACCGTTGCCGCCGGCATGGTCGGACACGCGAGCTTCCTTTAGAATTGCACCAACATCGCGATCAACGCCACGGCGATGAGAGCGAGGAGCACGTCGATTGACTTCACGAACGAACGTCCGCTCTCGGGTGGCGCTACTCCGTCGCGAGCGATCACCTTAGCGAGCGCTCGTTCCTGCGGCAACGTCCTCGCTTCGAGGTGACCGGCCAACGCTAGGTAGCAAAGTATCCCCACGCCGATCCACGGCCTGGAGAGCGAGACGGACTTGTCGCCGCTCAGCGACATGATGAGTCCCGTGATCGGCAGCACGTGCACGACTCGCACCGCCCAATTGCGTCGATCGGGGAAACGTTTCCGCTGGAGCGACTCGTCGGCGCCGTGGGCGATGGCCTGGGCGGCACTGCGCATCACGATGAATACGATCAGCGTGTCGACCGCCGCGAGGATGTGAACCAGGAAGACCAGATCGTAGACGATCGAAGTGGCGATCATTCGTCGCCCAGTAGTTCTGTTGCCGCGCGATAGGGGTCGGTCGTGCCCGCCAGCAACGCATCGATCTGTCCCTCGTAGGCGTCGCCGTGCGCCAGGGCGCCGACGCGTGAACGGACCATCACCGAGAGTACCTTGTCGAGTTCGACGCGCAGGCGAGCCCGTCGACGAACGTCCTTCGGCCCGCCCTCGATGAACGATCGATGGTTCACGACGGCGTCCCACAGTTCACCGATACCCGTGGCGTCGGTCGCGACGGTCTCGAGGATCGGCGGTCGCCAGTCGTGCGTGGCGCCGAGCTCGAGCATCTGGTCGAGATCACGTCGCGTCTCACGAACACCCGCGCGATCGGCCTTGTTGATGACGAAGATATCGGCCACTTCGAGCAACCCGGCCTTGTTGGCCTGCATGGCGTCGCCCCACCCGGGATTGACCACCACGATTGTCGTGTCGGCGGCCGAGGCGATCTCGACTTCCATCTGACCAACGCCCACGGTCTCGACGAGGACCAGTCGAAAGTTCGCGGCGCCGAGTACCCGAAGCGCGTCGGGCACCGCCAACGAGAGTCCGCCAAGGTGTCCGCGCGTCGCCATGGAGCGAATAAACACGTGCTCGTTGGTCGCGTGACCCTGCATGCGAATACGGTCCCCGAGGATCGCTCCCCCCGTGAAAGGCGAGCTGGGATCGACGCACAGCACACCCACCTGATCGAAGTCCTCGGCGCCCCCGAACGAACCTCGTTCGAGCACCACGTTGATCATCTGGTCGGTCAAGGTGGATTTGCCGGCGCCCGGAGGCCCGGTGATCCCCACGACGTACGGCGCGTCCGCGCGATAGGTCAACGCCGCGGTGGCGAGCTGTTGCGGTCCCCCGGACTCGACGAAGGTCAGAAGGCGCGCGAGGGCGGTGCGCGATCCCTCGCGGGCCTGCTCGACCAGCTCGCCCGGATCCGAGGAGATCATGAGAACCGTTCGATGTTGGCGCCGAGGTGGCACAAGCGACCGGCGAAGTCGTCGTAACCGCGGTCCACGTGCTCGAGTCCGGTGACCGTCGTCTCGCCTTCGGCGACGAGACCGGCAAGGATCAACGCGGCCGCGGCGCGGATATCACTGGCGTGCACCGAGGTTCCCGTCAGATGATCGACGCCGCGAATCATCGCGTGATGGCCCTCGGTGGTGATGCTCGCGCCGAGACGCACGAGCTCATCGACGTAGCGGAAGCGACCGACGAACAGGTTCTCGGTCACGACCGAGACGCCGTCGGCCACGCTCAGCATCGTCGTAATGAGTGGTTTGTAATCGGTCGCCACACCCGGGTACGGCAACGTTGCGACGTCACAGGCCCGCAAGTTTCGCGGCCCCTGCGCGGCAACGCCCGGTCCGCGCACGTCCACCACGCCGCCCATTGCCTCGATCTTTCGCAGCAGCATTTCCATGTGTTCGGGGTGAGCGTCGACCACGCGAACCTCGCCGCCGGTGATGAGCCCCGAGGCCAAATACGTCGCGCTGACCACGCGGTCGGTCACGACGGCGTGTCGGGCAGGATGCAACTCCGCGACGCCGTCGATGGTGAGGCGCGACGTGCCCAGACCTTCAATTCGCGCCCCCATGGCGATGAGTTGTTTCGCGAGGTCTTCCACTTCGGGCTCGCGCGCGGCGTTGTCGATGACCGAGCGACCTTCAGCGAGCACGCAGGCCATCATCAAATTATCGGTCGCCGTGTGACTTGGGTATTCGAGCGTGATGCGCGCCGCGCGCAGTCGCGGTCGATCAATCGTGGCGCGAATGAAGTTGCGGTCGTTGTGGAAGGTCGCGCCCATGGCCGTGAGGCCGTCGGTGTGGAAATTGATCGGGCGCTGGCCGAAGTCGTCGCCGCCCGGCAGGGCCATGTCCGCGCGACCGCAGCGCGCGAGCAGTGGTCCGAGAATGACAATCGACGCGCGCATTGCCTCGAATAGTCGTGACGGCGCGACCGGATTTATGTCCGGGGCCTCGGGGACAACGATCGAGAGTTCGTGCTCAGCCGGTCGTGCCACGGTGCAGCCCAGCGCTTCGAGCAGCTCCACCATCGTGGCGACGTCAGTGATGTTGGGAACGTTGGTCAGTTGGTGCTCTCCGGAGGCGAGCAGGCACGCCGCCATTTCCTTCAACACCGCGTTTTTGGCACCAAAGGCCTGTACGTTGCCCTCAAGTGCTCCGGCGGGTTTGACGACGAGGTTTGTCACCCTACAAGTATTGCCGGTCAAGGGAAATGGCTCGGGACGAGGTCGAAGAGTTCACTCACTGTACGCTGACGACGTGCTGCAACCATACCAACCGGACCGCAATATCGCGCTCGAATTGATTCGCGTCACCGAAGCCGCCGCCATTGCCGCCGCGCGGTGGTCGGGGCGTGGCGACAAGAACGCGGCCGACGGCGCGGCGGTTGACGCGATGCGCTTCGTGCTCGGTGGCGTGGCCATGGACGGCATCGTCGTCATCGGCGAGGGCGAAAAAGACGACGCGCCGATGCTCTACAACGGAGAACGGATCGGCGACGGTCGTCCACCGCTCGTCGACATCGCGGTCGACCCAGTCGACGGAACGACGCTCACGGCGATGGGCCGCAACGGCGCCCTGTCGGTGATCGCGCTGTCCGAGCGCGGGTCAATGTTCAACCCCGGTCCGTGCGTCTACATGAACAAGATTGCGGTCGGACCCCGCGGTCGCGGCTCGGTTGACATCAACGCCTCGGCGACTGACAACCTGGCCGAACTCTCCAAACGACTGAAGAAGCCGATTCCCGAACTCGGCGTGGTCATCCTCGATCGCCCGCGCCACGACGGGCTGCTCGAAGAAGTTCGCGAAGCTGGTGCGCGCGTGCTCTCCATCTCCGACGGCGACGTGGCCGGCGCCATTGCGACCGGTTGGCCGAACTCCGGGGCCGACATCCTGATTGGCGTCGGCGGCACGCCGGAAGGCGTCATCGCGGCGGCGGCGCTGAAGGGTCTCGGCGGCGAGATTCAGGGCATGCTCATCGCGCGTAACGACGAGGAGCGTCGTTCGGCCGAGGCGCTGGGTTACGACTTCACGCGAGTGCTGACGACCGACGATCTGGTCGCCAGTGATAACTGTTTCTTCTCGGCCACGGCGATCACCGACGGTGACTTCTTGCGCGGTGTGCGATTCCACGACTTCGGCGCGACCACGCAGTCAATGGTCGTGCGCTCGCGCTCGGGCACGGTGCGAACGATCGAGACGTTCCACCGGCGCAACAAACTCGAAGAGTTCACGTCCGCGGGCTTCTAACACTTGTTCGATTGTTCACGAAGCACGAATTCGTAGCGATTCACGCTCCTTGTCCGATTGCGCACACGACCCCATCGTCGTAAGGTCCGCAGTAGAGCCCGTCGGGTTCTGATTGGCGAAGTAACAAGGGGGCGTCGTGCAGGTTTCGAATCTATTAGCCAACAAGAACCAAGATGTGGCCACGATTTCCCAGGAGCGCACCGTGAACGACGCGCTGATGCTCCTGAAAGAGCGCAGCATCGGCGCCCTCGTCGTCACCGGTCCCACCCCGCCGTTGGTCGGCATCTTCAGCGAGCGCGACGCCGTGCGAGCTCTGGCGACGAATGGCGCCAAGGCGCTCGAGACGACGGTCGCCGAGTTGATGTCCACTGACGTCCAGACCTGCGATGAGACCACGACGGTGACCGAGTTGATGGGACTCATGACCGAGCGGCGTATACGCCACCTGCCCGTGGTGCACGAGGGTCAACTCGTCGGCATAATCTCGATTGGCGACGTCGTGAAAGCCCGTTTCGACGAACTCGAACACGAGAAAAAGGACTTGCTCGACTACGTATCAGCGCGCTAGTTGCGGCACCGAACCGCGCCCCCGATTACTCGGTCGCGAGTTTGACGGCCTTACGAAACTTGAACCTCTCGGCGAGCCAACAGACCAGTGGAAACAGTCCGACGGTTGCGAGCATCCATCCGACGTACTGAAGTGTGTTCCCGACCGGCGAGAACATCAACGCCAAACCGACGATGTAAAAGCCCCACGTAATCCGCTTCCAGATTTGGGCTCTCCCGTACTGCGCAGCAATGTCCTCGCCATACGTCGCCCGGTCAGCGTATTTGGCACCCCAGCGATTGGCGCCGGTCTGTTCGATCTGGTCAGCAATGCGCATTACGACCTCGCTGCACTAAGTCGAAGTTCGGCACGATCGAGTGCGGCCTTCGCCATCACTCTCGTTGCCGTTTCGTGATCGTTGCGAATGTCGGTTGCGATCTCGGCTTCCGCTGACTCCTTGGCGGCTTGCGCGCGCGCCACGTCAATCTCATCAACCTTCTCGGCGATGCCGGCGAGCACAGTCGCGAGCGTTTCGCCCTCCTCTTCGCCGGGGCCGACCTGGAAGAATCCGCCATGCACCGCAATGGCGATCTCGCCCTCGGTCGTGCCCACGCGAACCACGCTCGGCACGACGTTGCCGACCATGTCCATGTGCTCCGGCAGCACCGTGAACCAGCCCTCGGACGAACGCGCGACAAGCGCCGTCGCCTCACCGACCCACAACGGCGCCTCGGGCGTCACGATTTCAACCTTCAGTGTGGCCACATCTATTCCTTCTGGAGTTCGGCGGCCTTGCGCTCGACGTCCGAAGCTCCTCCGACGTTCAAGAACGCCTGCTCCGGGAACGCGTCGAGGTCGCCCTTCACCAAATGCTCGAAGGATTCAATGGTCTCTTGGACCGGGACGTTGATGCCGTCGATACCGGTGAAGACCTTGGATACGAACATCGGCTGAGAGAGGAAGCGCTGGATCTTGCGAGCGCGCGTCACCGTGATGCGGTCCTCTTCGGAGAGTTCGTCAAGACCCAGGATCGCGATGATGTCCTGCAACTCCTTGTTGCGCTGCAAGATCTGCTGGGTCTGACGAGCGACGGCGTAGTGTCGGTCACCCACGATCTCGGGCGCCAGGATGTTCGACGTCGAGGTCAAGGGGTCAACCGCCGGGTAGATACCGAGTGCGGCGATCTGACGACTGAGTTCGGTCGTGGCGTCGAGGTGGGTGAACGTCGTGAATGGCGCGGGGTCGGTGTAGTCGTCGGCCGGCACGTAGACGGCCTGCAGTGACGTGATCGAGCGACCTCGGGTCGAGGTGATGCGCTCTTGGAGTTCGCCCATCTCGTCAGCCAACGTCGGCTGGTAGCCGACCGCGCTCGGCATGCGGCCGAGCAGCGTCGAGACCTCGGAGCCGGCCTGCACGAAGCGGAAGATGTTGTCGACGAACAAGAGGACGTCTTGGTTCTTCACGTCACGGAAGTACTCGGCCATCGTGAGGGCCGCGAGCGCGACGCGAAGGCGCACGCCCGGCGGTTCGTCCATCTGTCCGTAGACGAGGGCGGTCTTTTCGATGACGCCCGATTCGCGCATCTCCAACAGAAGGTCCGTGCCTTCACGGGTGCGCTCGCCCACCCCGGCGAAGACCGAGACGCCCTCGTGGAGTTCGGCCACACGACGAATCATCTCCATGATGAGCACGGTCTTGCCGACACCCGCGCCGCCGAACAGGCCGATCTTGCCGCCCTGGACGTAGGGGGCGAGGAGGTCGACGACCTTGATGCCGGTTTCGAACATCGTGGCGTGCGGCTCGAGCTGGTCGAAGGCCGGCGCGCTGCGGTGGATCTCCCAGTAGTCCTCGACCGGTCCGATGTCGTCGGTGTCGAGCGATTCGCCGATCACGTTGAAGACGTGTCCCAGTACGGCGTCGCCGACTGGCACGGTGATACCGCGTCCCGTCTGGCGAACGACCGCGCCGCGCACGAGACCGTCGGTCGGCTTCATGCACACGCAACGAACGCGGCCCTCACCGATCTGCTGGGCGACTTCGCCGGTCACCGTGATCGTGTCGCCGTCGATGACGATGTCGACCTCGACGGCGTGGTTGATCTCGGGCAACGAGTGCGGCGGGAACTCCACGTCCACGACCGGTCCGGCGATGGCGACGACACGCCCCGTCTCGAAGGTGGTCTTTTCTGGAGCGATGGTCATTTGTTTCTCACTTTCCCGAGCGGAGCGCTTCGGCGCCGCCCACGATTTCCATGATTTCGGTGGTGATCGAGTCCTGACGGGCCCGGTTCATGATGCGACTGAGGTTCTGTGCGAGTTCGTCAGCGTTCTCAGTGGCGGCGGCCATGGCGCGCTGCTGGCTGACGTGAAAGGACGCCGCGCCTTCTAAGAGCGCGGAGAAGATCTCACTCTCGAGGGCCTTGGGAGCGAGTGTCTTGAGGAGCTGCTCTACTTCTGGTTCGAACTCGGTGTACCCCTTCAAGATCTTTGGCCCGTCGTCCTCGGGCGCGTCCGGCAGGCTCAGCGGCAAAAGCTGTTGCACTTCGACACTCTGCGTGGCCGCTGAAAGGAACCGCGTGGAGACCAAGAGGACCTGTTGGGCCTCCCCGGCGACGAAGGGCGTCGCGACGGTGGCCGCGATGCGACGAGCGTCCTCGAACGTCGGGCGATCAGACATGGCGACGAAGCCCTCGACAAGGTCGATGCCGCGGAAGCGGTAGAAGGCGCCCGCCTTCTTGCCGACGCTGTAGAGCCGCACGGCGGTGCCGTCGCCTTCGAGCTTTCGAACAAGTCGTTCGCCGGCGCGCAGCGCCGATGAGTTGTACGAACCGGAGAGTCCGCGGTCGCCCGTCAAAACCAACACGATCGCCGACTCGACGTGCTCGGGCGTCGCGAGGAGTTTCGCCGCGCCCGCCGGATCGGCCTTCGCCGCTTCGACGATGATGCGTCGCATGCCATTGCGATACGGGCGGTTCGCGATGATGCGCGCCTGCGAGCGTGAGATCTGGGAGGCGGCAATGAGTTCCATCGCCTTCGTGATCTTTCGCGTGGACTGCACCGACTTGATGCGTCGACGCAGGATCCTTTCCTGTCCACCGGCCATTGCTCCTCCTTTCTCCCTAGTTCTTTAACCGACTACTTCGTGGTGACGGCGAAGCCGTTCACGAATGACTGCATCGCCGCGTCGAGCGCCGTCGCTTCGGGCAGCGCGCCGGTCTCTCGAATCGCGTAGAGCAGGTCCGCGTGCTGCGCGCGGAAATTCGTCAACAGTTCGGACTCGAATCGACGTACGTCCTCGACGGGGATCGTGTCGAGCCAACCCTTGGTGCCGGCGTAGATCGCGATGCACTGCTCTTCGACCGGCATGGGCGCGTTCAGGCCCTGCTTCAGCAATTCGGTGAGGCGATAGCCCCGGTCGAGCTGACGCTGCGAGGACTTGTCCAACTCCGAACCGAAGGTCGCGAAGGACTCGAGGTCGCGGAACTGCGCGAGGTCGATCTTGAGTGTGCCCGCGACCGAGCGCATGGCCTTGATCTGCGCGGCACCACCGACGCGCGACACCGAGTTACCCACGTCGATCGCGGGACGTACGCCGGAGTAGAAGAGGTCGGACTGCAAGAAGATCTGGCCGTCGGTGATCGAGATCACGTTGGTCGGGATGTAGGCCGAGATGTCACCGGCCTTGGTCTCGATGATCGGCAGGGCGGTCAATGATCCCCCACCAAGTTCGTCGCTTAACTTGGCGGCGCGCTCGAGTAGACGACTGTGGAGGTAGAAGACGTCACCGGGGTAGGCCTCGCGACCCGGTGGTCGACGCAGCAAGAGCGAGATCTGTCGGTAGGCCTCGGCCTGCTTCGAGAGGTCGTCGTAGACGACGAGGGCGTGTTCGCCCGAGTCCATCCACTCCTGACCGATCGCGCAACCGCCGTAGGGGGCGAGGAACTTAAAGGGCGCGGGGTCACCGGCCGAAGCGACCACGACGACGGTGTACTCGAGCGCGCCGAAATCCTCGAGCACTTTCACGGTCTGGGCAACCGACGAGTTCTTCTGGCCGATGGCGACATAGATGCACTTCACGCCCTGGCCCTTTTGGTTCAGGATCGTGTCAATGGCGACGGTCGTCTTGCCGGTCTTGCGGTCGCCGATGATGAGTTCGCGCTGACCGCGGCCGACGGGCGTCATCGCGTCAATGGCCTTGATGCCGGTCTGCAACGGCTCGGAGACCGGTTGGCGTCCGGTGATGCCCGGCGCCTGGATTTCCATGCGGCGCTCCTTGGGATTGACGAGTGGTCCCTTACCGTCGATCGGCTCACCGATGGCGTTCACCACGCGACCGAGCAACGCGTCACCGACCGGCATGTTCAAGATGCGGCCGGTCGCGCGCACGACCTGCTCCTCTTCGATCGTGTCGACCGAACCGAGCACGACCGCGCCGATCGTGTCCTCGTCGAGGTTCATCGCGAGGCCCAGCGTCCCGTCTTCGAACTCGAGCAGTTCATTGACTTTGGCCGAAGGCAGGCCGGAGACGCGCGCGATGCCGTCACCGACTTCGACGACCCGACCGACCTGCTCGGCGCCGACCGCGGGATTGAACTCCGTCACGTGCTTGCGCAGGGCCTCGGTGATCTCGTTGGCGCTAATGGTGAGCTCTGTCATCACAGATTCCTTTTCTTAGTCATTTCGATTCAAAGATGATTCGTACAAGTGGCCCGGCGAGACGGCGTCACGCAGCGCGCCGAGACGCGCGCGCGTCGTCGCGTCCAGTCGCAGGTCACCGATCTCGACGAGGATCCCGCCCAGCAACTCGGGGCTGTCGGCGATCTGGAGTTCCACGTTCTTTCCGGTGAGCGCCGAGAGCGACGTGACGAGGTCCGTTCGGCTCTTTTCGTCCAGGGGACGCGCGGTGTGCACGCGCGCGACCCGCCAGTCGCGAGCCCTGGCGACGTAGTCCACGAGGTAGTCCAGCGTGCCGACGACGTCGCGAGCGCGACCGCCTTCGATGACGAAGCGTGCGAGGGCCAGGGTGACGGCGTCGACCTTCTCACCGAGCAGGGCCTGGACGGTGCCGACGCGCGACTCGAGGTCGGCGTCGCGGTCGAGCAGTAGGCGTCGCAGTTCGAGATTGCCCTCGACGGTGCGCGCCCAGCGAAAGAGCCCGTCTTCGATCTCGTCGAAGTTCTGCGCGTCGACGTCGTCGAGTTGGGCGTCGGCGTAGCCGGCGACGCGTTGGCGCGACGCCAACAGACCGAGGCCGGCGAGCGGGTAGGTGCCGTTCTGCACCAGCTCTCTCGCGGCAATGGCCAGTTCTCCGAGCGCGTGCGGAACCTCTTGGGCCGGAGCGTGGCTCGCGGCGTAGACCGCGACCTGGAGGGTGACGTCGTGGACTTTGGCGGACAAGACGTCGTGGACGATCAGTCCCCGCGACGCGCTGGCGATTGAAGTATCAGTGAGGACGGCTCGCAGATCGGCACGACCGAGGACGGTCTGTTCGAGCGACGCGAGCTCTCCCGTCACCGTCGCGAGCGCGGCGGCGTCCAGTGAGCCCAATCGGGCGGCGGCGTATCCTTCGAGCTTGGGCAGCATGATTAGTTAGCGGATCCCCTGGCCGCTTCGACGTTCAACGCGGCGACGGCTTCGCGAACCAGGTCCTGGTGCGAACTCTCGTCCACCTCGCGGCCGACGATCTGGTTGACGAGTTCGAAGACGACCTCACCAATCCGCGCCGAGGCCTCGTCGATGGCGCGTTGACGCGCCGTGTCCACTTCGGCGTTGGCGTTGGCGACGATGCGGTCATATTCGGCCTGTCCCCGGCCGGCCGATTCGACCTTCACCTGATCGGACGTGGCCTGGGCGGCCGTGACGATCTCACGGGCCTGATCCCTCGCCGCGCTGAGTAGTTGTTGGCGTTCGTCACCGGCCGCGGCCGCTTCGGCCTTGGCGGCGTCGGCGGCGGCCAATGACTCGCGGATCTTCTCTTGACGAGACTCCAACGCCTTGTTGAGGGGCGGCAGGATGTACTTCGTCATCAGCAGCAGTATCACCACCACCGTCACCAGTTCAATGAAGAACGTGCCGTTCGGGAGGAGGAAGATTGACGCGGTCATCATCTCATTACCCTTCTAAGTCGTTGGAGATCTTGTGTTCGTTCGACGAACGCGAATGTTGTCGAACTACTTGATCTTGGCGAATACGTACACGAACACGATCATGAACAAAAGGTTGATGAAGTACATCGCCTCGACCAGTCCGACGGTCAAGAAGAAGTACGTACGGGCCTTGTTCTCGATCTCGGGCTGACGGGCGATCGCCGCGATGGTCTGGCTACCGGCCAGGCCGTCACCGATCGCCGCACCGATTGCGCCGCCACCGATGGCGATGCCGCCGCCGACGAGTGCACCCGCAATGCCGATCGCACCTGCGACTGTTTGTGCTGCCATTGTCTATTCCTCCTGGTTGGTGTTACTGCGAAATCTCGAGTACTGCGGTCTGCTTCTTTTCCTTCTTTTTCTCGTGCTTCTCTTCGTGCCCTTCCTCGTGGCTCGTCGCCATGTCGAGGTAAATAATGGTGAGCAACATGAAGATGTACGCCTGGATCAAGCCAATAGCGAGGTCGAAGGGCTTCCAGATGATCTCGAATGGTCCGATGGCCTTGGCCATCAGGGCCGACACGACGACGATCATCAGACCGCCGGAGAAGAGGTTGCCGAAGAGACGCAGTGTCAACGTGATGGGCTTGGTGGCCTCTTCGATGAGGTTCATCGGCGTCAAGGCCGCAAAAGGCTGGCCGTAGTGCTTCAAGTAGCCGCCGACGCGTCGCGCGCGCAACGATTCGATGTGCACCCACACGATGACGAACAACGCCAGTGCCAACGGCAGATTCACGTCGCTCGTCGGAGCCGGAAAGATCTCTCCCGACTGACCCGGGTGCATCGACGTCGGCAAAAAGCCGATCCAGTTGGACACCAGGACGAAAACGAAGACCGTGACGCCGAGCGGGATGTACTTCTTGCCCCTCGCCCCCATTGCGGATGTGGCCAAGTCGCCCACGATGTCGACGACCAGAATCTCCCAAATCAGTTGAAATTTCCCCGGAACGCCGTCGGTGACCGTCTTGCGCAAGCGCCAGCCCATGAAGATGATGATGATCAGAGCGAGCGCCGTCGACATCAAGATGTCGGAGTCGATGGTGAGACCGAAGAGACTGAGGTGGGGGTGATCGCCGACGGAAATCGACTTCGCGGCGTACAGCATCTTCACTCGACTCCTCCCTGACTGGTCACGGCACGCATGACGTTCACCACAAACACGAGCTGATATAGCACGAGCCCTGACACAATACCGATTCCGAGAGGAGCGTTCAGGAAGACGGCCAGCAGAACGACGACCGTCATGACGGCCAAGCGGGCCGTCGTCCTCCCGCCCAGTTGACGACGAACCGCCTTGGTGCTCTGCTCGCCGCGCAGTTCGACCTTGGCCGCTTGGCCGTCGAGGAAGCGTAAGTTCATGATCGCCATGCCCACGCCGAGCACGACACCGAGCGCGGCTAAGGGCGGGGCCACGACGAGAGCCACAATGAATCCCAGGGCTCCAACGATGATGGCCGAAAGTGTGGTGCGACGGAGGAGGCGTGGCAGTGTGTCGGTTGGGAGGTTTTCTAGCACGAGCAATGGGTTTCTAAAGGAAACGCCGGACTTGCTTCACAACGCTCACCACGGCGGCGACCGTTCCTAATGTTATCCCGATTAAGAGACCCCACGGCGCGGTGGCCCATGCGCGGTCGGCCCATATTCCAAGTACCACGAAGACCGCGATGATGATCGCGATCGTCGTTCCCATGGTCAAGAGCGCGAGCACCCCCGGTAGGTCTTTGACCGGGTCATTGTCCTGTTCAGAGGGTGTGGAGGGCTCGTGTCCGCCAGAAGAATCGCTCACCGGCGCGAGCTCTCACGAACCCGCCGTGCCTCTTCGCCGCGGTAGTAGAGCCGATTGACCAAGGGGCTGAACCACGTCATCAAACCGATCAACAAAAGCGCGACGCCGAGCGGAATGAATACGTTCGCCTGAGTGTCAAAGAGCGGTAGTAACACGAAGCCGCAGAGCACCGCCGTCCAGAGCCACAGGATCACCACCGTGCGTCGATGACCGTGGCCGAGGCGCATCAATCGGTGGTGAATGTGGTTCTTGTCCGGGGTGTGAAAACCCTGCCCCGAGACCGTTCGACGAACGAATGCCCAGACCGCGTCAATCAAGGGAACACCGAGGATGAACACGGGGATCAACAGGGGCGCGAAGAAAAAGAACGTCACGCCACTCGCCGGCGGCGTTCGCCCCCCGATGACCATCGTCGAGGCGCTCATCAAGAGCCCCAGCATCAACGCACCGGCGTCGCCCATGAAGAGCTTGGCCGGATGGAAGTTGTCGCGTAAGAAGCCCAGACAGATGCCGCACGTCAGCGCCGCGATCAAAGGTCCCACGTTATTGCTCGGCAACAACCCGAGGTCCTCTAAGCGCAGGCCGTAGAGACAGAGCGTGCCCGAGGCGATCGCGACGATGCCGCCGGCTAAACCGTCGAGCCCGTCGATGAGATTGACCGCGTTCGAAAGCGCGAAGACCCACACGGCCGTGATAATCGGCAGGATCGACGGACCGAGCACGACGAATCCAGCGAAGGGCAGTTTCAGTTGGTACATCGTCGCGCCGCTGAAGTAGAGAATCGACGCCGCGAGGAACTGCCCGGCGACCTTGGCCGGTGCACTCATCTCTCGAAAGTCGTCCAGGACCCCCACGACGAAGATCACGCCGGCCGCGAGCAACACGCCGATCATCTCGTGCGAAGAGAGGATGATGTCGCGCAACGTAGGTATGGCCATGGAGACTATGAGCGCGACGCAGAATCCGACGAGCATCGCCGCTCCCCCGCCGTAGGGCGTGGTGACCTCGTGGACCTTTCGTTCGTCCGGCGTCGCGGTATAACCGATGCGCAGTGAAATCTTCCTCGCGGGAACGTTCGCCACCAACGTCACGACCGTTCCCACGGCGATGACGGCGACGTACGCGAGGATGTGGTGCATCTAATGCTTCGTGAAGTTGGCGTAGGGGTTAAAGGTCGCGCACATCGCCGCGACATCAGCGCGAACCTCGGCCACGATCGCGTCGTCATCGCGGTGTCGAAGCGCGCGCGACATAAACGTCGCGATCGTTTCGAACTCCCCTTCTTTCATTCCGGCGGTCGTTTGCGCGGCGCTGCCCACGCGAAGTCCCGACGTGACGAACGGGCTGCGCGGGTCATCCGGGATCGTGTTGCGATTCGTGGTGATGCCCGCGAGATCGAGGACCTCTTGAGCGACCTTGCCGGTCAACTCCTCGTCGAACTCGCGCAGATCCAATAGCACCATGTGGTTCTCAGTCCCGCCGGACACATTGCGGAAGCCCTCTTTCGCGAGTGCCGCACCGAAGGCGCTCGCGTTCGCGACGATCTGGTCGGTGTACGTCGAGAAACTCGGCAGCGCGGCTTCTTTGAACGCGACGGCCTTGGCGGCGATCGCGTGCTCGAGCGGTCCACCCTGTTGACCGGGGAAGACCGCCGAATCAATCTTCTTGGCGTACTCCTCGCGACAGACGATCGCGCCACCGCGCGGACCGCGCAACGTCTTGTGGGTGGTGAAGGCGACGACGTCGGCATAGGGCACCGGATTCGGATGCGAGCCGCCGACGATCAATCCGGCGACGTGCGCCGAGTCGAACATCAAGAGCGCACCGATCTCATCGGCGATCTCTCGGAAAGGAACGGGATCGATGAGGCGCGAATACGCCGTCGCACCGGCGAGGATCATCTTTGGCCGGTGTTCCAGCGCGAGGTCGCGCACGTTGTCGAAGTCGATCATCTCGCCGGGACTCGCGGGATCGTCGTTACGCGGCGTCACGCCGTAGGAGACGAAGTTCCACCACTTGGACGTGATGGAGGCGGGCGACCCGTGCGTCAAGTGACCGCCCTGGTCGAGTCGCATGGCGAGGATCGTGTCCCCCGGTTCCAAGAGCGCTTGGTAGACCGCGACGTTGGCGTTCGCTCCGCTGTGGGGCTGCACGTTCGCGTGATCGGCGCCGAAGAGCGCGGTGAGGCGACGTCGGGCCAGGTCCTCCACTTCGTCGACGATCTGGTTACCGCCGTAGTAGCGACGTCCCGGGTAGCCCTCGGCGTATTTGTTGGTGAGAATCGAGCCAGTCGCCGCGAGCACGGCGGGTGAGGCGAAGTTCTCACTGGCAATCAACTGCAACGTCGTCGTTTGACGATGCCACTCCTGAGCGAGCAGCGACGTCACCTCGTCGTCGTTCGTGATCCACGCGTCAAAGGGTGAGGAGGTCATGGATTACCTTTCATCGTCGACGAGGTGCTCGTCGAGTTCGTCGAGTTTCGCGATTCGTGCCGCGTGGCGCCCGTCGGCGGGCGTCGCGCGCAGCCACGCGTCGAGAGCATCAATTGCCACCACCGAACCTGTGAGACGCGATCCCAAGCAGAGGACGTTGGCGTGATTGTGTTCGCGCGCGAGATGAGCCGAGGTCACGTCGTGCACGACCGCGGCGCGAACACCGGGCACTTTGTTGGCAGCAATGGAGATCCCGATACCCGATCCACAGACGGCAACCCCGAGGTCGCAGTCGCCGGAGGCGACGCTTCGTCCGACGGCTGCACCAAAGTCCGGGTAATCGACCGAATCGGTGGCGTTGTCAGTGCCGAGGTCGAGGGTATCGTGACCCCAATCGGTCAGCGTCGTGGCGAGCACGGTCTTCAAGTCAAAGCCCGCGTGATCTGAGCCGAGGGCGATACGCATCATTCAAACCTTACTTGTGGAAATGGATTCGACGATGGTCCGGCAATACTTCAGGGATGACAGTTCCACCTCGAACGCCCGTGCTCGTCGGTGTCGGCCAAATCACGGAACGACCGAATTCGGACACTTCCTACTCATCTCGCAAGCAGCCGCTCGATCTCATGGTCGAAGCGCTCGAACGGGCCGCAGCCGACTCGGGCGCAGCGTCAATGCTCGAGAACATCGACGAGATTACGGCGGTCTCGTCATTTACGTGGCACACCAGCGATCCGGCACTCCTGGTCGCCGAGCGACTCGGACTTGATGTCACAACGCGCCTTTTGGGCGTGGGGGGAAATACTCCGCAGAAGTTCGTCCACGACGCGGCGCGACGGATCCTCGCCGGCGAACTGCGATCCGTCGCGGTCGTGGGCGCCGAGGCGATGTACGCACGCCTTCTCGCGAAACGTGAGGGCCGAGAGTTCGACTGGGTCCTCCAGTCCGACGACGTGCCAAGTCCGGTGAGTGCCTCGAACGACCCGGCGCCACTCACGAGCGCCGAATACGGCCAGGGTTTGAACTTTCCGACGAACGTGTACCCGCTCTTCGAGAACGCCCGACGGGCTCGCCTCGGTTGGACGATGCAAGAGCAGCGCGAGAGTCTCGGTCGACTCTGGTCGAACTTCGCGCGCGTCGCGTCGAAGAACCCCTACGCCTGGATTCGAGACGCGCCTTCGCCCGAGATGATCTCGAAGCCCAGCGCTGAGAATCACTTGGTCGCGTTTCCGTATACGAAACTGCTGATGGCCAATATGCCGGTCGACATGGCGGCGTGCTACATCATGACGAGCTTTGAACATGCCACCTTCCTCGGGATTTCACGAGACCGAATGGTCTTTCCCGACTGCGGCGCGGACGCGAACGATCACTGGTTGATATCCGATCGACCGCAACTCGATGACTCCCCTGCGATGCGCGCCATTTGGAGAACGCTGGAGAGATTCGGCGTCACGATCGATGACGTGGCGCACCTGGATCTCTACAGTTGTTTCCCCACCGTCGTCCAGAGTGCCTGTGACGTCCTCGGCATCGACGCCTTCGATCCAAGTCGGGTGCCGACAATCACTGGTGGGCTGACCTTTGGCGGCGGGCCCGGTAACAACTACGTCACCCACTCGATTGCGTCCATGGTCGATGCGCTTCGCGCCGACCCCACGAGCCAGGGACTCGTCACGGCACTCGGCTGGTTCTGCACCAAGCACTCGTGGGGTGTCTATTCCGCCTCCCCTCCCCGCGACGGGTTTCGTTGGTCGAGCCCGCAAGACACGATCGACCGACAGCCACTTTGTGTGAGTGATCAACGTAATGGTCTCGCGACGGTCGAGAGCTACACCGTCACACACGCGACCAACGGTGACCCGGAAAGACTCATCATCGTTGCGCGGACGCCGGACCACATTCGAACTTGGAGTCACAGCACCGATCCGGCGTTAATGAATGAGGTCGAAGTTGCCGAACTGATTGGCCGTACCGGCGAGATTCGAAGTGACGTCTTCGCGCTGTAGCGCTCGAAAGGATTCTCGACAACGTCTAA
>Ga0209483_1000620_pt1 | contig 29838 bp, 25 predicted proteins | sample NGEPerA_FD_184508 | JGI IMG/M metagenome (GOLD analysis project Ga0209483, IMG submission 184508) | Arctic peat soil microbial communities from the Barrow Environmental Observatory site, Barrow, Alaska, USA - NGEE PermafrostL2-A... | ecosystem: Environmental > Terrestrial > Soil > Wetlands >... | reverse complement strand
CCTGGCCAAGGACTTCGAAGCAACCACCCAGAGCGCCACCGCCTGGCTCCTCCTCGCCAATCTACGGCTCCTCTCCCGCCGTCTCGCAAAAGATTGAGCGCAAATGAACCATTTCGAGTCAGACTCTGAGGAGCGCCGCTAGGCGCGTCTCGAAGGATGCACCGTCTTTTGTGCAAGACCGTTCGACTGATCTGCGCTCGGCTCTGCGCCGCTCTCGTCATTTGCGCGGCGGCCGCTGCCGCCGCCGATGGCTGCGACCTCGCGAGCGCGCCGAGCAGCCGCTGGGCGATCGAGAACGACCACGGCGTCCGCTGGCTCAAGACGCCGTGTGGCGAGCGCTTCTACAGCCTCGGCGTCAACACGCTCGACGGCGGCTACGACTGGCGCGAGAAGGACAACAAGACTTGGTATAGCTGGAGGGCGTTCGACCCGACGATCGACAGCTGGGTCGGCCGGACGCAGCAGCGCCTCGCCCAGTGGGGGTTCAACACCGCCGGCGGCTGGTCGCTGACGCCGGACAGACTGCACCTGCCGATGATCGTCAACCTGGAGCTTGGCCGGCGCGCCAAGTTCCACTGGTTCGACCCGTTCGACCCGGCGACCGGCGAGCGGATGATGGCGCTGGCCCGCGAACTCGTCGCGCCCTACAAGGATTCGCCGTACCGGATCGGCTATTTCTCCGACAACGAGGTCGGCTGGTGGGCCGGCGCGCTATTCCTGTTCTACTCGGCGAAGCCGGCCGACAATTTCACCAAGCAGCGCTGGGTCGAAATGCTGCGCCGCGACTATGGCGGCGATTGGGGACGCTTCACGCAGGATTTCATCCCGCCGGGCGGGGTCGCCTCCTGGGACGCGTTGCTGAAGAGCATGGGCTTCACGCATATGCGGCCGGACGGGAACGGCATCGCCGTGGTGCGCGAGTGGACCGGGATCGTCTCCGAGCACTATTACGCGCTCGCCGAGAAGGCGATCCACGCCGCCGACCCGGACGCGCTCTATTTCGGCGACCGCTTGCCGATCTATTACGACCCAGCCGCGGTCAAGGCGATGGGCCGCCACGTCGACGCGATCGCCACCAACTACAACCCCGATGCCAGCGACGGCTGGATCGCGCATTATTTCTGGGACGGGCTGGAGAAATTGTCGGGCGGCAAGCCGGTGCTGGTGGCGGAATGGTTTTTCGCCGCCAACCAGAACCGCACCGGCAACAAGAACAACGGCCATCTGATGACGGTCGAGACCCAGGACGAGCGCGCCCGCGGCGCCGCCGCGACGGCCGAGAACTTCGCGGCGATCCCCGAGCTGATCGGCACCCACTGGTTCCAGTATTACGACCACCCCAAAGGCGGCCGGCCGGACGGCGAGGACTATGATTTCGGCCTCGTCGACATCAACGACCGCCCCTACGAGCGGCTGACTGGGGCGCTCGCGGAGGCCAACCGGCGCGCGCCGCAAATCCACGCGGCCGCGCCGGCCGCGCCGCCGGCGATGCGCGATTTCACGCTGCCGCAGGCCGCGATCTCGCTCGCCGACCATTCGATCGCCGACTGGCCGAAGCCGGCGAGCCTCTTGCCGCCGCTGAAACCGTCGCCGGGCGCGGTCGATTTCGGCGAAATCTACCTGTCCTGGAGCGACCAGGGGCTCAACCTGGCGACGGCCGGCCAGGATTATTTCGATGTCGACCTGATGTCGTACGAGAACGCGTTCCCGCTCGGCGAATCCTACCGCGTCGAGATCGGCGTCGACGCCGGAGCCGGAGCCAAGCGGGTGACCCTGTTCTTCATCCCGCCGCGCACCCGGGTCAAGGATTACCTGGAGATGAAGTGGACGGTCTGCGCCGGCGACGCCGACGCCACGATCCGCGACGGCTGCAAGCCGCCGGGAGCCACCGAGGCGGTGTATTTCGGCGCCGACCAGCCGCGCGTCACCGCCGAGATGACAATCCCCTGGTCTTATCTGGGCGTTGCCCCGCCGGTCGCCGGCGCCAGCCTGCGCGCCGAGGTCGCGATGACCAGCTGGCACAACGAGCGCTGGATGTCGCTCTCCGGCCAGCCGCCCGAGAAGGCGATGGCCGAGCCGGGGTCATGGCACGTCTTCAAGCTCGGCGACGGCGCCGCCGGACCGAATACCGGCGGCATCAAGCCGGCGGCTGGATCGGGAAAAGCCGGCTGACGCTCATCGTCATCGCGAGCGCAGCGCAGCGATGACGTGCAGTGGGAGATTCCTCCGCACGAGATTGCCGCGTCGCTCTTTGGGCTCCTCGCAATGACAAGGCGCTTAATACGCGTGCTCGGTATAGAGCGGGGCAAGGTCGCCGTTCCAACGCGTCGTGAAGTCTTCGAGCAGCTCGGCGGCCGGGGTGCGGCCCGAGCCGGCGATCGAGAACAGCGCGTCGAGGAAGTGGGTTTCGTCCTCGCCGGCGTGGTCGCGGCGGGCGCGGCGGTGCAGCCCTTCGCGCGCGAAGTCGAGGACTTCGAGGGCGACGTCGCGCAAGGTGCGGCTGCGGATGCGCGTGTCGAGACCCAATCTCGGCACCTCGGCGCGCATCGCGTCGCGCTCGGCCTCGGTCCAATCGGCGACGAGGTCGTGCGCCGCGTCGAGCGCGGCGGCGTCGTAGAACAGCCCGACCCACAGCGCCGGCAGAGCGCAGAGCCGCCGCCACGGCCCGCCGTCGGCGCCCCGCATCTCGAGGAAGCTCTTGAGCCGAACCTCGGGGAACGCGGTCGTCGAATGGTCGATCCAGTCGCTCATGCCGGGGAGTTCGCCCGGCAAGGCCGGCAGCTTGCCGGCGATGAAGTCGCGGAACGACTGGCCGCTCGCGTCGATGTACTTGCCGTCGCGGTAGACGAAGTACATCGGCACGTCGAGCATATAGTCGACATAGCGCTCGAACCCGAATCCGTCCTCGAAGACGAACGGCAGGGTGCCGCAGCGGTCGGGGTCGGTATCGGTCCAGATGTGGCTGCGGTAGCTCTGGAAGCCGTTGGGTTTGCCTTCGAGGAACGGCGAATTGGCGAAGAGCGCCACCGCCATCGGCTGCAAGGCCAGCGACATGCGGAACTTCCTCACCATGTCGGCTTCGGATTGGTAGTCGAGATTGGCCTGCACGGTGCAGGTCCGCAGCATCATGTCGAGGCCGAGCAAACCCTTTTTCGGCATGTAGTCGCGCATTATCCGGTAGCGCCCCTTGGGCATCCAGCCGACATCCTCACGCCGCGATTTGGGATCGAAGCCGAGGCCGAGCATGCCGAGGCCCAGCTCGTCGCAGACCTCGCGCACCTGGCGCAGATGCTCGTGCACCTCGTCGCAGGTCTGGTGGACGGTTTCGAGCGGCGCGCCCGACAGCTCGAATTGGCCGCCCGGTTCGAGGGTGATCGAACATCGCGCGTCGTTTTCGAGGGCGATGATGTTGCCGGCCTCGATCACCGGCTTCCAGCCGAACCGCGTCATGCCCTGGAGGAGGGCGCCGATGCCGTCCGAACCCTCATAGGGGACGCGGGAGAGGTCGCTGCGGCGGAACACGAACTTTTCGTGCTCGGTGCCGACGCGCCACGCCGCGGGCGGCTTGTTGCCGGCCTCGTGGTATTCGACGAGCTGCCGCTTGTCGGTGATCGGCGGTCCGGGCGATTTCGGCGGGACGGACATGCGGCGAGCCTTCTCCAAGATGCGTGACAATAGATCGGCCGCGTGCGGCCGGAGACAACCCCACGAGGTCGTCAACGGCGGCGCTGGTGGCGCCAATCTCCGGCGATCGCCTGAAACGCCGCCAAGGCCGCGAGCGCGGCCGTCTCGGCACGCAGCACCCGGGGCCCAAGCCCGGCGCGCGTAACAAAAGGGAGATCGGCCAGAGCGTCAAGTTCCGTTTGGGTGAAGCCGCCTTCGGGTCCGACAAGGACCGCAGCCGGCGCATCCCCCGGCAGACCGGCCAGCGCCTCGGCGATCGGGGCGCCGGCGCCGGTTTCGTCGCAGAGGATCAGGCGGCGCTCGGCGGGCCATGCGGCGAGCACGGCAGAGAGCCGCACCGGCGGCCGGAGTTCGGGGATCGACAGCCGCTCGCTCTGCTCGGCGGCGGCGACGGCATGAGCGAGAAGCCGCTCGCGGTTGAGCCGCTCGGGTTGGGTGCGCTCGGTGAACACCGGCACAAACGCGGCGACGCCGAGCTCGGTCGCCTTCTCGACCAGCCAATCGAGCCGCAGCCGCTTGACCGCCGCGAACAGCAGCCATAGATCGGGCCCCGCTTCGGGCGCTCGCAACAGGCGTTCAACCGCGAGCGAGCCGTGGTTGCGGCCCAGTTCGGCGAGCCGGCACAGGAACTCGCCGTCGCGCGCGTTGAACCCCGCCACCGCCGCTCCGGTGGTCAGCCGCAGCACATGACGCAAACGATGGGTTTGCGCCGCGTCGATCTCAACCACGCCGTCCTTGGCGAGCGCGGCCGGAAGGTAGAGGCGCGTTGCGACCCGCTCCAGGAAACCCGTCATTGCGTGGAGCCAAAGGCGATGAAAAAATCTCGATGAGAGTGCGCACTTGGCACGCGATTGCTTCGCTGCGCTCGCAATGACGCCTCCGTCGGCTTGAGAACCAGTCGCCGCAGGCCCAAGATTAGCCGATGAGCGACCTGTCCGGGAAAGCGGACCTCAACCCCCACCCCGGCCCGACCCCGCTTGCGGGGGAGGGAGCGCGTCTGCGCAGTGGCGAGCGGCGACTCCTTTCCCCGCAAGCGGGGAAAGGTCGGGATGGGGGTTTAGCCGACCCCACCGACATCCACATCGGCGATTGGGTTGATCGTTGGCTGCCGCGCTGGGCCGAGCCCTATGCGAGGCTGGCGCGGCTCGACCGGCCGATCGGCACCTGGCTGCTGCTGTTCCCCGGCTGGTGGGGGATCGCGCTCGCCGGGCCGCGCTGGCCCGACCCGGTGTTGCTTCTGCTGTTCGCCATCGGTGCGGCGGCGATGCGCGGCGCCGGCTGCACGCTCAACGACATCGCCGACCGCGACTATGACGGTCAGGTCGCGCGCACCCGCCTGCGGCCGATCCCCAGCGGCCGGGTGTCGGTCGGGCAAGCAATCGCGTTCATGGCGGCGCAGCTGGCGCTCGGCGCGGCGATCCTGTTGAGTCTCAATTGGGTGAGCATCGCGCTCGGCGTCGCGGTCCTCGGGCTGATCGGCACCTACCCCTACATGAAGCGGATCACCTATTGGCCGCAGCTTTTCCTCGGCCTCAACTTCAACTGGGGCGCCCTCATCGGCTGGGCCGCGGTGACCGGCAGTCTTGCCTGGCCGCCGGTGCTGCTCTATCTCGGCGGCGTCTGCTGGACGCTCGGCTACGACACGATCTACGCGCACCAGGACAAGGAGGATGACGCGCGGATCGGCGTCAAATCCTCGGCGCTGGCGCTTGGCGACAGGACACGGCCATTCCTCTTCCTGTTCTACGGCGCCGCCGTGCTGCTGTGGGCCATGGCGGGGTTCGCCGATAGGCTGAATTGGGCGTTTTTCATCGGCCTCGCCCTCGCCGCCGGACAGCTTTGCTGGCAGGGCGCCCGCGTCGCCATCGACGACCCGCTCGATTGCCTCGGGAAATTCCGCTCGAACCGGCTCGCCGGTTGGCTCGTGCTCGCCGGCATCGTCGCCGGCCACGCCTTGTGACCGTGGACCCGGCGGCGTTCGTGCGCGGCAACACGGCGATCGGCGCGCCGCCGCTGGTTCCGGAAATCCGCCTCCATCTCGCCACCGAGGTGACGCCGATCTGGCAGGCGACCGAAGAAAGCCTCGCCCGCGGCCCGACGCCGCCGCCGTTCTGGGCTTTCGCCTGGGCCGGCGGCCAGGCGCTCGCGCGCTATCTGCTCGACAATCCCGAGAGCGTCGCCGGCCGCGAGGTGCTCGACCTCTGTTCCGGCTCGGGGATCGTCGCGATCGCCGCGGCGAAAGCCGGCGCGGCGCGCGTCGTCGCCGCCGACATCGATCCTTTCGCCGCCGCCGCGATCGCCCTCAACGCGCCGCTCAACGATGTCGCGGTCGCGATCGAAACCCGCGACCTGCTCGACCGCGCCGCCGCCGGTTGGGGCGTCGTGCTGGCAGGCGACGTCTGCTATGAGGAACCGATGGCGTCGCGGGTGATCGCGCTGCTGCGCCGGACGGCGGCACGCGGCCGGCTGGCGCTGCTCGGCGATCCGGGCCGGGCCTACCTGCCGCGGGAGGGCTTGGTCGAGCGCGCGCGCTATATCGTGCCGGTGAGCCGCGAGCTGGAGGACCGCGAGGCGCGCGAGGGGATGGTGTGGGAGGTTGAGCCGGCGTGACCGCAAAGGACCGCAGAACCACCGTCGTCGCCGCGCTCGGCACGACCCAGACCCTCGCCTGGGCATCGAGCTATTACCTGCCGGCGATCCTCGGCGCGCCGATCGCCAAGGCGCTCGGCCTCTCGCCGAGCATCTTCTTCGGCATCTTCTCGATTGCGCTCCTGATGTCGGCGGCGCTGGGGCCGGCGGTCGGCCGCGTGATCGACAAGCACGGCGGGCGCGGCGTGCTGGTCGCCTCGAACCTGGTGCTGGCACTGGGCTTGGCGCTGCTGGCGCGGGCCGACGGCGTCGCCGGACTCGTTATCGCCTGGGTTCCGATCGGCGCCGGAATCACCATGGGCCTCTACGACCCGGCCTTCGCCACCCTCACCCGGCTCTACGGCCACGCGGCGCGCAACCCGATCACCGGGATCACCCTCATCGCCGGCTTCGCCAGCACGATCGGCTGGCCGCTTAGCGCCTTCATGCTGCACCAATACGGTTGGCGCGAGGCCTGCCTGGTGTGGGCGGCGCTCAACCTCTTTGTCTGCGTGCCGGTCAACTGGCTGCTGATCCCCAAGGCGTCGGCCGAAATCCCGCGCCGGCAGGATGGCCACGACGATGTCGAGACCGAGCCGCCGCGCGGCGCGATGCCGGTGCTGGCGTTCTTCTTCTCGGCGGCATGGTTTGTTACCGGCGCGATGGCGGCGCACCTGCCGCGTCTGCTCGAAACCGCCGGCGCGACCTCGACCGAAGCCGTCGCCGCCGCAGCGCTGGTCGGGCCGGCCCAGGTCGCCGCACGGCTGGTCGAGTTCGGGCTGATGCGGCGGATGCACCCGCTGATCTCGGCGCGGATCGCGGCGGTGATGCACCCGCTGGCCGCGCTGGCCTTGGGGATGCTCGGCCCGTTCGGGATCGTCGCCTTCGCGCTGCTGCACGGCGCCGGCAACGGCATGATCACCATCGCCAAGGGCACCCTGCCGCTGGCGATCTTCGGCCCGCACGGGTTCGGGCTCAGGAGCGGCGTGTTGTCGGCGCCGGCGCGGATCACCCAGTCGGCCGCGCCGTTCCTGTTCGGATTGCTGCTCGACAGCGTTGGCGTCGGCGCCGTGACCCTGTCGGCCGGGCTGATGCTGGCCGCCTTCGCCTCGCTCTTCGCGCTGCGCTCGCGCAGGGCCGTGGCTGCGCCTATATAGCCGCATGCCTTACGCCAGCTTGCGCGACTTTATCGCCCGGCTCGAAACCGGCGGCCGGCTCGTCCGGGTGAGCGAGCCGGTGTCGCCGATGCTCGAAATGACCGAGATCCAGACACGGCTCTTGGCCGAAGGCGGGCCGGCGGTGCTGTTCGAAAATGTCGTCGGACCGCCAAATGGCAAAAACGGCGGCAAATACGCCATGCCGGTGCTGGTCAATCTGTTCGGCACCGTCGAGCGGGTCGCCTGGGGCATGGACCGCGAGCCGCATCAGCTGCGCGAGGTTGGCGAGACGCTGGCCTTCCTCAAGCAGCCCGAGCCGCCGGGCGGGTGGCGCGAGGCGCTGGAGATGCTGCCGCTGTTGAAGACCGCGATGGCGATGCGCCCGCGCACCCTGGGCGGCGCGCCGTGCCAGGAGATCGTGCTGACTGGCGGCGACATCGACCTGGGCAGACTGCCGATCCAGACCTGCTGGCCGGGCGAGCCGGCGCCGCTCGTCACCTGGCCGCTGATCGTGACCAAAGGCCCCGGCGCGCGGCGCGAGGACGGGTTCAACCTCGGCATCTACCGGCTGCAGGTGACCGGCCGCGACACGACGCTGATGCGCTGGCTGCGGCATCGCGGCGGCGCCCAGCACCACCAGCGCTGGGCCAAGGAAAAGACCGAGCCGCTGCCGGCGGCGGCGGTGATCGGGGCCGATCCGGGGACGATCCTCGCCGCGGTGACGCCGGTGCCGGACACCTTGTCGGAATACCAGTTCGCCGGCCTCCTGCGCGGCAAGCGGGTCGACCTCGTCGACTGCAAGACGGTGCCGCTAAAGGTGCCGGCCGAGGCCGAGATCGTGCTCGAAGGCCATGTCTCGCTCGATGAGTACGGCGACGAAGGCCCCTATGGCGACCACACCGGCTTCTACAACGCGGTCGAGCAGTTCCCGGTGTTCCGGATCAGCGCGATCACGATGCGGCGCGACCCGATCTACCTCTCGACCTTCACCGGCCGTCCGCCCGACGAGCCGTCCATCCTCGGCGAGGCGCTGAATGAAGTGTTCGTGCCGCTGCTCCAGCAGCAATTCCCCGATATCGTCGATTTCTGGCTGCCGCCCGAGGGCTGCTCGTACCGCATCGCCGTGGTCTCGATCCGCAAGACCTATCCCGGCCAGGCGAAGCGGATAATGTTCGGCATCTGGTCGTTCCTGCGACAATTCATGTACACCAAGTTCGTCATCGTCGTGGACGAGGACATCGCGGTGCGCGACTGGAAGGATGTGATGTGGGCGATCTCGACCCGCATGGACCCGGTGCGCGACGTGACCCTGGTGGAGAACACGCCGATCGACTATCTCGACTTTGCCTCGCCCCACTCCGGGCTCGGCGGCAAGATCGGCCTCGACGCGACGACCAAGCTGCCGCCCGAGACGGCGCGGGTTTGGGGCACGCCGATCCGCATGGCTGACGCGGTGATCGAGGAAGTGACCCGGAAATGGCCGAGCTACGGCCTGCCGGGCAGCGGCAAGCCAATCTGGAAATGATGGTGTTCGCCCCCAAGGCAGCGAGGCGGCGAGAAGCAACGCTTTGACGCAGAGGGCGCGGAGGACACGCAAAGAACGCGGAGGAAGATTTGCGGGCGCGCAGCGCCCATATATTCCCGATGTTTCGTAGCGGAGGGAATTCCGGCGCCTCGCGCGATTGACGACACCTCCGCGTCCTCCGCGCGATCCTCCGCGGCCTTCGCGTCGAAAGATTTTCTCACGGCCTCATCGCCTCGTTGTGAATAAATGTTTGGAGTTCCGATGCCCGATACCGACGGACAAGAAATCATCAACCTGCTCAACGACCTCGTCGCCAAGGCGAAGAAGGCCGGGGCCGACGCGGCCGATGCGGTCGCGGTCGCCGGCACCTCGCTGGCGCACACCCGCCGGCTCGGCAAGACCGAAAAGCTTGAACGTTCGGAAAGCCAGGATCTCGGCCTGCGGGTCTTTGTCGGCAAGCAGCAGGCGATGGTGTCGTCGAGCGACCGTGCGCCGGCGACCCTCGACGCGCTCGTCGAACGCGCGGTGGCGATGGCGCGGGCGATCCCCGAGGACCCGTTTTGCGGCCTCGCCGATCCGGCCGAGATCACCCGGACATTGCCGGCGCTCGACATGCTCGACCCCGAGGAGCCGTCGGCCGAAACGCTGATCGAGCGCGCTCGCGCCGCCGAGGAGGCCGCGCTCGCGGTCCCAGGCATCACCAATTCCGAGGGCGCCGACGCCGGCTGGGGCCGCTCGCGCGTCGCGCTCGTCGCCTCCAACGGGTTCGCCGGCTCCTATGCCGGGTCGCACCACGGGGTCAGCGCCTCGGTCATCGCCGGTTCGGGCACCGGCATGGAGCGCGACTACGATTTCGCCAGCGCGGTCTATGGCGCGGATTTGCGTCGGCCAGAGGAGATCGGCCGCGAAGCCGGCGAGCGCGCGATCAAGCGCCTCGGCGCGCGCAAGATGCCGACCGGCAAGGTGACGGTGATCTTCGACCCGCGCGTGGCGCGCAGCTTCATCTCGCATCTTTTGGGTTCGATCTCGGGCCCGTCGATCGCGCGCGGCACCAGCTTTTTGAAAGACAGGCTCGGCCAGCGCATCTTTCCCGACGCCATCACCATCACCGAGGACCCGCACCGCCAGCGCGGCCTGCGCTGGCGGCCCTGCGACGGCGAGGGCATGGCCAATCAGCGCCGGGCGCTGATCGACCAGGGCGTGCTGACGACGTGGCTGCTCGATTTGCGCTCGGCCCGTCAGCTGGGAATGAAATCGACCGGCCACGCCGCCCGCGGCACCGCCTCACCGCCTTCGCCGGCCGCGACCAATGTCTGGATCGAGCCTGGCGCGCAAACCCCGCAAGAGCTTTATGCCGACGTCAAGAGCGGCTTCTACGTCACCGAGTTGATGGGGATGGGGGTCAACGGCGTCACCGGCGATTACAGCCGGGGCGCCGCCGGGTTCTGGATCGAGAACGGCGCCCTCGCCTTCCCGGTCAGCGAGCTGACCGTGGCCGGCAATTTGAAGGACATGTTCGCGCGCATGGTCGCGGCCAACGACCTAGAATTCCGCACCGGCGCCGACTCGCCGACGCTGCGCATCGACGACCTTACCGTGGCGGGCGCCTAGCGGGTGGCGGACAATTTCCCTTGCCCCTACCTTCATGTGCTGGTTGAACTCGGCGACGAGCGGGAACGGCATATTGCCGAGCGCCATCCGGACCTGCATCCGCGGCATCGCGACCGGATCGCCGCTACGCTTGCCGATCCCGACCAAGTGCGGCGCAGCTGTCGGTTCGGCGAGGCAAGGTGGTTTCTCAATGGCATCCTGACTTGAAAGACGGCAAGCACATCGTCGTCGTGGTAATCAGCGAGGCGGTGCCTTCTCGATACTGGATCATTACGGCCTACATAACGCGAGCACTCGCCGAAGGAGTGATCGAATGGGCGCGAAGTTGAGTTTCAAATACGATCGCGCGGCGGATATCCTGCATATCGACAAATGTCCCCCTTACGAAGAACAGGAATCCGAGGAGCTCGGCGACGAGGTCATCGCCCGGCTCAATCCGAAAACGGGCGAGGTGGAGAACCTAGAGGTGTTGTTCTTTTCGACGAGGTTGCTGCGCAATGATCTGTTCGAACTGCCGTTGACGGCCGAACTGCATATTGCACCTCAGTCGTAGTCTCATCCGAGACAGAGCTTGCTGGCTTGACGAATCCGTGGCGAACGCCGTAGCCGCCTCGGAACGCTACGTCGTCGCCGGGGATGCCACGACGCCGCGATATCGCATAAACTGCGGGGAGCGGCGTTGACGGCGCTCTGGCAGGCGGGCCAGAGCCGTCGAACGAGAGGCCGGCCTTCGACCTATTGAGGGCCTCAACAAGGGCGGCCAGAGATTTATGCGGGGCAAACCGGTTACCGTGGACGGCGGCGCGCCGACGATCGCGCTGGTGCGGCGGCTGACGAAAGACTTCATCCGGCCGCGCGCCGGGATGATCGCCCTCGCCTTTGTCTGCATGGGCGTCGGGGCGAGCAGCACGGCGCTGCGCGCCTGGCTGACGCAGCCGATGCTCGATCGCATCTTTGTCGGACACCAGGCGAATTTGCTGCTGGTGATCGCGGGGGCCGCGCTCGTCCTGGCGATCGTCAAGGGGCTTGCCGATTATGGCGATGCAGTCTTGATGGGCCGAGTCGGCCAGCGCGTCATCACCGATGTCCAGGGCGCGCTGTATGCCCGGCTGATTCGCGCCGACCTTGCCTATTTCAACGCCAATGCGAGCGGCACGCTGATCTCGCGCTTCACTAACGACGTGGCGCTGCTGCGCAACGCCGCCGCCAATGTACTGGCGGCGATCGGCAAGGACGCCGTCACCGTGCTGTTCCTGACGGCGCTGATGTTCTACCAGGACTGGGTGCTCGCCCTCGCCTCGTGCTTCGCCTTCCCGCTGGCGATCCGGCCGATCGTCGGCATCGGCCGGCGGATGCGGCGGGTCTCGGCCAACACCCAGTTCGAATTCGGCCAGCTGACGACGCTGTTGAGCCAGACCTTCCAGGGCGCCCGCCACGTCAAGGCCTACAGTATGGAAGGCTACGAGGAGGGCCGCGCCGCCGCCTTGTTCGAACGCATCTTTCGCCTCGTCGACCGCGCCAACCGCACCCGCTCGCGCGCCTCGCCGCTGATGGAGGCGCTGGGCGGCGCCGCGGTCGCGGTGGTGATCCTCTACGGCGGCTATCAGGTGATCAACGACGCGCGCACGCCGGGGGCGTTCTTTTCGTTCATCACCGCGCTGCTGCTCGCCTACCAGCCGCTCAAGAACCTCGCCAACCTCAACGCCTCGCTGCAGGAGGGGCTGGCCGCGGCGCAGCGCGTGTTCGAGGTGCTCGATACCGAGCCCGACATCCAGGACCGCCCCAGTGCGCGGCCGCTGCGCGTCGCCGGCGGCGAAATCCGCTTCGACGACGTGCGCTTCGGCTACCAGCCGCATGCCGTCGCGCTCGACGACATCTCGCTGACCGTGCCAGCCGGCAGCACCGTGGCGCTGGTCGGGCCCTCAGGCGCCGGCAAATCGACGGTGCTCAACCTGATCCCGCGCTTCTACGACGTGTCGGCCGGACGCATCGCGATCGACGGCCAGGATGTGCGCGGCGTGACCCTGACCTCGCTGCGCGCGGCTCTGGCGCTGGTGGCGCAGGAGGCGAGCCTCTTCGACGACACGGTGCGTGCCAACATCGCCTACGGCAGGCTGAGCGCATCCGGCGCCGAGATCGAGGCCGCCGCCGCGGCGGCGGGCGCCGACCGCTTTATCGCCGAGCTGCCGGAGGGCTACGACACGCTGGTCGGCGAGCACGGCATGCGGCTCTCGGGCGGGCAGCGCCAGCGCCTGGCGATCGCCCGCGCGATGTTGAAAGACGCGCCGATCCTGCTGCTCGACGAGGCGACGTCGGCGCTCGACAACGAGAGCGAGCGCCAGGTCCAGACAGCGCTGCGCCGGCTGATGCAGGGCCGCACGACGCTGGTCATCGCGCATCGGCTCTCGACCATTGTCGGCGCCGACCTCATTTGCGTGATGGAGCGCGGACGCATCGTCGAAAGCGGCAGGCACGCCCAGCTTCTGGCGCGCGCGGGGCTTTACGCGCGGCTCTACGAGACCGAGTTTGCGCCGGGTGAGGCGCCGGCGCTGGTCGCCGCCGCGGCGCCGCCGGCATGAACGCGCTGCGCCGGAAATTGCGGCAATTCTTGCGCAGCGAGCGGCTGCGCCGGGTGCTGTGCTATTCGATCCACCTCTATATCCGCCTGGTCTATTGGAGCAACCGCTGGACCGTCGAGGGCGCCGAGCATCCGCGCCGGTTGCGCGCGGAAGGCCGCCCGTTCATCCTCGCCTTCTGGCACGGCCGGCTGCAGATGATCCCGATGGCCTGGCAACGCCTCGCGCCGATCCACATGCTGATTTCGCCGCACCGCGACGGCCGCATCATCGCCGACGCGGTGGCGCATTTCGGGGTGCAGTCGGTCGCCGGCTCGAGCCGGCGCGGCGGCAGCGCGGCGCTGCGGGCGATGGTGAAGGCGCTTGCCGCCGGCGATTGCGTCGGCATCACGCCGGACGGCCCGTCCGGCCCGGCGATGGTCGCCAGCGCCGGGATCGTCAACGTCGCGCGCCTCGGACGCGCGCCGATCGTGCCCATCGTGTTCGCGACGAGCCGGCGGTGGATGCTGCCGACCTGGGACCGGATGCACGCCGCGCTGCCCTTCGGCCGCGGCATCTTCATCTGGGGCGAGCCGATCGAGATCGAACCCGACCTCGACGAGGCCGGCGTCGAGCGGGCGCGGCAGTGTGTCGAAGCCCGCATGATCGAGATGGTCGCGCTCGCCGACAGCCGCGTCGGTCATGGGCCGGCCGCGCCCCTCCCCGCCGTCGATGGCGCACCCCAATTCGCGGCCGGGAAGCGCCGGTGATCCTGCCCGCGCTTTATCGCGGCCTTACCGCTGCGGCCGCGCCGTTCGTCGTGGTTTACCTGAAGGCGCGGCGGCGGCGCGGCAAGGAAGACGATTCGCGGTTCAGCGAGCGACTCGGCGTCGCGGGAAGGTGCCGACCGGACGGGCCGCTCATCTGGGTCCATGCCGCGAGCATCGGCGAGGCAACCTCGGTGCTGGCGCTGATCGAGCGGATGGTGGACGAGCGGCCGGGACTGCATATCCTGCTGACCACCGGCACGGTCGCCGCGGCGCGGCTGCTCGAGCCGCGGCTGCCGCGCGGCGCGCGGCACCAGTTCGTGCCGGCCGACCTGCCGAGCGCGGTGGCGCGGTTCCTCGACCATTGGCGGCCCGACCTCGCGCTCTGGGTCGAATCCGAGCTGTGGCCCAACCTGGTGCTGATGACGCAGCGGCGCAACATTCCGATGCTGCTGCTCAACGCCCGGCTGTCGGCGCGCTCGCATGCGCGGTGGCGGGCCTGGGCCGGGCTGGCGCGGCCGATGCTGGCGTCGTTTTCGCTGTGCCTGGCGCAGGATGCCGTGCAGGGCGCCCGGTTCCGCGACTTGGGCGCGACACGGGTGTCTAGCGTCGGCGACCTCAAAGCCGCCGCCAAGACGCTGCCCGCCGACGCCGCTGCGCTCGACGAGCTGCGCCGGCGGATCGCCGGCCGGCCGCGCTGGCTCGCCGCCAGCACCCATGAGGGCGAGGACGAGATCGCGATGGCGGTTCACCGTCGGCTCGCCGGCGGCCACCCCGGCCTGTTGACGATCATCGCGCCGCGGCACCCGGTGCGCGGCGACGACATCGCCGCGCTGGCCGAGAACCGGGGGCTGCGGATCGCGCGCCGCTCGCGGGGCCAGGCGATCGCCGGCGATACCGATATCTATCTCGCCGACACGTTCGGCGAGCTGGGCGTTTTCTACAGCCTCGCCGGCATCGCCTTTGTCGGCGGGTCGCTGGTCGACAAAGGCGGCCACAACCCGTTCGAGGCGGCGCGGCTCGACTGCGCTGTGCTGCTCGGGCCGCATACCGCCAATTGCACGGCGATGGCCGATGCGCTGACCGAAACCGGCGCCGCCGAGACCGTGGGTGACGCGGCGGAACTCGCGGAGGCGGTGGCGCGACTGCTCGACGACGCGGCATTGCGCGGCAAGCGCGCCCGATGCGCGGCGCGGATCGCCGCCGAGGGGTTGGGCACGCTCGATGCGGTGCTGGATCAGCTAGCGCCCTGGCTCGACCTGGTGGCGCCGCGAGCGCCGGCCGATGCGCACGCCTGATTTCTGGAGCGAGCCGCCCGGTTTGGTCGCGGGATTGCTCGCGCCCGTCGGCGCCGCGTTCGACGCCGCCGGAAGACTGCGCCGTGCCGTCGCGCGCCCGTATCGCGCCCCGGTGCCGGTCATCTGCGTCGGCAATCTTGTCGCGGGCGGCTCGGGCAAGACGCCGGTGGTGCTGTCGCTTGTCGCGATCCTCGCACGGCGGGGGATCGACGCGCATATCGTGACGCGCGGCTATGGCGGACGGCTGGGCGGGCCGGCGCGAGCCGATCCGGCAATCCACGATGCGGCAGCGGTCGGCGACGAGGCGCTGCTCGCCGCCGGCCGGGCGCGGTGCTGGGTGGCGCGCGACCGCGCCGCCGGCGTGCGCGCGGCGGTTGACGCGGGGGCGCAGGCGATCCTGCTCGACGACGGCTTTCAGAACCCGCATGTCGCGAAAGACCTGTCGCTGGTCGTGGTCGATGCCGCCTATGGCTTCGGCAATCGCCGGCTGATCCCGGCGGGGCCGTTGCGCGAGCGCATCCCGTCCGGGCTGGCCCGCGCCGACGCGATCGTGTTGATCGACGGCGGCGGCGGCATCGAGCCCAGCGCCGTGCCGCCCAGCGTCGTTCAGCTCTTGGGCCTCGCGCCAATCGACCGCCCGGTGCTGCGGGCCGCGCTGGAGCCGGTGGACGGCGAGCGCTTCGCCGGCCAGCCGGTGGTCGCCTTCGCCGGCATCGGTCGGCCGGAGAAATTTTTCGCCACGCTGCGCCGGCTCGGCGCCAAGCTCGCCGCGACACGGGCGTTTCCCGACCACCATTTCTTCCGCGCCGACGAACTTGCCGCCTTGCGCCGCGACGCGGAGCGCACGGGCGCGCCGCTGGTCACGACGGCCAAGGATTGGGTGCGGCTGCCGCCGAGTGAGCGCGCCGGCATCGCGGTGCTCGCGGTCGAGTTGCGCTGGCGCGACGAGAGCGCGCTCGACGCCCTGCTGGCGCCGCTCATTGACCGGATCGGCGATGGCGGACGCGCCGTCCGCGCCTGAGACCCCGCCGGAAGCGGTACCCTGGACCTACCGCGTCGAGGCCTGGGTCGCCGCGGTCGGGATCAGGATCCTCGGCATGCTGCCGGTCGACTGGTCGTCCGCGCTGGGCGGCGCGGTGGCGCGCCGAATCGGGCCGCGTCTCGGCATCGGCAAGCGCGCGCGGAGCAACCTCGAAACCGCGCTGCCCGAGCTCGGGGCCGCCCGGATCGATGCGATCCTGCGCGGCATGTGGGACAATCTCGGCCGGGTCGCCTTCGAATATCCGCATTTGCACCGAATCAAGGTGTTCGCCGGGGACGGCCGCGTCGAGGTGGCGGGCCTCGACAATCTGGAGCGCGCGCTCGCCGCGAAGCGGCAAGTCATCATGTTCTCGGGGCATCTCGGCAATTGGGAGATCGCCGCGCTCGCCGGCGGTCAATTCGGCCTCGACATCGCGCAGATCTACCGCGCCGCCAACAACCCGCTGGTCGACCGGATGCTGGCGCGGCTGCGCGGCGATTTGGGCGAGCTGATCCCGAAAGGCGCGGTAGCGTCGCGCCGCGCCGTCGCGGCGCTGCGGCGCGGCGGCCATCTGAGCCTGCTCGTCGACCAGAAATTGAACGACGGCATCGCGGTGCCGTTTTTCGGGCGCCAGGCGATGACCGCGCCGGCGCTGGCGGTGCTGGCGCTGCGCTTCGACTGCGACGTGCTGCCGGTGCGCGTCGAGCGCCTGCGCGGCGCGCGCTTCCAGCTCACCGTCTATCCGAAGCTGGAGCTGCCCGACAGCGGCGACCGCGAGGCCGGTACGCTGGCGCTGATGACGAACGTCAACCGGACGCTCGAAGCGTGGATCCGCGAGCGGCCCGAACAATGGTTCTGGCTGCACCGGCGCTGGCCGGATTGAGGAACGGAGAGGGTTACCGGATGCCGGTCACCTTGTGGGTCTGCAGGCTGAGCCGCCATTGCGGGTGATCGAGGCAGAAGCGGATCGCCAGCTCGGTGTTGCGGGCGCTCTCGGGCCCGTCCATCGGCTGCACCGAAAAGCGGCGGAAGGCGAGCTCAGCGAAGGCGAGCGGGTCCAGCCCCTGCTGCGGCACGACCACCTTCAGCTCGTCGCCGGCCGTGACGGCGAGCGCGTTATCGCCCTTCGGACTGACGCAGACCCAGTCGAGGTCGGGCGGTAGCGGGATTGTGCCATTGGTCTCGACCGCGATCTCGAAGCCGCGCCGGTGCAGCGCCTCGATCAGCGGCGAATCAAGCTGCAGCAGCGGCTCGCCGCCGGTGCAGACGACGAATTTCGCGCGCCGTCCGCCCGGCCACAGCGCGGCGATCTTATCGGCGAGCGCGTCGGCGTCGGCGTAGCGGCCGCCTTCGGTGCCGCCGGTGCCGACAAAGTCGGTGTCACAGAACGTGCAGGCCGCGGCGGCGCGGTCCTCCTCGCGGCCCGACCACAGATTGCAGCCGGCAAACCGGCAGAAGACGGCAGGGCGGCCGGTCAGCGCGCCCTCGCCCTGCAAGGTGTAGAAGATCTCCTTGACCGCGTAGCTCATCTGGCTTGCCGGGCAGTTGGATTGTTCACAATGCGCCCTTCGAGACGCGCCCCTCAGGCGCTCCTGATGAGCAGCCCGCGCGGCGGGCGTCTCGAAGGACGCACACGGCGCTGGTCCACCCTTACCTCCCAGCCGGCGCCGGCGGCAGCGAGGCCATGAACTTCACCAGATAGGGCTTCCACACCGCCGCGTAATAATGGGTGAAATGGCCGTGCGTGTCCTTGCCGTACGGGGTCAGCACGTAGGTGCCGTGGGCGATCTTCTTCATCGCCCGCTCCACTGTGCCGAGCGTTGGCGGATCGGCGAAATCCTCGACATTGTTGATCAGCAGCACATGGGCCTTGATCTTCGGCAAATCGGCTTCCGGGCTGTAGTCGTAGATCGACTCGAGCTCGTAGAGCGTGTTGTTGGCGTCGCCCTTTTGGATCTGCGCTAGGCGCTTGTCGTAGAGCGCCTTGGCCGCCTCCATGGTCGGCGCCTCTTCCTGGATGCGCACCGGGCTTTCGGTCAAATCGTTGCCCGCCGCCGCATATTCGTAGTGGCTCGGGTTCTTGTCGTAATTGCCGTTGTTCCAGTCGGGGTCGTGGCGGATCGCCTCGGCCGCGCCGTGGCGCAGCATGTAGTTGCGGCCGCTGATCTCGACCGGCTGGCACGACATGCCGACGGTGCCGTCCATCAGGTCGGGATACATCTCGGCCCACAGAAATTGCTGCATGCAGCCGAGCGAGCTGCCGATGACGAGGCGCAGATGCGCGACCTTGAGCCCGTCCGTCACCAGCCGGTGCGTCGCATCGACCATGTCGTGGTAGCGATAATGCGGGAAATTGCCCTTGAGCCCGTCCGACGGCTTCGACGACCCGCCGCGGCCGGGCGCGTCCGGCATGATGATGTAATACTTGGCCGGGTCGAGCGGCTGCCCGGCCTTGAACAACTCGTCGGCCAAGCTCGGCCGGAACCAGTTGGCGCCGGTGCCGGTGTTGCCCTGCAGCAGCAGCACGCCGTTGACGATCTCGCCGCCGGCGTTCTTCTTGGCGGTGCCGATCGTCCGGTAATGCAGCTTCAGCTCGGGCAGGCTCTCGCCGCTGACGAATTTGTAGTCCTTGACGACGTAATCGCCCTCGCGATAGCCGGGCCAGTCGGTGTTGACCTCGGCGGCGAGCGCTGGCGCCGCGAAGGCTACCCACACAACAGCCAACAATACGCGGATCGACATCGCGAGCGTTCCTTTCCCTAAACCCGGGCGTAGCGTCAAAGAGTCACAATAAGGCAGCGAGGCAGTGAGATTGCCGTCACTCAGAATCTCACCGCCTCACTGTCTCATTGTGAAAATCAAAGCGGCTTCGCCGCGCGTTCACTCCGCCGCCTCGGCCCTGGCCGGCCCCAGCGTCGCCATGAACTCGATCAAATACGGCTTCCACAATGTCGCGTAGAAATGGCTGAAATGCCCGTGCGTGTCGGGGCCGGCCGGGATCAGCACGTAGCGGCCGTGCTTCACCCGCTGCATCGCGCGCTCGACGGTGCCGAGCTCGGGCGGGTTGGCGTGGTCCTCGGCATCGTTGATCAGCAGCACCCGGGCGGCGATCTTGTCGAGGCCGGGCTCCGGGTCGTAATCCCGGATCGCCTCGATCGCCCAGAGCTGGTTGTTGGCGTCGCCCTTGGCGGCCTCGGCGAGCCGGCGCTCGTAGAGCGCGTCGGCGGCGGCAAGGGTCGGCGCCATCTCCTGGATGCGGGTCGGGCTCTCGACCCCGAAATTCCCGGCCGCGCTGTAGATGTAGTGGCGCGGATTGGTGTCGTAGAAGCCGCCCTTCCAGTCGGGATCGTTGCGGATCGCCTCGGCGGCGGCGCGGCGGCCGAGCCAGTTGCGGCCGCTGATCTGCACCGGCTGGCACGAGATCGGCACCACCCCATCCATCAGATCGGGGTACATCTCTGCCCACATCCAGGCGTGCATCCCGCCCATCGAGCTGCCGATCACCAGGCGCAAATGGCTGACGCCGAGCCCCTCGGTAATGAGGCGATAACCGCTGTCGACCATGTCGCGGTAGCGGTAATGCGGGAAGTTGCCCATGAGCCCGTCCGACGGCTTCGCCGACCCGCCGCGCCCCAGCGCGTCCTGCATGATGATGAAATAGTCGCGCGCGTCGAGCGGCTGGCCCGGCCCGAACAGCTCGTCGGCGAGGCTCGGGCGCAGCCAGTTCTCGCCGGTCCCGGTATTGCCCTGCAGCAGCAGCACGCCGTTGACGATCTTGCCCGCCGCATCGCGCCGCGGCACGCCCATCGTGCGGTAATGCAGCTTCAGCTCGGGCAAGACCTCGCCGCTGGCGAAGCGGTAATCCTTGAGGATGAAATCGGCTTCCCGGTAGTTCGGCCATTTTGCGGCGGTCATCGGCGGTTCTCCCATTTGATGTTCGTCACCCCCACGCAAGCGGTGGCCCAGGGGCGCCCATTCCGTCGCCAGTCCTGGATTCCCGCCTGCGCGGGAATGACGATAACAGCGGTCACGCCATGATCGGAGCGGCGCCTTCGAGCGTGGTGCGGTGCATGAGGCGGGTGTGGCGCGCCTCGTCGAACGGGGTCGCGCAGTGCTGGGTGCAGCGGTTGTCCCACAGCACCGCGTCGCCGTCGCGCCAGCAATGGCGATAGACGAAGCGCTCCTGCCGCGCGAATTCCTGGAGATATTGGACGAGCGCGCGGCCCTCCTCGGCCGGCATCCCCTCGATGTCGCAGGCCCAGCGGCCGACATAGAGCGAGACCCGCCCGCTGCGGTCGTGCCGCCGGGCGAGCGGGTGGAACACATCCGGCCGCGCCGCCAGCTCCTCGGCCGTATAGGGCCGCATGTCGGGATAGTTGACGCGGTGCATCTCGGCCCGGCTGAAGCGCGCCCGTTTGCCGGCGATCTTCGCGCGGACATCGTCGGGCAGCGCCGCATAGGCCGCGACCATGTCGGCGAAGAGCGTGTCGCCGCCTTCCGGCGGCACCATTCGCGCGTAAAGAAACGAGCCGGCGTTGGGGATTGTCTTGTCCTCGCCATCGGTGTGGAACCCCATGCCGGCCCCGCGCAAGCCCAGCGGCTTGCCGTTTTCCTCGGCATTGCCGACGACCCAAACCTCGGGGTGGTCGGGGAGGTTGAAGTCGCCCGGCGCCATGATGTGCGGCTGCCCCAGCCGCCGGGTGAACGCGACGTGGTCCTCGGGCCTCATGGCGAGGTCGCGGAACACCAGGATCCCGTGGCGGAACCACGCCGCCTCGATTGCGGCGAGGGCCGCGTCGTCGACCCGGAGGTCCGCCGGAGCGCCGATCACCTCGGCGGCAAACTCGCCCTGCAACGGCCGAAATTCCAGAGGCATCGTTCGTCTTTCCAGGCTTTGGCGATATCTTATCGCCATGCGGGACCCCGGTCTCGCGGTCAATTGGGAGTTTTTCGGATGAGGTTTGCCGCGCGTGCCGCCGCCGTTCTGATCATCGCGCTCACCGGCGCCGCCCAGGCGCAGGTCAAATGCGGCCCGTTTACCCCGACCGCGCTCGATCCGCCCGCGCCACGCACCGAATCCTGGGCTATTCCGATTGTCGAGCAGGTCAACGCCGCGGTCAAAACCCAGCCCTACCGGGTGCTGTTCCTCGGCGATTCCCTTGTCCAGCGTTGGGATTTGGATTTGTGGGACGCCAAGCCGATATGGGACACCAACCTCGCACCGCGCGGCGTGCTCAGCGCCGGGGTCGCCGGCGACCGCACCGACCAATTGTTGTGGAGGCTCGACCACGGCACTCTCGCAGGGCCGGTGCCAGAGGTCGTCGTCGTTCTGATCGGCACTGACGATTTGCCAGCCGGCCGCACGCCCGAGGTCACGGCACAGGGAGTTCGCGCGGTGCTCATCCGCTTGCGGCAGAAGCTTCCGAACACCCGCATTTTGTTGTTGGGATTGTGGCCGCGCGGCGCCACCAAGGACGACCCAATGCGTGAGGGGGTTGGCGCTGTCAATCAGCTGATCCAGAGCTGCGCGGATGGCAAAATGATCGTCTACGCCGATATCGGTGGCGTGCTGCTCGACAGCAACGGGGTGCTCAGCACCAAGCTCTCCCCCGATCTGCTGCATTTCACGGGCGCCGGGTACAAGCTGCTCGCGGCAAAGCTCGATCCGCTCATCGACCAGCTCGAAAACGCCCGCTAAACGCCAACAACTTTCCAAGGCGCAGGCAGCCAGGGACAGCCGGTATGTTCGCGGATCACAAGTCGCGTCGCTACTTCTCTGCCACGATCATTGGAGCGGTTCTGGCCGCTTCCGTCTCAGCGCCGGTTCTCGCACTCAGTCAATCCGAGCCGGCTACTCAGGTGGGATGTGGCCCATTCACCGTCACCGCGCTCGATCCGCCAACGCCGCGGACGAATGGCTGGGCGATTGCGACTTTCAAGCACATCAACGCCGCGGTCAAAACCCAGCCCTATCGCGTGCTGTTCCTCGGCGATTCGATCACCGAGCGCTGGGATTTGCCGCGGTGGGACGCCAAGCCGGTGTGGGATACCAAGATAGCGCCGCGCGGCGTGCTCAATGCCGGCGTCGCCGGCGACCGCACCGAGCACCTGTTGTGGCGGCTCGACCACGGCAATCTCGGCGGCCCACCACCGAAGGTCGCGATTGTGCTGATCGGCACCAACGACCTGGCGCATGGCCGCCCGCCCGAGCTCGCGGCGGAAGGCGTCCGCGCGGTGCTGATCCGCCTGCGCCAGAAGCTCCCCGATACCCGCATCCTGTTGCTGGGGCTATGGCCCCGCGGCGCAACGAAGGACGATCCGCTGCGCCAGGAAGTCGGCACCGTAAATAATCTCATCAAAACCTGCGCCGACGGCTCGTCGATCGTCTACGCCGATATCGGCGGCGTGCTGCTCGACAAGAAGGGCGTGCTCAGCACCAAGCTGTCGCCCGACCTGCTGCATTTCACAGGAGCCGGCTACAAGCGTCTTGCCCCCAAGCTCGACCCGCTGATCGATCGTTTGTTAGGCGCTCCTTGAGCATTGCGCGCATTGATTTTTCAATACCCGATGGATTTTGGCGCCGCGTATCCCTATCGGCGGTTTCGTGGTGCACCCGCCGCTGTTGTTAGTTGTGCGCCAGAACGATATATTTCCAACAAAGGGAAGGAGCGTCGTATGAGCGCGCTGGTTTTGGCGAAGCGGCTAATTCTGGCAATGCTGTACGGCTTATTGTTTCCGACTTTGCTGGGCTCTGCGCAAGCCGAAGCCCCAAATGCAACCAATTGGCCGATTCCGCCCGTTGGCGAGAAGTGTGTATTACAGACTGTGCCGTTCAATGGCATACCTTATACGGTCACGAGAACCTTTACAGGATTGGTCGATGGAAAATATTGCTCCCAAGTTCAGTATCCTAAAAATGGAGTTTCGAGGACTTGCGTAAACTCGGATGGCAACCCCGTCGAAATAAATGGTTGGCAGCGTAGCCCACACAGCGGCTTCTTTTCATGGCCTTTTAAGGTATCTGGAGATAAGGGGGATCATTAGCGCTTCTGGCGACCCGGCCTGACGCTCACCGCATAAGCGAGGCGGATTTTTCTATTCAAGCGTACGGAAGGATGCACCCGGTCGGAGGTAGCGCGGATAAGCGAAGCGTCATCCGCCAGTTTTGCGCGGTCTCGGCGGAAGGCCCCCGGCTTCCGCCGGGGTTTTCCGCCCTACGCGATCGACGGTGCCGCCTGCCGCGAAATCTCGCCATAATGACGGGGCACCGAGGGGAGCCATCGCCGATGAAGCGCGTCCTGACCGGCCGGTTCATGCACGAGACCAATACCTTCTCAATCGTCAAGACCGACATGGCGCTGTGGCGCCGGCGCGACTTCCACACCGGGAACGAGATCCCCTCGGTCTTTCGCGGCACCCGCTCGGCGCTTGGCGCGACCTTCGAGGCGGCGGACAAATACGGCTGGACCCTGGTGCACCCGGTGTCGGCCAACGCCAACCCGTCCGGCACGGTTACCGACGACGCGTTCGAAACCATCGGCGGGATGATCCTTGGGGCCGCCGAGCGGCAGGGCCCGATCGACGGCGTGCTGTTCCACCTGCACGGCGCGATGGTCACCGAGAGCTACGAGGACGGCGAAGGCGAACTGCTGTCGCGCCTGCGCGCGGTGCTGGGTCCCGACGTGCCGATCGTCGCGACGCTCGACCTGCACGCCAACGTCACGCAGGCGATGGCCGACAATGCGAACGCGCTGATCGCGTTTCGCACCTACCCGCATATCGACATGTACGAGCGCGCCTGGCAGGGCGCCGAACTGTTGGAACAAGCGATGCGCGGCAAGATCAGCCCGCGCACCGTCATCGCCCGCCGCAGGATGATCCACGGCCTTGACTGGGGCCGCACCCAGAAAGGCCCGATGGCCGAGCTGATCCATCGCGGCGGGGCGTTGGAGAAATCCGGCGACGTGCTGGCGGTCAGCGTCTGCGCCGGGTTCGCGCTCGCCAATATCCGCGATGTCGGCCCGTCGGTGACGGTGACCTTCGATGAGATCGGTGGGGTCGGCACCGGGCCGCCGGCGCAGGAGATCGCCGAAGCCTTTATGGACCACGCCTGGGAGACGCGCGACTACAACTCGGTCCGCCTGCTGAGCGTCGCCGAAGCGGTTGCCCGCGCGCGCCAAGGCAAAAGCGGCGACAAACCGCTCGTCGTCGCCGACTACACCGACAACCCCGGCGGCGGCGGGTACGGCGATGCGACCGCGTTTCTGAAGGGTCTCGTCGAGGCGCAGATAGAGGGCGTCGCCTTCCACGCGATCTACGATTCCGAGGCCGTCGAGGCGGGAATGCGGGCCGGCATCGGCCCCGCGACCCTGACCCTCGGCGGCAAGACCGACCCCTCCCGCGGCGGCGGCCCGCTGACCCTCACCGGCGAGGTCACCTGCCTCACCAACGGCAGGTTCACCGCCTACGGCCCGATGGGCGGCGGCGTCGAGCGCAATTACGGGCCGTCGCTGGTGTTCCGGGTCGGCGGCATCGACATCGTCCTGATCTCGAATAACGGCCAGGCGACCGATCTCGGCCAGTTCACCTCGCTCGGCATCGACCCGGCCCGCTATCCGACCGTCGCGGTCAAGTCGATGCAGCATTTCCGCGCCGCGTTCGAGCCGATCGCGCGCGAGGTGATCCTGGTCGATACCGGCGCGCTCTGCGCGGACAACTACACGCCCGAACTCTACGACCGGGTGCCGCGTCCGGTGTGGCCGATCGACGACATGGCTTGAGAGACGAAGCGCCGCGCAACCCCATGGGGCCCGGCTGTCGCCGGGACGACGGCGCGGTTAATGCCGGAAATGCCGCACGCCGGTGAAGACCATCGCGATGCCGGCCTTGTCGGCGGCGGCGATCACTTCCCCGTCGCGGCGCGAGCCGCCGGGCTGGATCGCCGCGGTGATCCCGGCGGCGATGCCGGTTTCGAGCCCGTCGGCGAACGGGAAGAACGCGTCGGACGCCATCACCGCGCCCATCGCCGGAGATTCGGCGAGGCTCGCCGCCTTTTGCATGTCTGCGGCTTTGGCGACCGCGATCCTGGCGCTGTCGACCCGGCTCGGCTGGCCGGCGCCGATGCCGACCGTCGCGCCGCCCTTGGCGAAGACGATCGCGTTCGACTTGACGTGCTTGGCGACGATGTCGGCGAAAATCAGGTCGGCGATCTCGGCGGCGCTGGGGGCGCGCCGGGTGACGATCTTCAGATCGCCGGGCGTCGCGGCTAAATTGTCGCGGCCTTGCACGAGGATGCCGCCGGCGAGCGAGCGAAACATCATGCCGGGCGCCGCCGGGTCCGGCATGCCGCCGGCGACCAGCAAGCGCAGATTGCCTTTGCCGGCAAATACTGCCGCGGCGGCTTCGTCGATCTCCGGCGCGATGACCGCCTCGACAAAAATCCTGGCGATCGCTTCGGCGGAAGCGGCGTCGAGGCGCCGGTTGACCGCGACGATCCCGCCGAACGCGCTGACCCGGTCGCAAGCGAGCGCGCGCTCCCAGGCGGCGGCGAGGCTCGCGCCCTTGGCGACGCCGCACGGGTTGGCGTGCTTGACGACGACCACCGCCGGCTCGGCGAACTCGGCCGCCAGCTCGAAGGCGGCGTCGATGTCGGCGTAGTTGTTGTAGGACATCTCCTTGCCCTGCAGCAGCCGCGCGGTGGCGACGCCAAGCCGGCCGCCGTCGCCGCGATAGAAGGCGCCCGCCTGGTGCGGGTTCTCGCCGTAGCGCGTTACCTCGACCAAGCGGCCGGCGAGCGCGAGCCGCTCGGGGAATGCGGTCCCCTCCTCGCGCGCCATCCAGCCGGCGATCGCCGCGTCATACGATGCGGTCAGCGCGAACGCCTCGGCGGCGAGCCGGCGGCGCATCGCCTCGCCGACGGCGCCGTCCCGCGCCGCCAGCTCGGCGAGCACCGCGTCGTAGTCGCCGGGATCGGCGACTACCGCCACGAACTCGTGGTTCTTCGCCGCGGCGCGGATCAGCGCGACCCCGCCGATATCGATGTTCTCGACGCAGTCCGCGCGCCCGGCCCCCGACGCGAGCGTCGCGGCGAACGGGTAGAGGTTGCAGACCAGCAGGTCGATCTCGTCGATGCCGTGTTCGGCGAGCGCGGCGCGGTGGTCATCGCGATCGCGCCGCGCCAACAGCCCGCCATGGATCGCCGGGTGCAGCGTCTTGACCCTGCCGTCGAGCATTTCGGGAAATCGGGTGACGGTCGCGACCTCGGTCACGGCAAGCCTCGCATCCGCCAGCGTCTTCGCCGTGCCGCCGGTCGAGACCAGGGCGACGCCACGCGCCGCCAGCGCCCGGGCGAACGGCAGCAACCCGGCCTTGTCGCTCACCGAGAGCAGCGCCCGGCGCACCGGGCGCGGCGCGGTTGTCATGGGGTCACCTGCAACGGGACGCGCTCCCGGCGGTATAGGGCGGCGACCGGGTCGGCCGCAAGCTCATCGCGAGCCGCGGCCTAGCTCCACCAGAAGCGCACACACCGTCAGCGCGGCGACGCCGAGCGCGGCGAATCCCCATCCCATCGCGGCCGCGACAGCGCAAACGATCAGCACGATGTCAGCGGCGATGACGCGCAGCACCACCGCATCGTGGCCGAGCCCACGCTGCACCGCGCGCTGATAGAAATGCTCGCGATGCGCCTGCCAGACGCGCTCGCCGCGCAACATGCGGCGCAGCAGCGTCAGCGTCGCATCGGCGAGAAAATAGGCTGGCAGGATCAACGCCGCCTGCCAATGCCCGCGCAGCGCCAAAGTGTAGAGTTGGAAGCCCAGCACGTAGCCGAGCGGCACACTGCCGACATCGCCCATGAAGATGCGCGCCGGCGTCCAGTTCCACACCAGAAATCCGACCGATGCCGCCGTGATCGCCGCGGCCGGCATCGCAACCTCCAGATCACCGGCAACACCGACATAACGAGCCAAGGGCCGGCCTGCGTCAGCAACACCGACTAAAGCGACCAGCACGAGTCCGAGACCGATTGCCGTCGCCTCGCTGCCGGCGATGCCGTCGATGCCGTCCATGAAATTGAACAGATTGGCGAACCATACCCAGAGCAGGGCTGCGGCGATGGCATCGAGACTGGGTGACAGCCAGCCTTGGAAGATCGCACCGGGCGGCAAGACCCAGATGCCGGCGGCGACCGCGACGAATTGCGCGAGCAGTCGCAACCCCGGCGAGAGACCGCGCAAATCGTCAATCCAGGAGATTGCGGCCAAGCCGATCATCGCCGCGATGACCACCAGGCTTACCGATTGCAGGATTCCGACGGCGCAGAGGCCGATCCAGACGATGGCGATGGCGCCGATCAGCGCGATGCCGCCGCCGCGCGGCGTCGGCACGGCGTGAGAGGAGCGCTCGTTTGGCCGGTCGAGCACCGCCTCGCGGCGCAGCAGCGTCACCAGGGCCCGGGTCCCCGCGCAGGAAATCGCGAAGGCCGTCGCCGCGACAACGGCCAGGACCAAGGAAACGAGCACAAGCACGGGACAAGACCTAGAGGAAACCGCCTCCCCCGGGCGTGGCCCGGGGATCGAAGAATAATCCGTCGCTATTCGCGGAGGGCCGGGTCAGACCCGGAAGGGGAAAGCCTGATGGCAGGATCATAACTCACCCGCACGGCCCTCGCGCCGGATCGCCCAGCGCACCGAGGCGCCGTTCGGGCCGGTAACGCCGCTCAGCACCACTTGCTGCGTCTCCTTGAGCTCGCCCGAGCCGAGATAGATGCTTTCGGCCAGGCTCAACTCGGCCCCGCTCGCGCGCAGCCGCCAGGCGAGGCCGCTCGGCAGCCGCAACAACACGGCGGCGCCGTCCTGCACCAGCGCCGGCTCGACCGCAGGATGGAGGTGAAAACGCAGGGCGAAGGCGACGCCCGATCTCCCGGTCAGCTTGTCCTCGCCGCGCAGATCGTCGCCGTCGGCCGACAGATAGAGCTCGCGCGCGTAAGTAACCCCGAACCGCTGACGGTAGCCGTCATGGCTGACCGCGATCCATTGATGCCCGTCTTCCTCGGCCCGCTCGCAGCGGATCGTCGGCGGCGCGCGACCGAGGGTGCCGTCGTCGTTGATCTCGACCGCATTGGTGTCGGCGACAACCAGCACCGAATGCGCGGCAGTCGAGCGCGCGACCTGCCGCCAGACCCGCTGAGTCCCGCGATAGCCGCCGCAATTGACGATGATGCGCTCGCGACCTTGGCTCATCTCGAACGACAGCGGGCCGGCATGCGCGGTCTCGTCGAAACCCGGAGGGGGAGGCTTGCCGATGTCGACCAGCACGAGGCTGTGCCCGGCCTGCATCCGCTGGAATCCGCTGTGCGGCGTCTGGGCAGGCGCCCTCCCCTTGGTCTCCGAACGCGTCAGCACCAGGTCGACCAGGATACCGTCCTCCTCGACTGAATTGTTGAACAGCGCCAATTTGCGGTCGCCGTGGCGGAAGAACCGCACCATCGGCGCCATCCGGTCGATCGCATCCTGCAGCGCGCCCGGAACCTCGATGTGACCGGCGCGCAGCGCCGCTCGAGTATCGACGAGGTCGCGCAGCACATCGAGCTGTACCGAGGGGTCGCGCGAGCGGTGGCCGCCATCCGGCAGGATCTGCGCCGGCAGTTCGCGCTCGACAGCCTGCAAGGCACGCAGGGTTCGCTTCTGCGAGCTGCCGAACGCGACATGTCCCGCGACGAGACCTTTCAGCGCCCGCAGGCGCGGCGGACCGTTCAGTTCCCACGCCGCGGTACGGGCAAGATGGCGCAGCTGCGCGGCGAGGCTTACCAGCATCGCCCGGCGCAACAGCCGGTCGGCCTCGCGGCTGGCGATCTCGTCGAAATAGACGATCCAGCTATAAATCCGCGTCGCCAGCACATCGGCCCGCCAGGCGATCGGGTGCCAGCCGGTATTGTCGGTAAGCCAGCTTTGCACCAGCGCGCGCACCGCGTCCTTCGCGCCGCCGCCGACGCTCAGCAGGTCGGCGATCCAGGAAAAATCGTGCCACGCCGCAAGCCAGGCGGTGCCGGCCTCGGGCGGAAACCAGACCGGCATCGGGTTGCGCACGCCCTGTCCGGCCAGCATGATTTCGCCGGAAAGGATCGTGGTCCCGCGCTGCGCGTCTCCCGGCCAGCGCTCGCCGACCCGCACGCGCAGATCGGCCGGCACGCGGCCGATCAGCGTGTGGCGATAGAACGGGCCGGCGGCAAAGGCGCGCAGCGCATCGCGCCGCAGCCGGGTCAACAACGGCGGCGTCTCGACCGGCGGCCCCGGGGCAGCCGATCTCGGCGCCTGAGCGCCGTCGCGGGCGGGCGACGTTCTCATGCGGATGCTCGCGTCGCTACCCTGCCCACGGCTTGACCAGCGGTAGACTGCATGACGTTTCGTAACAAGGAAAAGGTGAGGCCGCAAGCAGCGGCCGGACTGAGCGTCCCGAGATCGCCCTAAGTGTCGAATCCAAGCACGTTGTTCAGCTTTGAGGTCGGTGGTTTTCCGCCGAGGGCTGAGTGGGGTCGGGTGTGGTTGTAATCGGTGATCCAGGGCTGCATGGCTTGGCCTCGCTCGGCGGAGGAT
>Ga0209483_1000619_pt1 | contig 29856 bp, 38 predicted proteins | sample NGEPerA_FD_184508 | JGI IMG/M metagenome (GOLD analysis project Ga0209483, IMG submission 184508) | Arctic peat soil microbial communities from the Barrow Environmental Observatory site, Barrow, Alaska, USA - NGEE PermafrostL2-A... | ecosystem: Environmental > Terrestrial > Soil > Wetlands >... | reverse complement strand
ACCACGGACGCCGACATCCAGTTGGCGACGTCCGCGATGCGGCTCGTTCGCGCCAACTTCGTGATCCCGCTGTTCTCGCGAGATGCGACCGCGGACATCGCTGATGGTCTGACCGACACCAGCTCGTCCTACACCATCGCCGGGATCAACTCCTACGTGCGCGCACACGTGTTGCAGATGTCGACCATGAAGGCCAAGCGGCACCGCCAAGCCTTCCTCTCGATCCGCGACACGTTCGCCAACGCCCAGGCCACCTCGGCCAACCTCGCTTCCTCGCGCTGCTCCTGCACCTTCGAGGACGTGATGGACGCTGACGGCTCGATCGGAGTCGAGCAGTACCAGCCCTGGATGGCGGCCGTCAAGGCGGCTGCGATGCAGGCGGGCGCCTTCTACCAGTCGATCTTCGCTAAGGGGATCCAGATCAGCGGAGCCGTTCAGGCTGCCGGTGACTTCAAGGACCAGGACCCGGATCAGGTCGACGAGGCCCTCCAGGCCGGCTTGCTCCCGATCGTTCGGGACGAGACGGGTCTGTACACGTTCTCCTCGGACCAGACCACGTACACCGCCGACGACAACTTCGTCTTCAACAGCATCCAGGCGATGTACGCGGCGGATCTCGTCACGCTGACCCTCGCTCAGCGTACGCAGAAGGCGTTCGTCGGCAAGTCGCTCGCCGACGTAACTGCGTCGCTGGCCTCCACCACGATCTCCTCGATCATGGCGGACCTGATGCGCAACAAGCTCATCGCCCCCAGCGACGATGCGCCCAAGGGCTACAAGAACGTGTCAGTGAAGATCAACGGCCCCCTCATGGCAATCAAGATGGCCGTCAAGCTCACGACGTCCATTTATTTTGTGGTCATAAATTTCACTGTGTCCCAGGTGGAACAGAGTGCGTAATCGCGCATTTTGGACCTACACGCTATCCGACCCACGTACCGGGAACGCTCGGTACGTGGGTGCCACCTCCTACCCACTGAAGGACAGGCTGGCACGGCATTGCGTACCCGCCGAGCTTGGCAAGCGCAACCATCGCACCAATTGGATTCGCGGGCTGCAGAAGTGCGGCCTCGCCCCGATCATCGAGCCCCTAGAGGAGTCGTCCTCGGCAGAGGAGATGTTCCACAACGAGGAATTCTGGATCGCCTCGCTCCTTGCTGCTGGCGCAGATTTGGTCAACGGCGACAAGGGCGGCAAGGGTCGTTTCGGGCCTCGTTCCGATGAGGAAAGACGAAAGTCGGCTCTTTCGAAGCTGGGGAAGGTCGCCTCCCTGGAGACTCGTCAGAAACAGTCAGACGCCCAGAAGCGTAGACATGCCGAGCACCCAGAGTTTGCGGCTTTCATTTCCAATCTTCATAAGGGCCGCGTCGACTCCGCTGAAACGACCGAGAGGCGCCGTCAGGCCGCTCAAGCCAGATTCGAAAGAGATGGGCGGCCCAGCCGCCCGATTGTTCACCTGGACACCGGAATCACCTATCCGACCGCGGTGGACTGCATGACCGCCCTCGGCCTCGGTACCGATCGATCACCGGTTTACGCAGTGGCCAACGGCAGGCGCCCCGCTCACCGCGGTCAACACTTCGCTTGGGCATGAAGCTCCTTCACGCCGCACACAATCATCCTAGCAACTCCTAAGAGGAAAACAAACTAAATGTCCACTTCCCCAATTGTTACGGGGGCTCGCGCGCTCCTTGGAATTTTTGACCCCAACACCGGCAAGGTACGCATTGTAGGCATCTACAACAACGTATCGTATGGCCTGAGCTACTCAGCCGAGGAGGCGCACATCTTGGGCCGCTACTCGCCGGCCGCGATCACGTACACGGCCCAGAACGTCGTCAACATCTCTGCATCTGGGTACCGCGTCCTCGACCACGGCCCCCACATCGACGGCGGCCTGCCCCGGCTCCAGGACCTCATCGACTTCGAGTACCTCGAAATGACGATCATCGATCGCCAACGCGAGAACCAGAGCTTGCCCTCGCAGGTCGCGAAGTTCCAGGGCGTGGTCCCGACTGGCTACTCGACCACCATCAACGCGCGCAACCAGCAGGAGCTGTCGCAGACGTTCATGGCGATGACGGTCGGCGACGAGTCGGTCGACAACGCGGAAGGCCCCGGCGCCGCCGATCTGCCCTAATCAGCGGGGACAGTTAGTTTCGGGTGGGCTCCGTCGGAAACGACGGGGCCCTTTCTTTTTGGGGCGGCCTTCCTGACATTCGTCAGGTCCGCCCAAAACTAGCTCCGATCGCCCAGGTTCACAAAGCGGCGGCGTGTCTATGGTTTTAGGTAATCCCGATCGAGGGCCATCCATCTTTCCTTCAGTTTGCGAACTCTCCACCACATGCGATGGATGACGTATAGCAAACTGCCATCGTCATGATGCGCCTTAATGAATTGATGTTTCCATCGTTCCCATTCAGCGGCCCTTGGAGGTGTAGGGACTTTGGCCCAGCAGAGCGCCAGGATCCCGATTATTGCCAAAATGTCGCGAATAATGCTGACTACATCGCGAGCAACCGAGAGGCTCATTTTGCGCATTCCTCCGGCGTGGCGTAGCGGAAGGTGTGGCCAGCGGCCGATTTTCGCGCCCCCGTGCAACATCGAGTGACATTGCTTTTGCCCACGCTTAAGGCTCGCGAGGCCTCGACCGCCGAGGAGTAGATGTCTCCTCCGCAGCAAAGATGGAGGACGGCCTTGCTGTTGCGGAGGCTCCTGGCGTCGATCTGCGCCCGCGAGGGTCCACCACCTCCGCGACGCGCTCGGGGGGCAACAAAACGGAAGGTATGACCACCTGTCGTCTTGGACCGGCCAGTGCAGCATTGCGAGATGCTGGTAAAATCCAGATCAAGAAGCCTAGCTGCATCGCGAGCTGACGGATAGATGGTTCCGCAACAGACGTCTACGACAGCCTTGCTGGTGTGTAACTTGGCGGAGGCGATTTTGGAGGGCTTGGAGTTACTGTCCTTGACATTTAGAGAGTCCCACTGGCGCTTGAAGGCCCGATTTTTATGTTTTAGACGCCCGACCATCCCCCCCCACTGGGCTTCGGTCCTGCCGTGGTAGAGGGTCGCGCCCCTCGACTTCGATGAGGGGCTGTACCCGTCGTGCGCGCTTGGCCACTCTAGGCAAAACTTGGCGTCGAAGGCTGTCTTCTCCGCCTGCGGCAACCAACCCAGGGCGCGAGCCTCGGTCACGAACGAGGCGTCGTATGTGCGACCCTTCTTCGTGTAGAATTTTAAACACAATCCAATCCGGCGCTCCTCAGGGTCTTTGGCGCTTCGCGATGGGGCCCTTCCTGGGTTGGCCTTGAGCCACCCAATGACCTTCGCCTTGTTGCCGTCTGCCTTCTCCGACTGCGACAACCACCCGAGCGCGCGTATTTCTGCCTCAAACTCGGGGTCAAACATACTCCCTCTGTACACGTAGTTTGATAGGCACCGAGCAAGCCGCAGCTCCTCGGGATCCTTGGATCCATGGCTAGGACATTGCCCAGTATTTTTGAAGAAATCGACGATCTTCGCCTTGTTGCCCGCAGGATCCTCTACCTTTACCCCAACCACCTCGCCCAGCCGCGCGTACGCGTACACGGCCAAGGGATCATCGGGATTGTGCTCCAGGGCTCGGAAGTAGTCGCCCCAGACCAGCATGCCCGGCTCCAGCGTCGGCACGATCTGCTTCTCGGGGCCCTCGTCCTCTCCGTCCCGGTCCTTGTGCTTGCCGCTGCGCTTGCGGTCATCCTTCTCCACGGGGATGTCGAGCAGGCTGAATCCTTTCCCGTTCCACTTCTCAAAGTTCTCCTGGGCGCTGAGCGAGAGCACTCCCGACATGAAAGCGCGGACGTGGATCTCGGAGAACGCCCGCGACAGCACCTTCACGAAGAGCTTGTTGTGGGAAGGCTCGGCCTTCGAGGACCGTACCACGCGGCAGAACATCTGGAAGATGCGGTCGGGGTTGCGCGATCCGGTCATGTCGACGAAGTTGAACAGCTCACTGAAGTCGAACCCGAGCTGGGCCCGGTTCACGACGATGAGCAGGCGCACGGACTCGTCCTTCTTGAAGGTCTCAATGGTGTCGCTCTCGCCGCCGTCCCTGGAGTGGGAGACCACGCACTTGACGCCGTTCTTCGTGAAGTAGCTTGAGGTCTGGTTTGCGACGTCGATGCTGGGAGTCGCAATGATGGTCTTCCGCATCCGGCCCAGGACCGTGTTCCAGCCTGCTTTCACCGACTTGAAACGGAGCCGGTTCAAGGTTCCGTCGAGCTTGTGGCCCGAGAGTTTGAGCCGAGCCGTCAGCGTCTTCAGGACCTGGTCCAGGGTGGCGTTGGTGGCCGGCGCCGTGTACTGAAAGTCTGCCCGGACCTCCTTGCGGTCGGTGTAGTCGGTCTCGCGGATCCCGTAGGCGGAGGACGCACACTCGATCATGACGTCGGCGACGGCGCTGGGCTCCTGCGATTGGAGTTGCTGCAAGGAGAAGCAGGTCATGTTCTTGCCGGTCTCGAAACCGTCGGCAATGAACTTGGACGGCGAGCCTGTGAGCAGGAGGACGTGCTTCGGTCGCACCTTCTTCAAGATCTCCACGTTCATCTTGCAGTCCTCGCCGTAGAACTGGTGCGCCTCATCTACGATCACGAGATCGTACTGGCGCAGTTTCTTCCGGTGCAGCTCCTGCGGGATGAAGACGTCGATGGCTTTGAAGTGCGGGCGCTCCTCCGCAAGCCGGGCGCGGTACTGGTCACGGAGCACCGTGGTGCCGTGGGCGAGAACTAGGACGCGGTTGAGGTTGCCTAGAACGACCATGCTCTCGGCGATCTCCAGCGACATGAAGGTCTTGCCGGCGTTCGGGCAGGCTGCCAGCAGGAATTCCTTCACGCGGTCCCCGAAGGCGGTGAGGACGGTCTGGATGAGGCGCTCCTGGTATGGCCGTGCCACTTTCGTGACACCATGTTCCGGAACCAGCTTCAGCTTTGGCCGGGGTCTTTTGGGTTTTTTCTCCTCGGGGACAAATGCGATGGCCATAGATCTACTCTCCCAAAAAGGAACGGGCCGTTCCACTCAATTCGTAACGGCGTTACGAAATAAGTAGGACGCGATGCGTCAGTTCAGGCCTGCCTTGCGCTCCTGGTCCAGTAGGTAGGCTATGGACCCAGGCATCGGCCACCATCGCAGGTGACGTCGGTACGCTGAATCGAGTCCGACTCGGCCCTCCGTCAGTGGGCGCTCTTGGCTGTCGTGAAGGTGGAACGTGATGCCGTTGGTCGGGTCCCCGCCCCAAGGCGCAGCAGTCGACTGAGCAAATGACGCTCGCGGAACGTCAGCGAGGAGCGCGTCGGGACCGTCGTTCACGCAGGTTTCATTGAAGCGTTCGACCGCGTACGCAAGGAGGGCGGGGACGCTTGGAAGTGGGCGAGACATGCCAACCCTATAGCGAACGCCCACTTCGGTGCCCACCACCAATCATCTTGGGTAGCCCCACCCTAGCCCGATAGAGGACATTTGGAAAACGACATCCTGATCGAGATGAGCAGAGCCCTAGGCCGGATCGAAAGCCGACTCGATGGCCAGGACAGGATCTTGGGAGAGTTGAAGGATAGCGGCGAGGTCCTGGTCCAATTGACGAGCGATTTTGCCGCCCACGTTCAGGCGGACGTCAAGACATCAGCCGACGTCAAGGAGTTGGTAGACCGCCCCGTTCGCCAGCGGCGCGCCCTGATCAAGTGGGGAAGTGGATTAGCCGCCACCGTGATCAGTGCGCTACTGATTTTGGTGATAAAGGGCTGCGGATAGGCGTTCGCTATAGACCCAATATGCTTCCCCACTCCTCGACTTCCGACAAGCCCCGAATCCGACCCCACCGTTGCCCCGAGTGTACGGTCGGGCACGTGATTCCCACCGCTCGCGATGGCCGCTTCTTCGCCCACAAGGAGGTGATCATCAACCTGCCCATGAGCGTCTACATACCTACGTGCGTGGCCTGCAAACAGATCTTCCCGACGGCCGAAGTGGACGAGGAAGTGAAGCGGGTTCTGGAGCAAGAGTACAAGCGCGACGAGGTCTTGATCTCGAAGACGCGGGAGCGACTCCGGCATCGTAAGGGGACGAACTGATCGTGCGCTGGCTGGGCCCGGCATTCGCTCTGCTTCTCGCAGCCTGCCGCCAGGCCCCGCCACCGATGACGCCCCCGATGCCGGATCAGTCGTCCGCAGTAACCCTCGTCTGGAGCGAGCAGTACGGGATGACCGTCCCGCCCCCACCGATCGAGTGGGTGACCGGCGGTGGACTGAATTGCGGCATGAATGACGCGGGATGGATGTCATTTGACTTTACCCCACCTCTCTGCGTTGCCGGCGAATCCACCTGGGATCCCTTTAATGCGGAGGTGGCGTGGCCAGCGGGATCGGTGTTCTCCACCACGGCCCTTGCTCACGAGCTTTGTCATCTCAGGGACGGGGTCTTAACTAACGGCCAGGACCTCGACTCAAATCATACGGGTGAGTGTTTTGTAGAGGGCGGGTTGGTTCAGCAGGCAAACGAGGCGCTGGCCGCGGCCGGGCTCTAAAACAAGGAGATCGACGTGAAGAAGCTTGTTCTGTTCGCTCTGATTGCGCTTGGGGTGTCGTGCGCGACGGCCCGGCACACTTCCCGTAGATCCAATATGCCGGCGGTTGCCAGTGCCGCTAGCGTTGTCACGCCCAAGGCTGCAGACAACGAGCTGTCGCCAGAGGATATCCTGAGACTCCTGAGCAGCGCAGCCGACGCAGACCCCGTCCCAACTCCCAAGTGCGATACCCCTTTCTGTGTCACCTACGTCCGCATCAATGGCCCGATCATGAACGGGTCCACCAAATCGGTACTTGAGGCCATCAAGGCGGCCAAGCCCACTGACATCCTGATGCTCGACATCAACACGCCCGGCGGAAGTGTCGGCGAGGGGTTTGAACTGGAAAAAGCCCTCGAAGCGACCCCCGCCAAGATCTATTGCGTGGTAGACGGTGACGCTTACAGCATGGGGTTCTTCATGCTCCAGAGCTGCCAGAATCGGATAATGACCAAGCGCTCCAGCCTAATGGCCCACGAGCCCCTGATGATGACCTCGGCCGATGAGATGATCACCATCCACGATCTAGGGGAACGAATCAATGATCTGACCGCGGACGCACGCGGGATTGCCGAGCACGCTATCAGCCGTATGAAGATCACCTTGGAGCAATACCAGGAGAAGACTACTAACAGGGAGTGGTTTATGGCGTGGCCGGAGGCGTTGCAGGTCGGCGCCGTGGATTGCGTATACGCTGGTACCGGGGCATCGGCGCGCAAGGAGCTGGGAGCTACCGGCCAGTTGACCTGCCAGAAGTAGGAACTTGCGAATCGCCCCACCATCGACTAGGGTGGGGCCGCTGCTGGCGTGGCGGAACTGGTATACGCACCGGCTTCAAATTCCGGCGGGCTAACGCCCTTGGGGGTCCGAGTCCCCCCGCCAGCACTAGAACCGGATCGTGATGCCGAGCCCGATCTCTTTGGCGTCGTCGTCCGTCTTCCCAACCTCAACGTCCAGCTCGATGCGCTTCGAGATCTCTTCGGAGATGGTGACAGTATCCTTGGTAATCCCCGAGACATCGTCGGTTTCTTGGTCCTGATCGGCCTCGGGGGTCTCAGGCATCGTGCTCACTCGTGGACTGGGATTGGGGGCAACGGGACGCTCTTGCCCTTCAGTAGGTGGGTGCAGTCGTTGTGGAAGTTCAGCGCCCCGTCGATCAGGTTGTAGTGGCAGACCTCAGATGGGGGCGTACCCTCATTCGACGTGTACTTAAAACTGGGAGCAAAGGTGGGCTTGTCGGTGTTCCCGTTGAAGGTCCAGCCCCGCTTTGTAGGCAGAACGTGCATGCGCTCGCACCCAGGGCACCAATGGGCGAAGCCGCACTCCACGCTACGAAGGAAGTGGTTGAGCAGGGCCAGTCTCCTTACGCCCAGTCCGGGATCGTGTTGTTGTCGCGATCCGCGTACTCAATTGCATACGCTTGGACCTCGTATTGATTGTTGAAGTACCCGTTGCCATAGATCGCATACCATTTCGTGGGCTTGAAGAAGTCCCATTTGTCGGGGGTATGCTTCCAGGCTTCGATGGTCCACTCTTTGATGTATCGGTACCAGGCCACGAAAAACCACTTGGCATCAACATCCTGTTGGACGTGAACGAATTCGTGGTCTCTGACCAAAGACTCCACGGTAGGAACATTCGGGCCAATCCAATAGAGGATTAGAACGAAGCCCGGAAACGGAATCGTAGTTCCCGCCCAGTAGGCGGAGGTCATCTTCTTCCCGAGCCAGCCGTTGACGGTGAACTCGAACACCTTCTTGGTGAGTCCCGGGGGCTGCGTCTTGATGAAGCGCCGAGGCTTGGCTAGCAGCTCTACGCCGAGCGCGATCCCGCCCAGAATGGCCGACAGGAGCCAGTGGCGCAGGATGACGTGGGAGAAGAGGAACCAGCCGATTTTAGCGAGCAGCTTGAACAGAAAGAAGATGGCCATGCACATATGATTGGGAGTGATCGACCCCCTAAAACGGGCCGCGAAGCGCTCTTAGCTCTTAGCAACCCTCTTCCTCGTCCTTTTCTTCCTTCTTCTCGACCTCTTTGACGACGGCCTTGGCCACCCCGGGCAGGTCCTTCTTCTCGACTGGGGTGGGGCCGCTGGGCGTCCACCTTTGGTCAACTGCGTGACCTGTTATGAAAATGGTCAGGATCCCGATGATGGCCCCGAGTACCGTGGGCAGGTTGTCCTCTAAGGGCTTGACCTTACCAGCGATCATACACACCAGGATCACCATCCCGAACGCGATCAAGGTCATTGAGGCCTTGCGGTTACAGAAACCGTCGAACGCCTTGTAAATGGAGGCGCGAAAACGGTGCTTGGGGCAGGTGCACTCAGCCATGGTCCTGGGATGATTGGCACGGACGTTCGCTATAGGTCTGGTATGGCCATCATCGACAACGAGGAGCCCCGGGATACGGTAGGGATTCTCATCTTTTCAGTGCGTGACGGGGTCCCCCATTCTGTAGCGCTCCGGGACAACGGAGAGGCCTGGACATATTTTGGGGGCAGCAAGAGGGAGAACGAGCCGTCGATCCTGGCGGCCCAGCGCTGGCTGCGGGAGCTGCTGAATATCGACGTTTCCGATAACGAGCTGATCCCATTCGCTCGAACCAAGGACTCAGTGGGTACGTGTACCCTTTTTGCAATCGGTCTCGAAGGGGTCGTGCCCGCCTGCCAGTGGGCGCTATCGCAGCTCCCCAAGTACTTGTCCGAGATGGCCTTGGACGTGCCAGCGATGATCGAGATGGCGAAATTGGCCCTTATGTTCCCGGCTCAAATCTTCTTCACGGCGACGATGACGTAGGCGTTCGCTATAGACAGATCAGGCAGCAAGACCAACCCAACCCAACCGAGAAACCAATATGAAAACCAAGACGACCCGCAAAATCATCTTCACGGTCGAGATCGAGCCCGAGGACGACGGGCGGTGGATCGCCGAGGTCCCCGAGCTGCCCGGCGTGCTCGCGTACGGCGCGACCGCCGAAGAAGCGACAGGTGCCGTGAAGGCTCTCGCACTGCGCGTCCTCGCCGACAGCAGGGACCCAGGCGCCTCGCCCCGGGCCTTGGGTTTCGTTACGATCTGCCGATAAGTCAATAAAATCAAGGCGTTCGCTATAGGCAGATCACAGAGGAGGTGAACCGGCAAGCAATCATCGATCGGTAAGTTCTGGGGGCGAAAGGTTTCGACATTGGAACTAGTCACTGGATTGCACCCCGAAACGCCCAGGTTCGTTAAAAGGGCAACAAAACCAAAAGCGAATTCTGACGAATTCGACGTTCCCTTCAGCCTCATGGGCTGGGGAGTGAACGGGTCCCCCGCCTTCGCTCACGCGTAAGCAGGACCGTTGTCAAGTAGACCTCTCAGTATCTTGATGGCGCAAAAAGACAGAGAGTGCTAGGGCGGACTGATCGGCTGCCGGAAAGCTGAAGATCAAAAGAAGAGCAAATGAACGCTGGAGGTCCTCGTGCCTCCGCTCGATAAAAAACGAGGAATGGGTGTAGTAGTTCAGTGGCGACGTCTGATGGACCGGGCTTCAATGCCCGCGCCTCCACAAATGAGTGTCGCAGAAGAAATAGCTCGTGAGTCCTTGAAGTTGGTGCTTGAGGATTGTGTTGTCGTAGAGAGAAACGCCCGCCCGGCTTTTCTAACGAATCCTGACACAGGTCATCCGTTGGAGCTGGATTTTTACCTTCCAGATTGCTGGATAGGTATTGAAATCCAAGGGCAACACCACTACGACGACATGGCGCAGATGCGTCGTGATGATACGAAGCGCCAGTTGATGGCCCGAGCGGGTCTGTTCTTGATTGAGTTGTCTACGTTTCAGATAGATCCAGGCACGCTCAATCGCGCGCTATATCGTGGATTCATGCAGATGGGGGTCCCGCTGCATTTCTTGAGACCATTCTCGGATTCCTGGCTGGAGTTCAAAAAGAAACGGTGCATCCCTTATCGAAAAGGCATTTTGGCTCGATACGGAAAATCTGAGGCGACTACGAGTCCGCAGACCATGCTACATGCAGCTCGCGCGACAGCGGCTCGCGATGAAATTCTGAGAGCGTCTTGGGTGACGTTTAATATTCACGGGGTCTCCCTTCGGGGGCAACTCTTGCGGCCCATTGGAAAGAAAAGTTTTGTAGTACGCCCGTTCGGAACCACAAAAGAGCTGTTCCTAAAGCGGAAGGATTTTGAACCCATCCGCTAAGACCAAGCCCCCGTTCGCTATAGACCAAGCGTAAGAGCCAATCATCGGAGCACAAAAATAGACTATCGGGGTCGTGGCGGAATAGGTAGACGCCCCGGCGATGAATGACCGGTGGCTGCGGAACCAGGGCGCTGACGAGCCGCTCCAGGCCGTAGCGGTGCAGGTTCGACTCCTGCCGGCCCCTCTAACGGCAAGTGAGATCCGCCGCAGGTGGGGGAAGTAGCCACGTTCGCTATAAGGTATGGATGGAAAAGCGTTCATTACTGCCGAGATCGGCTCCATGGCGAGTTCGCGTGCCACGGGCAGTGAACCCAGACGACGGAGGGTTCGCTATAGATAGACTACAATCATTCCAGCCGACCAACCGAAGGGATATTTATGGCATTGACCGAGAAGTTTGAAACCGAATTCACCGTTGACAATCTCAAGGGCACGACCACGGGTACCTTGTTCAACGGTAAATTCAAGGTCCGCACCCGACTCTCGTTCCGCGACCAGCTTCGCCGCGATGAGATCCGGCGCTCCTTGCTAGGACCGACGGGCACCGAGGCAACCCAGGGCGCTTCCTTCGTCGCCAGTTTGGTGTCCGAGATGTCCGTCCGCGTGATCGAGTCCCCCAAATGGTGGAAGGACTCCGAGGGCGGCATGGACCTGGCGGACATGAACGTCCTCTCCGAGGTCTTCGCGCTCGCCGCCAAGGCCGAGCAAGACCTGATCGACTCCCTTGTAAAAGAGGGAGATAAGGCCCAGGCCGACCTCAAAGCGAACCAGCCAGCTCCTCTGACCTAGTCCCCCAATGCGACGGTCTGCAGTTCGAGACCGTCGGGCTCTGTTCTTCGACAAGATCCTGCTCTGGTTTCTCTTCATCGGGTTCTTGATCGCTACGGCGCTGTATCTGCTCAAGGAGGCCGGCCGGGTCCGGCGCTAGAAATAAGTGCACGCTACTGAAGCCATCCGGATCATCGCCCTCAGGGACGTTTGGCTTCGCCATATCGACAAGGCCGACGACGCCGACTACAACCGGCGCAAGATCTTCCGCTGGTACAGTTCCAGGTTCGCGACTCCGCTCCATGTAGTAGAAACTCTCCCCCTTCTAGACGTCCTCCGATCTTATTGGGAGGATCGCTACGAGTCCCTGGACCCTGACGACCTGGAAGCTGCGGTTCGCCAGGCTGCCCTGTCAGATGAGGAGCGCAAGAACCTCGACGACAAGGACGACCAGGGCGAGCTGGAGTTCGGCGCCCTAGCAGCGGCAGTAGCTGCCGGAGCCTATGGGAACCTGGCGACCAAGGGCGCGCCAGCGCCGCCAAAGGCAGCCTCCAAGGGGCCGCGCAGGTCGACCCTCAAGGAGGCGGAGCTAGCCCCAAAGATCGACATAAAGGACCTCGAAAAGCTCCCCGAGACCATTTCGATCAAGTTTAGTGACGACGCCGCCGACTTCGACTTTGAAGGCGATGGACTAGGCATTCTGGAGTTGCCGCCCCCAAGGGCGGCCAAGCCGCCACGGCGCTGACGTTCGCTATAGACAGATTAGTAACAGCTTCACGCCCTTGAATGGGACTGAATGTTTTTGCTGTACCTGCCAAACAGCTTCACGCCCTTGAATGGGACATCGACGGCGTAGACGCCGATCTGGCAGCGTTCAATTGGTGCACGCAGAAGTGTAAGCACCACAAGACCTTTTATGCGCACCGCGGCGTTCGTAAGCCAGAAGGCAAATGGACGACAGTAAAACTACACCAGGTCATCGCGCGCAGAATGGGCATCGTTGGAGCCCCTGACCATATCGACGGCAACGGCCTAAATAACCTCCGGAGCAACCTCAGGCCCGCGTCCAATAGCCAGCAACAGGCTCACCAGGGGCTCCGTGCCAACAACAAAAGCGGCTACAAGGGGGTCCACTGGCACAAGAGGGATCTCCAGTGGCAGGCCGAGATCACGGTCAATGGCAAGAAACGGTACCTCGGCTCCTTCGAGGACGAGATCGAGGCCGCCAAGGCCTACGATCGCGCGGCCTTTGCCGCTTGGGGCGAGTTCGCGGTCCTGAACTTCCCGGCGCCAATCATTAACCCGTGAGTTCTCCGTCCGCTGGCGACAAATCCATCAAGTTCAGTATCGGCCTCGATCAGGATTCCGTAGACAAAGCAAAAAGAGCAATAAAGTCGATCGCGGAAGAGGTCGAGCGTCTCGTAGCCTCGACCAAGGGTGCCGGAGGCCTCTTCGGCGGCACCTCGGTAGGGAATAGGGGCTCCCAGCCCGGGATGAGCGGGCAGCAGAACGCTCAGAATAGAGCAAGCGGGCCTGCAGGCAGCCTTACCGACGGCCTGACGAGGGCGGTCGAGAACTCGGCGAAGCTATTCAAGGGCGCGGCCGCCGGCAGTAAAGATGCTTTTCGCGTAATGAGCGACGGGATCAAGGACCACGTCCGCACTGCCGACAGCGAAATCTCGAAGCTCGAAGCCAAGCTCGGCCGCCTCGGCAACGCCTACGGCAAGCTGAAGGAGCGCGGCGCCAACGGCGGCATCGTCGACGCCGGACTCGGCTCGGTCAAGGGTCAGTTCTTCCAGACGGCCGACCAGCTCGACCGCGCTAGAACTAGCAGAGCGAAGCTCGTCAAGGCGCAAGATGAGATGGAAGAGCTGAACTCGCCCTCCATCATGGGGCGACTCAAGGGCTACTTTTCCGGAGGGAAGAGCGCTGGAGGCGGAGGCGGGTTGTTCGGGGCCGCCATGTCGGGCGCCGGCCTCGGTGGCATCGGGACCGCGTTGGCCAGCCCTGCCGGCGCCGTTGCCGGCGGAGTCATGCTGGGCTCCAAGATCATGAATCTGGGTAGGGACAACCAGATCAGCAACCTGAACTACGCCATCGAAGCTAACATGTTTAGAAGTGATGCCCGAGCCAACATCGGGGGCATTTACGGTGGCAACGCCCAGGCGATTGCTGGCGGCAACATGGCCCTCGTCCATGCGACCCGAGCCATCCAGAGCGACCAGGCCTACCAAAAGGTCGTCAGCGCTGAGTACAACAAGCTCCTGAAGGAACGCCGCGTAGTCGAGGGGGTCCCGGGCGGGCTCGGTGGTATTACTAGCCTCGGCATGCAGTATGTGGGCTCCGCGGCGAACGCCGTAGGCCTCACGTCGTCGGGCGGTGTCGGCAACGCAATCACTGCCCAAAACGACTTCCTCCGTCGCTCGGCCGCCGAGAACGCGCTCCAGTCCCAGACCGCCCAGAAGATGATCGAGAACAAGATGCGGGAGGACCCGGCTTACTCGGAGCGAGCCAACGCCTTCTTTGCGGGGACGACTGGCAACGCCGGTATGCTCCGATCCCTGGGCATGGGCGGCGGCAACATCCGTGTCGGCGGGAGAAAAGGGGCAAATTTCGAGCAGTCTAGCTGGATCCAGTCTAAGGCCGACGCCCAGATGCGCGATGTCGGCGAGTTCTCCGGGGCCTTCTCGGCGCTCTCAGGCTCTGCCGGCCGTGGTTTGGCGGGCCACTACGAGTCCGTACTTGGCCCCCAGACCGGCGGCCTGTCAAATGTCGCTCAGATCCTGGGGTTGGGGGCTCAGTTCGGTGGCGGTGGCTGGAACGGCGCCAGCGCGTTCCTAGGGCGCGGCAACAACGGTCGTGGCAAGGGCGGGTACGGCATCCAGGGCATGATCGGCCGCGGCGGCACCGACGCCAGCGCGGCGGTTGGGCTAACGGGCCTCGGTGGCAACATGATGAACTCCGGGGGGCTCCTGGAAGGGGGTGGAGGCGTCATGGCGACCCTCCTCGCCGCCGGCTACACCGGGACCTCGGGCGGCGACATGCGGATGGCCGGTCTGATGGGGTCGGGCGTTGCCGCCCAGACCAAGATGATGAACGGATCGATCGATCCCCTGCAGCAAGCCCTCAATGCGTCAGCCGCGATGAAGGCCGCAAAGGACGCCCCCTACAGCGCCAAGTGGGCCATGATGCACATGGACCCAGCCCAGAAGGCAGAGTTTCAGCGCACCGGCAGAGTCCCGTCGGACATGGTGGCGATGGGTGTCTCGGACAAGATGCTGTCGTCATATCTGTCGCTCCAGACCGGCGGCATGTTCTCGCGCATCAGTTCCAAGATGATCGGCGGGGCTTCGGGCGACGAGCTGGCGAAGTATAAGGCCTCGGGCAACAGCTTCGAATACTTGCGCGGCAAGAGTCCAGACGAGATCCAGCACGCCGCCAAGCTCCTGGCCCCGGCCCTCCGCATGGCAGGCGGAGCCGACACAAATGCGGCGGCGCTGGGGTCCATCCGCTTCTCCTTGGCTTCGTCGAAGATCCTTGCCGGAGGAAAAGGCCAGGGCGTCCACGACACCATCCGGCGGAATACTTCCATGGCAGTCGGTGCCGGCGCCAAGGGGCTGTTGGGGGCACAGACGTCTAACAAGCTCGCCGAGGAGGCTCCAGACCAAATCGCCGACGACAAGGCGGCCCCCTCCATGCGCACCTCCAATGACTCAGCCCGCAACAAGGCCCTGAAGGGCCTCGGCCCCGGCGCCGACGTCCAGGGCTCGATCGAGGCGGTTTCGGCTGCCTTGAATGCGTTCGTCAACGCGATCAAGCGCGACATGTCTCCGACCGGAAAGGCAGGCGCGCCCCGGTAGGGGCGTTCGCTATAGAGATCATGATGATCTACGTCGAGCCATACAACAAGTCGGAGACGATCGCCGCCGTCGGTTACGACAAGGATACCGAGGCCATGGAGGTCCAGTTCGTCACGAAGAGGGGCGTTCTATCGTACCTCTACTCTTTGGTGCCCAAGGCCGTGGCAGAGGGGCTCGTTACGGCCGAATCTCCGGGGACCTACTTCCACGCCAACGTGAAGGGTAAGTACATCTTCCAAAAGCTCCCGCCGAAGGCCGAGTAAATGGGGGATCGCGGGGCGACATACGATTTGGGAGCCGACTTCGGCTTTCAGCCAAACGAGGACGGTGTCTACGAGATAACGACGTCCCCGTACTGGGCGATCGCCGTGATTCGTCTCGGCACCCCCTTGAGCTTCGACCGATCGATCATGAGTTCGGTCTCGAAGAACCTGTCGGCGGGCGCGTTGCTACGGTCCGAGAAGCCGTTGGTCATCACCGACGACGCGTTCCAGATCACCATCTCGAAGCCGAAGGGGGACCACCGCAAGCGCCTGACGGCCGCTCTCAAGGGTACCGACGTGAACTACCTCGCCGAGGTCCTGCCTGGCGACTGGGCGTTTGCTTGGATCGTCAACAACAAAACGGACTTCGACAACCTAGTCGCCAAGATCGAGGCCGGTCAGCAGGCGAACGACTTCAATAGCGGCCTCAAGTTCATGGGCAGGGTGACCTCGCTACGTAAGGTCGGGGTCAAGGACGAGCACCAGCACGTAACCAGCTATAACCTCCAGTGTGGCGGCTTCGAGGAGCTGGACTCCAACCTGTTCTACGACAACAGCCTCGCCAGCAGCGACGTCCTGAAGCAGGACATTGGTCAGTGGCTTACCCGTCTCGGCATCGACGTCCAGAAGCTATTCGGGTACGACGCCGACAGCAACATCGAGCCCAACAACATCAACAAGATCATCCCTGCCATCCTAAACCTGGTCGTTGGAGAGGGGCCGGGGCCTCTGGGAGAAGATGGGATCATCGCCATAGACGCTGCCGGCGGCAGGACCGTTGCGGCCGAACCGCAGTTTACGGAGACTGCGCCGTACGCGTACGTGGCACCCATCATGGCGGGGCGGTTGCTGGGCAAGGGCTCGGCCGATGCCAGCCGCCATGTGATGGCGTACGCGGACCTGCTGGAGCTGGTCATGGGCGTCCAGAGCTACAGCAACAAAGAGGGCATAGGTATGTTCGTGCCCGACCTGAAGTCGGAGTCCACGCCAACCCGCCGCATCTGCAGCGCCGGAGAGCTGCTTGGGACCTTTCTTCCGTTCTTGCCGGACCTCGCCAACAAACCTCTATGGACGGTGTTCCAGCAATTCTTAAACCCGGTCATCAATGAGATCTACACCTGCATGCGGGTGAACCCGGACGGCAACATTGTTCCGACGATGATATTCCGCCAGATCCCCTTTAGCACCGACGCCTTCCAGCAGACTGGCACGTTGGGCCCCAAGGACGAGGGGCCTCTACTGTCCGGCGATGACACCCGGAACATCCAGGCGATCACGCGGTTCCTCGATTTGCCACGCTGGGGAGTCCCCGCCAACATAATCAAACAGTACGATATCGGGCGCAGCGACGCGACCCGCGTCAACATGGTCCACGTCTACGGGACCAGCAGCTACCAGATCAACGCCATTAGCGCGTCCGAGCAGATCGTGAATTCGCCGCCGGTGTTCGACCACCTGGACGCGATGCGAAGCGGGATGCGGCCGTACGTTTCGACGGTAGAATGTTTCGTCGACCAGACCGTCGGGCGCGCTCCCAGCCAGTGGATTAACCTGTGCGCCGACTGGCTGATCGGAGCCCACCTGACGCTGAACGGGACCATCGTTTGCTATGGTATCCAGTCCCCCATCTGCGAGGGCGACAACGTAGATTTTTCGGGCGTAATTTACCATATCGAGTCCGTCATCGATCACGCCCAGATCGACCTGGCCACCGGAAAGAAAACCTGGACGACCACGATCGGGCTCTCTAACGGCATGCGCAAAGATGCTCCCGGAGAGATGCGCACCGACCAGGGCAACTTCCCTATATATGCCGGCGTCGAGATTGACGATCTTCGCGCCACGGACCCCGGCCTCAGTCTGGAGCAGCAAAGGACTACGGGCGGATCCGGCAGCGCACAATCATCTACGACGGACGCTACCCAGCCGGCAAAGATCTCCCAGACCCTCCTGGACCCCGCGCAGCAGAGCGATTCCGACACCCTGAAGCAGATTTCGCCATCGAGACTGTAGGAAGCCATGTCTCAACGCCTAGACTTTGACGCACCCAAGGTTTGTAACAAGTGCACAACGGCCAAGGACAGGGCGGACTTCTATCCCCTGCGCGCTGGGTCGAACTTAGTGCGCTCCACCTGTAGGGCCTGCGTCAATAAGGTTAACTTGGAATGGCGTAAGTCCAACAGAGATCTCCACAACCGTCTATCTAGAGAGTGGAATGCGAGTCATCCAGAGCAGCGACGGGCGTACAATGCCGCTTGGGCGAAGGCGAATCCGGACAAAATGCGGGCAAAGAAGAAGCGTTATCTCGCCTCTCATGAAAGCGAATGGGACAGGCGCAAGTCGACGGACGTTCAGTATAAGTTGAGGACGAACCTTAGAAACAGGCTTCATCAAGCGGTCGTGAACGGGTCGAGGGCCGGCTCTGCCGTGTCCGATTTGGGCTGCTCAGTCCCCGAACTGAAAGCACATCTGGAGTCCCAGTTCTACCCGCATCCAATCACCGGCGAAGTCATGACCTGGGATAACTGGTCCCCCAAGGGCTGGCACATCGACCATAAGAAGCCGCTCAAGTTGTTCGACTTGGCGGATCGCGAGCAGGTCCTTGAGGCATGCAACTTCAAGAACCTTCAACCCATGTGGGCGTTTCAGAACCTTTCCAAGGGCGCCAAGGAGTCCGCATAACATGTTCGGCGACGTCATACCGAGTTTTTACTCCCCTCGCCGCGTCGATGACGACGGAGACGGGCTCTCAAACATTCGTCTCCGGCCTGGTGAAATCCAGGCCGTCTTTGGCCCAAAGCACAGTTTGAATGTCTCAAAAAAACGGAACGAGTACCAAGTCTTCGTCACACACCGAGCCAATGGCACGATCGTGACAAAGATGTACGAACACTGCTTCTTGGCAGACTCATTCGGGAGCTTCGCGGACTTCATTCGGTTCACGCTACGCGCCGACACCAGCGCCCGCAGGAATCCAGTCAAGCCCGGGGTAGGGGCGAAGGTCATTGTCGCCTGCCTTAACGGCGAAAGCCAAAACCCCGTCATCATCTCCGGGATCCCGGACGCAGCTACCCCCGTTGACGACGAGGCGGACGGCCACCACTTTGACGCAGTCTTCAACGGCGTGGAATTCAATATCAATGCCCAAGGTGAGCTGCTCATCACCTATGGCGGCGCCACGAACGCTGACGCCACGCTTGCGGACGGCGTCGATCGGGACGCGGTAGGCACTACGATCGTCCTGCAGAAGAACGGCAACGTTAAAGTAGCGGACGTCGATGGGAAAAATACAATCCTGCTAGATCATGAGAACTCGCAGATCGTGGTCACGGGAGACAAAGTCGTCACCGCCAACGCACCTGAGGTAAACCTTGGCGGCACTGGCGGCCAGCCGGTGCCGAAGGGGGACGATTGGAAGTCCCTCATGTCAGACCTCATTTCTGCCATCGAACAGATTCAGGTTTATACGGCCGTGGGGCTCTCTTCTCCACCCGTGAATGCGCCTGCCCTTGAAGTGATCAAGGCTCAGCTAGGCACTGTGCTATCTACCGTCGTATTTACGCAATGAGAGTCTCCAGGCCACACCTTCAAATACCAGGACGCAGCATGACCGACCGCTACCGACAGAAGCTGAACCACGCAGCCTGGACCTGGCGCGAAGAGAAGGTTTGCCGTTTTCACAACGATGCCCGCAATAAGGACCGGATCTCGGGCCGGGCCGACAAGCGCTCGGCTCGCCAGGAGGACCGCAAGGAGATCAAACAGGACGAGACTCTGCCGCGGAATTCACCGTGCGAAGAATGCGGCGAGCCCGAATGTCCGGGGGCACGTAAGTAGATGCTCGACCCGAATCCGCTTACGCACGACATCGTCAACATCATGGCAGCCCCCGGGGCAGCGCCCGCCGTAGCTCGGGCCTGGGCCAGGGCGTACGCTAACTACGGATCCAACGCTATTTCTCCTCTAGGCGGCAGCCCCCTGTCCCTGGAACCTTCTCGGGCTACGCTAGAAACTGCGTTGGTCGGGATCTTCTCTAACCCCTACCAGCTACCGCCTCAGACTGCTTCATTGATGTCGTTGGCCTTTACTGCGTTTTGGTTTTTGCCACCGGTAGTCACTACCGATACTCCACCTGGGATCGTGACTGCAGTAGCTGGCACGGCCCTACTTCAGACTGCGCTGCTATCCACCTGGCTCGGAAAGTTTGCGGCGCGGGCGTCGGCGGAGCAGGCTGCGGTGGGAATCGCTGCGGCCTTGGATGCTTTCACCAGAACGGTCATAATTCTGATCCCGATTATCCCCACCCCCGTTATAGGACCGCTCTCCTAGGTTTCGACCCGGTCATCGTATCCGTGGTGGAATCGGCGGAGACGCCGTCCGAGCTTGTAGTAGGGGTTCTTCAAGGCCTGGAGTTGGTTGGCCATGAAGTTGTCTTCGTAGCCGTTCTCCAGGGCCAGGGAGTCCTCCCGGCTCATGCCAACCGTCTCCAGGTAGGCGACTAGCTCCTCCTGTTGCGTGGGGCCATGCACATCAACGTCGAACCCGTTAACCGTAGCGGCAGCGGCCATGGCACAGCCGCAGGGGCCGATCAGGACCGGATAGGCGAGGCCGTGCCTGGGGTACGCAATCTCACTCAGGTAGCCGTAGTCGGGCGTGAACTCGCCGCGCTCGATGGCGCGTTCGATCTTGCGCTCCAGGCTTACGGCCGCTCTTTCTCTCTTGGTCAACTTGTTCATGATCTACCTATAGCGAACGGTTACGCCTCGACAGGCCACTCGTTACCGCAGGTCCCGCAGAGCCCGGTCTGCGGGCACTTCACCTTTGGATGGTGCGCGCCGTTCCGGTGGTAGCCGCATTCGCAGCAGCAGATCTCGGAGGCGAGCTGCTGGAGGTCGCCGGCATGGTTCACTGGGCTTCACTCCCTTTTGCGTCCGCCTCCAGACAAAGGACCTCGACCTCTTCTCTCGTCAGCTCCATACCTCCGAATTTCGTCTGCAGCGCCTTGCTGAGGCGGTCGGCGACTTGGTTGAATTCGCGCCTGATCCACTCGAATCTCACCGATGGGAACTTCGCCATCAGTTCCTGGGTCGAAGCCGTGTATCTGGCCAGGAGTGGGTTGTGTACCTTGTAGCTACCGGATAGGTGCCCAGAAATGAGCTGGGAGTCCAGATGGACGACGACGTCCTCCTTGTTGTGGCCGTTACGGAGGAGCCAGCGCAGGAGGCTATTGACGGCGAAGTGCTCGGCCGTGTTTCCCGTAAGCTGTTCACCCTCGCCCATGTAGAACGAATGGTGAGCAACGTACTCGCCGGATGGGCGGCGGACGAGCCAACCTATATAGTTGCGGGGGATCGTCTTGGGGCCCCTCTTGGAGGCCCAGTGACCGCCGACAACCGACCCATCTGTCCAGCAATTGAGCATGTTCGTGGACCCTGTCGGATGTGTGGACCGCGAGGGAATCGGACCCTCATCTCCGGTTTGCAAGACCAGTGTTCTCCCGTTGAACTAGCAGCCCGCAAACGTGCTACCGCATCTCTCCGGAACGGTCGATCGCGCCACAGCAGTCGTGGGTGGGCTGGCGCGGGCAGCAGGTCTCATCCTCGCAGGCCTCGTCGAAGATCGACTCCTCGATCTCGGCGGCGGACGCGTCGCTGGCATCGACAAGGAGACTGATGAGGGTTGGGACGTCGCTGACGTGGATCGCAATCACATCAGCGCGCTCGCCGCCGCCGTTGTACTGCGTGATGAAGACATCCTCGCCGTCTACGTGGACGTCGAAGCCGTTTCGGTTCGGGATGCTTCCAACCTCAATCTCGGTCTCCATGATTTTTCCTCTTCTCTCTGTGGGTGGTGTCGTTGTGCCCAGTCTTGGGCATGATCTACCTATAGCGAACGCCCTACGGTGCCCGGATTGCCTCGAACGCACACTCCTCGGAACAGATGGGCCGAGGTCCGCGCCAGTCCATGTAGTCGATGAACCGGGTCGGCGCCTGGCACTCCCGACAAGGATAATAGTCTGGCGCCACGTAGATGCACTGCATTGGTTCTTGGAACATCTCGACGCCCGGGTATTTCTCGCTGAACTTCATCGCTTCCGGTCCCAGAGCAGCTCCAAAGCCCGGCGCTTGCACCGCTCGGTCAAACGACTGGGGTTCTCGGTGTGCGGGGAACTGTCGGCCATCTTCTTGGCCTCGTCATCATCTCGCAGGATGCGCTTGCAGATCTTTAGCCGGCCCTCGTAGTCCAATTCCGGGATCTCGATGATGACGTCGACCCGGCCGGCCCTCGTGGACTCGCCGTTCTCATCCGGGCGCCCGATCGCCTCGTCAACGTGCTCGATGTGGTTCGTGGTGATGTACAACAGGCATCCGGCATTCCCCTGGATGCCATCGATCGCGTTCAGGACCGTGGTGAAGTTCAAGGTCCCGGTCACGTTCTTGCGGCCGTGGAAGACGGTGTCAAAATCCTCGAAGAGAACGATCCTCTGACTGGAAGACCCACCTTGCTTCCAGGCCCGGATGAATTGGGCGTCTGACATTCCGGCAAGGTTGATGATGACAACGGGGATGTCCAGGTCATGGGCAATGGCCGAAATCAGGCTCGTGTTGTGGGTGACGGTAAAGTCCCCCAACAGAAACAGGCCGTCGCCGTCAACCTCGAAGCCGAAGTACTCACCCATCCCCAGCTTTTCTACGGAAATCCCGGTGACAAGCACGTCCTTCACCTGGCGGCGCGGAGGTGCCTGTTTTCTTGCCAAGAGCGTGGGGACGCACGACAGGTCCCCAGAAATGGAGACTCGGTAGTAGGTCCCCATTGCCCTGGTGGCAGAATTGCAGCAGACCTTGACCGAGGGCTTTACGTATGCGGCGAATCCGAGGCTCCGGGCAACGAAGGCGATGTCGTCTGCAAGGCGGTGGCTCTTCTGCGTTATCTCGAAGCCGCCATCGTTCAATGAGCCATCAGTGTCGATCAGTCCCGCCAGAAGTCGTAATCGTTGCTCCCGCGAGTTCACCTTGTAGATGTGCGGTACGTGCTTGTTTTCCCAAACATTCAGCGCCCTCAATGTCTGGCGCATGATATTTCGCGTACCCTTCGGCTGCCCTTTGCCTCCACGGTCCTCCGTAGAGAAGCTCCATGTCGTGGCCCTCCCCGACGGCGGCCCCTCGTGTAGATGCAGCCCCATGGACTCGCAGCTCTTGCGAAGAAAATCTTCAATCTCAGGGTCCATAGTCGTCACGTCGGCCTTACTAGCGGTCCCGTCACCCAACCAGAGCCCCAGTAGGTAGGGGTCGATCGGTACATTGTGGGAGGGGAAGTCGACCTTCGTTCGCCAGCCCTTGGCCCTCGCTCGAAATGTAGGGTCCGCGCCTAGCCAGTCGCGGACCGAGAGATTGACCAATAGGCCGTCCTTCTTGACCGACAGGATGTGGGATTCATTTACAATATAAGGATCGCCCTTTATGGGGTTCACCTTGTACATGGTCTCCGTGCCGCGTGTGACGCCCCTGACTGTCTTCGGGAGGGAGTCGGGACCCATTACGCGGTCCCCATCGGACACTTCCTCGACTGGCCTGATAGTTCCGTCGTACATGAGTATCGGCGTCCCCTTGCCCAGGCACTTGCCGGTGCCCGGATTGCCATAGAGCAGGTAGCCGCGCTTGTACTCCAACTCGGAGTCGATGTACCACTGCCTGTTCTCCTTCCAGAAGCGAACGTCCTGGAAGAGCTGACGGTGGGCGTCCGTAAAAGACAGCCGGTGAGAGAACGTCGAGGTACGGGCGACGGGGAACTCCGCAGGGTCGTAGTTGACAGGCTCGCCGCGGCCATCCCAAAAGCCTTCCGAGGTAGATTTGAGCCCGCCGTCCGTCGATATTCCACTTCCTGAGGGGTCGGGAGACAGGGTCGTGATCGAGAAGGCGCGGTTGTTGCGACTTGCCTCTTCCTGGACGCTATCGAGATAGGCCCCGGCTTCAGTGAGAAGCACCTTCATGTCAACGGTCCCATTGATGAAACGCATTCGGGCCCGCTTGGTTACGTCCCCTTCAGTGTCACGGGCGACCGGAGTGATCAGGATCGGGGCCCCCTTGTAGAAGTAGAGGCTCAGGGATTCGGCGACATTGCGATAGAAAATGTGGCGAACCTTGCCGCTGGCTTCGATGGTCCTTGGCGTCATGTCATAACATTCGCCGCCTACCGAATGAGTGCGGCCGTTTTGGCTGAGGTACCTTGAGACGGCATCGGTCGTCGTGGTGTCGCTTAGCTCGATAGAGGTGATCGCCAGACTGCCGGCCACGCTCAACACCTTCTCTCCGACCTTCCTTGCGACGGCGCGGAGGGCGGCCATCATGGGCGAGGTGAAGACGAGGAAGGAAACGACACCGAGGGAGATGTAGGGGTGGGCGTGGATCTCGCGGAAGAGGGCGTCCATGTGAGGTCTATAGCGAACGGGGTCATGCAGTTACCGCGACGCAGCACGATGGACTCGTTCGCTATAGGCTGGGTATGTCCATCGGTCGGGTCTCCTACGAATCGGCGTTCCACAGAGCCTCCAAGTTCGAACACCTCTTTGAGTTCGTGTTCAGTCAAATCCCTGACGCCAAGCGCGTGAAATTCGTCGTCAGCGACATGATGAAGCCGGGCTGCCGTACCGGCGGCATCACCTACAGCCAAGGCATCGTGAGCATCGTCTTCCTGGGAGTGAGCCGCGGAGACCAGGTTTATCCCCACATCAATTGCCATTCCGTTCCCGAAGTGGACGCGGCCGTAGGCGGAACCAAGATCGAGAGTTGGGATGAAGAGGTGTTGCTCACCCTCTTGCACGAGGCTAGGCACGTGTGGCAATTCGAGCACGGCACGTTCTCCGCCGAGGAGTCGATCCCCGCCGAGATCGACGCCGAGCGCTTCGCGAAGCGCGGACTTGCGAAGTGGAGACGTATGCAGCGGACCTCGAAGTCCGTCACGAAAATGGCAGCCTAGCGTTCGCTATAGGCTGTTCATGGCAAACGAGATCAAATTGGCAAAGGCCGCCCGAGCTGTCGCCCGCGAGCTGATGACTGACCGGCAGGACCCCCCCTACCCATTCGAATCCGGTCACGTGTTTCGGATGAAGGATGGGGTCAAGACCCCCTGCTGCGTCATCGGCCAGGTGATCCATCGGGCCGGGCTCACGGATCTGGTGAAGGGCCAGCCAGGGGACAACGGGCAGCTCTCGTACAGCAATAGCTCCACAGCCCTCGAAGATGTCTGCGGAGTTGCGTCCTTGGCAAAGCCGGTCGACAAGGTGGTAGGCGACTTGGTCGAATCGAATGACTACTTCCCCAACCGTGAAGCCGTTGCTCACGAACTCTACGTCCTTGCCGAATTGCTGGAGCTGGCCGCCGCCCCGACCGACAACGAAGCCACGGAGACCTAGATCATGGAAAACGAACTCGTCACAGTCCTCACCCGCGAAGACCTCAAGGCCCGAGGCTGGACCGCACGCCAGATCCGCAAGCTACGGCCCGACACCATCATCAAGTCGAAGCATCGGGGTCGGCCCAAGTTCGGAAGCTCGCTCGCCAGCGTCCTGGCCGTCGAGGGCGCCGTCGCCGAGGCTAAGGCGATTGTCGCAGAGTCCCGTAAGAAGCCGACCGCCGAGACCGTAGCCCCAATCGCCGCGGTCGCGTAATGGAGATCCAGCTCACCCAGGGCAAAGTCACGACGATCGATGACGTCGACGCGGACTTGGGTGCGTTCAAGTGGCACACGTGGAAGGGGAAGAATAACAAGACCTTCTACGCGAAGCGCAACGTCCCCAAGCCCGATGGCAGGCAGACGACGCTACTTCTCCACCGGGTCATCGCTCGCCGCATGGGGATCTCCGGGCCTCCAGACCACAAAGACCGGGACGGCTTGAACAATCACCGGGACAACCTGCGCCAGGCGTCTGGTAGCCAGAACGAAGCCAACAAGGACCTTCAAGTCAACAACACCAGTGGCTACAGGGGGTGAGCTGGCACAGGGCTGCCGGCAAGTGGTTCGCTCGCCTGGGAGTCAGTGGCGAGCGGCGCTCTCTTGGCTTCTTCGACGACCCGATTGAAGCCGCCAAGGCCTACGACCTAGCAGCGTTCGCCGCCTGGGGAGAGTTTGCAGTTCTGAACTTTCCCGCCCTCAAAACAGACACACCAACGGAGTCAAGACAATGACAGTCAGGCCACCCTTGAAGTGGGTAGGCGGAAAGCGCCAGCTCCTGCCCGAGCTTCTTGCCCGAGTACCGACCAACTATGGCACCTACTTTGAGCCCTTTGTCGGTGGTGGCGCGTTCTTTTTCGCCCTAAATCCGAAGAGCGCTCATCTCACCGACTCGAACGAGGAGTTGATCAACCTGTATCGGGTGATACAGCATCGACCCGAGTGCTTGATCGAAGAGCTTGGGGGCGGTGACTATCCAAACACGCCAGAGGCCTTCTACGAGATTCGGGCCGACCAACGAATCGCAGCCGATCCCATTCTGCGCGCTGCCCGTACCATCTACTTGAACAAAACCTGCTTTACTCCAGGGTCTCAGGTTCTTCGGGAGGACGAAACTACCTCCGATATCGAAACAATCCGTGTGGGCGATAGGCTGTGGAATGGTCGAATCGTCCATGAGATCCTTCGGCAGCCGTACACGGGCACCGTGCGACGAATTAAGGTCCAAGGCAATCCCTGGACGATGTCCGTGACGGCAGACCATCCGGTTTTGTCGATAAGTGGCCCGAAGGGGCGCCAAGAGCAACGCTCCGCCAGGGGTCTCCGTGACGGCATGCGCCTCGTTTCCTCCGGCGACCTACGTGTTGGCGATTATGTTTGTCTACCAACTTCCGGCACGGCTGTCGAACCGATCGACTGGCACAGCTTTTGGCCTGACGACTCCGCCTTCGGCCCCCAGGCAGTCAAGACTCGACTGTCTCCCGACGCGGCCGACAGAGACATCGCCAGGCTGCTTGGGTACTACGCCGCCGAAGGGAGCGCCTCGTACCAAGAACGCCGACCTGACGGTACTCGGGGGAACCTTCGGGGGCTCACATGGACCTTCGGCGAGCACGAGCGCGACACTCACGTCGCCGACCTGGAGGCTATCTGCAAGCGCTTATTCGGCAAGGCGCCTGCAGTTAGAAAGGGCGTTGGACGCAAATATGTTGTTGAGCTGTGCTCGGTGCATGTCGCCACATTCGTGACAGCCCTGGTCCCAGGACAGTCCTGGGCTGAGGACCCCCTCGAAAGAAAAACAAAGCGGCTTCACCCCTCGCTCTTGACCTCTCCGGTCGAAACCCAAATTGAGATCCTGACGGGCTGGTACCGAGGCGATGGGGGCTGTCGGTACAGGGCCAAGCAAAACAGCACTGAGTTGACCGGTACGTGCACCGTACTCCCTATGGCCAGGCAGATGTACCGGATAGCTCAGCGCTGTGGACTCAAGCCGTCCTGGCACATATCTCACCCCAAAGGCTCGACTCACCATCTCGACGGTACGCTGGTCGATAATGCTACCGCCCACGTCAGGCTTTCTGGGGATGACGTTGCCACCCTAGGCTTCCCCCTCCGGCCGACAAAGAGGCGCCGCCCCGTTCAGCGAAGAATTATCGACGGGTACCTAATCGTTCGGGTAAGGGAGATCACGGACCTAGATTATGACGGCATCGTTTACAACGTAGAGGTCGACGGAGACCACCTCGTCTGCGTCGACGGAGTTGTGTCGCACAATTGTTTCAACGGCCTCTACCGGGTCAACAAGAGCGGTGGCTTCAACGCACCCTTCGGCAAGTATAAGGACCCGAAGATCTGCGACGAGAGTAACCTGAGGGAGGTCTCCAAGGCCCTGCACAATGCAGGACTCAGTAGCGACGACTTCCGAATGACGGAGAGGTGGGCGGAGCCTGGTGACTTCTGCTATTTCGATCCTCCGTACGCGCCTCTGACCGCCACCTCCAACTTCACTGCCTACACCGCTGGCGGCTTCGGCCTCCAGGACCAGATCGACCTCCGAGACATGGCGCTACGAATGAAGAGGGCGGGCGTCCACGTGCTGCTTTCGAATTCGTCAGCTCCATTGGTGGAGGAGCTATACGGAGCCGACTTCACCCTCGAACCGATCCAGGCCCGCCGCAACGTCAACTCCGATGGTGGCAAGCGCGGAGCCATCAAAGAGTACCTGATCCGGTAGTGCCCATGATTTACGACTCTCAAAGTCAATATCGGAGACCGGACGGGATCTGGTATTGCGAAACGGAACTCACTCACCACACCTACGGCAAAGTGAAAACGATACGTCCGTTCGCACCCGGGCAAAGTTGGGGCAGGGCCGGCAATAGCGCCTTCACCCTTAAGCAGATCCAGGGCAGCATGTGGATCGCCACCGACGACGGCCACGGCACCCGATGGGTCGACATGAACGAAGACGCATTCGACCTCTCCCGCCCCGTGATTCTGCCGTACGTATTCCTGGGCTGGAGTGATCAAGTTGCTGCCCCAGCCCGGTACCCCGGAAAGTGCCCGCGCTGCGGATCTCCAGCCTACGTCGGTATCACGCCGACGGCGCTGGATTGTTCAAACGATAAATGCCCGAGCAAGACGAAGGGCGGAGGGATCAGAAAATGACCGACAGCATCACTCGGGATGCCGGGCTGTCAGCAGATCAGCGCTATCGGTACTGGCTCAGCAGGCGCTGGGGCCATCAGGACCACGGCTACCTGCTCTGGATCATGCTGAACCCTTCGACGGCGGACGCATTGAAGGATGACGCCACGATTCGGAAGTGCATGGGCTTCGCTAAGCGCATGGGCTACGAATGCATCGTCGTAGTCAACCTCTACCCTTCCTCGGCAGAGAGCCGCGGGCGGTGCCCGGGGATGAATGCCGTCCGACGTTCGCTATAGATAGGTCATGGGCAAGACACTCCTCAAAATCCTTCTGGCCGCCACGATTGTGACGGCCCTGGCCTCCGGAAGCGGCGATGACGCCTCCGCACACCCCCGGCCTCGGCAACCACATGTGGTGAATCAAGAGCAGCACGGGACCGAGCGCTGGATCTACCTCCACAACAACCAGGCGGTGGCTGTGTGGGCCTATTTCGAGTGCGAAAAGTCGCTCACCGTAGCCCCGATCGGAATTCCCGGCAACCGGGTCGCCGAGGTCCGGCTCTCCGGCATCGATCCCGACGAGCAGTGCAGCCTGAACCACTGGATCCCTCAGATAGAGGGGCAGTCGCCGCCTGCCTGGAACCCGTAAGGAGACGACAATGATCACTGCCAACACGTTCATTGTCATCTATACCGCCGCCATCGTCTGCATTACGTCCTGGGCCTCGTGCCTGAGTCTTTACCAGACACATCAGCGTCAAATCCGCCAGATCGTCAAGTACGTGTACGTCGCCTTGAAGGTGATTGTTGCGGTGACCATCTTCCCGCTGCTGGTTCTCCTCTTCATTGTGAGTCCGAGCCTCTTCCTGCCGGTTTTCTCTTGGCTCTGGCCCCACTTGGACATTCTCGGAGAGAACGGGGACCTCTACCTGCGGCGCTGGTTCATGACGCCAAAGACGAAATTGTTCAGGCCGCGGTTTCTGCATCTGATCGCAAGAAGCGACGAGGGTAGGGATAGTCACGATCACCCAGGGGCTTTTACTACGAGAGTCCTCAAGGGCGGTTACCTTGAACGTGTCTACTTTCCCTACAATCAGTTCATCCGCGACGAGTACGGGCTGTATATCGAGCACTCAGTAGAGCAAGGCGATGTCCGCGTCAACTACGAGCGTCACACGCACATGCTGACACTGCTAGAGCCTACCTGGACCTGGGTCGTGGGCTGGAAGAGGGGCAAGCCCTGGGGGTTCTTTAAGCTGCACCCGACCGATGCCAGCCAAGACCGCTGGATCGAATCCGAGGCTTATGGGGCAAAAGGGATCGAACTGAAGTCTTGGGAGATCGAAAAATGAATGAAGAGCCCAAACTAGTCCTCGTCGAGAACTTAGACGAGCTGAGGGTCAGTAGTGGATTCAAAACCGACCTTGGCGAACTTGTTGTTGGCGACTGCCTGGCGGTTCTTCGCAACCTTCCCGACAACAGCGTCGATCTTGTAGTGACCTCGCCTCCGTATGACGGTCAACCGAAGTATGGCAACGGCGAGAAATATGAGCGTGACTGGTATAGAGG
>Ga0209483_1000618_pt1 | contig 29967 bp, 40 predicted proteins | sample NGEPerA_FD_184508 | JGI IMG/M metagenome (GOLD analysis project Ga0209483, IMG submission 184508) | Arctic peat soil microbial communities from the Barrow Environmental Observatory site, Barrow, Alaska, USA - NGEE PermafrostL2-A... | ecosystem: Environmental > Terrestrial > Soil > Wetlands >... | reverse complement strand
ACCCCGACCCCGCTCGCCCCCCGGAAGTTGTTCACGCTTAGATCAACGCGACCCCCCACGATGTCACCGAATTGAAGGCCCGTGGCGTTGGTCGTGTTCGCTCCATCTATGGTGAACCCAGAAAATGTTCCCGCCTGGAAGTAGTTGACACCAGTCTGAAAGGGGCTCATCTGCACTGTGAGGACAGTACCCCCATTGAGGGCCGACGTGGGTTCAAGAATCGTGGCGGCATTGCCAGCCCCAATGATGCTGACCAGGTTGCTGTTTACCACGAGCGACGAGGAGATTTTGAAGATACCAGGTGGGAGTTGCACGACGCCGCCCTGTGTGTTCGCGGCAGCCGCAGCGATGGCGGCGAGGATGGCAGCGGTGGAGTCGGTAGCTCCGGTCGGGTCCATCGTCCCGTACGCCTTGGCGAAGAAGACCTGCGAGCCCTTGTCCTGTAAGCCGACAATGGGACCTGTCATGGTGCCACCCGTCTTGGGTAGAGCCAGCGCCTCCGCCGCTGTCGCACGAGTCGTCTCAACTCCCACGGCTGTGGTGACTGACGCGCCAGTGGCAAACTTTGGCGAACCAGTCGTGCCGATGGCGGTTTCAATCGCGATGATGGCGTCGTTATGGTTCGCGTGTTGGGTCGAGTGCGACGGGCTGTTCATCGGCTCCGTGGGGGTCGGGTCGATGAAGTTGTCGATGCTGGCGGGATAGTTAGTAGGCATTAGTTCCTCACAATGGGGTTAGGCAATCTGCGTACCCGGCTCCATGCGCGGTGTAGCCGAGCAGCAACGCGGCCTGGGCGTCCGTGACTTGGTAACTCGAACCCCCGTAGAAGTTAGCGACGGGGTAGACGGCGTGGACAGTGACGTGTTCAGTGGCGACCTGGGGATTGGCGCCCGCATCGATGTAGATGGAACGGACGAAGGGTGCCGTGGGATTGTTCACATCCCAAGGATAAACGTTGTTCATGTCAGTGTTGGAGTTCTCTGGGGAGGGGTCGGATTGAACCACTGAACCGTCCGAGAGAATCCACACGTTCACCCCGCGGTAGCGATTCTCGAAGTGCGCCCAGAGCGATTTCTCCAGCTCTGACGAGCCAGGAAGGAACGTCGGGACGACTTTCACCACGGGAGGAGTGAAGACGTAGCCCGTTGACGACGCCCCTTCGTAGGGGGTGGCGGAGTCGTAGAGGGTGGCGGAGTCGTAGGCGATGCTCATGTTGCCATCAGCACTGCTACGCCGCCCTTGTCCATCATGCGGTGGTGATCGACGACACCGTGGATGTGAGGTTCGAACCCTGCTTCTCTAAGCGCCATCCCTAACGCGGTGGAAACGTGGTGCCAGTCGCGAAAGCGCCACTGCATCCCTTTGAGAGCGTCTGGGACTTTCTTGATGAGTCGAGCCTGAAATCGGGTGCAACCGAGTATCCCGTACTTCCAGGCTTCCGCGTCTTCTTCCGAGTGGTTGTCGTAACGAAAGTAGCACCAAGGCTCTTGACACGCGGCAAACTCCTCGAAGATTTCCGGTGAGGCTTTCACGTCGTGCTCGATGATGACGAACTCTTTCGGCTTCCACCACTCACAGAGAACGCGCCAGTAGTCGTACTTGGAATTACCCACGTAGACCCAACTCGCGTTCTTCGGTACGCCCGCTTCGGTCTTCGGATGCCTCACCGTGAAGGGAACCAAGATTGACCCATCCCTCTCACAGACTTGGTAGTACTCGCGGTCGTCGTCGTACCCGTAGGTGGTGGCTGAGTTCCCCCCTGAGTCCTTGACCCACTCCCGAGTCCTGCCGTTAGCCAGGTACTCGAAGGTGCTCTCGGTGACAGTGAATGGACCTCGCTGTTCTTCTATCCGATAGAACGGCTCGGCCATGGTGCTCCTAGGACAAGTAGATGAGGGGCTGCGCGGCGTGGGCGGTGGGCTGGGTAAAGGTCGAAGCAACCGCCAGCACCGTTGACTGACCCGTCGCGCACGGGCCCGAGAGGTACGGCGCAACGGCACCGCGTCCAGTCGTCGAGAGTGTCGTCGCGGCAGCGAAGGTCGGACCCGTCGTCCCTGCGATGCAGAAGAAGATGTAATACAGACCCGATGCGGGAACCGTGTAGGGAGCGGCGAAGGCGAAGGTCTGCACCGTATTCGCTGAAACGACCGCGGTCGTGGTGTCCGCCGTCACTGCAAGAACCTTGGAGGTCGTGGCGAACGAGGCGATACCAGCCCACTGGTGAGTGGGGGTGGAGGCCGCTCCAGCAGCGTTGATGATGCTGACGTTGTTGAGAACCGTTCCCGCCGACAGTTGCATCAGCGTGGCGAACACCGTTCCAGCCGTGGCCGTGAGGGTCGAAGTAGCCAACTCGTCCGGGATGGACTGAGCGATGACGTTCGTCAGTGAACTCGGGCCGGTGTAGCCGCCGTAGAACTGTTGCATCGCCATGATCGCAGGGCCGACGTTGGGGTCGTAGGACCGGTTGAGCACGTCGGGGGTCTGAGGGAAGGTTGAGCCCGCGCCCGTCCCTACTGCCTGTGTGGAATCTGCCATTTCATTCTCCTTCGGTTACCCGAATCTCGGGCGGTAGGGGTGGGTTCTTTCCTCCAGCGGGTACGTTAACACCCCACACTGGGTCTGAGACGAGGTTCTGGGGAAGCCTGATGTCGATGGTGTGACCCGTTTGAGTCCTGCCGTGACGGTCGGTGTCGGCGTACTGCGCGGAACTGGAATCAGCGAAGCCCTTTGATGCTTCTCCGCCACCCGTTTCGGGGTCACGCTGGGGGATGTTAGGACTCGCCATCGCGTCCTCCGTTCGCTGGGTAACTCTCACCTATCGCACTGAAGGAATCAGGGGGCATGGTGTAGGCGTGGGAGTTCCTTGAGGATGAGTCGGTGGTGCTGCGCGGAGTCCCCATTCCCTCTCCACCGGCCAAGCGGCCCGAGGAGTCGGGGGTGTCGAACGTCTCTCCACGAGGGACTTCAGGCCCGAAGGTCTGCGTAGTGAAGGCTGGCTCGAAGTTGCTGGCGTCGTGAAGGTTGGTGTTGGGCTCGATGCCTCGGATGTTAGGGGTGGGGCCAGCGTTCTCGTAGGTGGATGTCGGGAGGTTGACGCCGCGTCCATCTTTACCCCTGGAACCTTCAAGGTCAGCGGAACTTAGAGGGCGCACACCTTCGGCCCTGCGGGCCTTTGGGTTTATAGAAATGGTATCTCTCCCTTCTCGTTGATTCTACCGTCAAGACTCCCCTCGGCGCTGACGCCGTGGTCGAAGGCCGCGTCGTGCTGCTTAGCTCGGACGGGACGTGGAGGGAGGTTGCTGGTGGAAAGCCCAGCAATCCCTTCAAGGTCGGGCTTCAACCCGACGCCGGACTGCGCGCCACTCCACGGGACTTCAGAAGGAAGGCGTGAACCGGCGGTTTGTGTGTTGATCACTTCAGTCATTTCAACCCTCGCTCTCAATGGCTTGGATACGTGCAATCTGGTCCGGTGTCAGGTTCGTGAAGTCGATGTCAACTACCGGCTCTACAACGGGTTCGGGGACAGGTTCAGGGGCAACTGGCGCAGGAATGGGTCCGACGGGCGCAGGTGCCTCTACAGGGGCCTCTGCTGCCTCTTCAGCGGGTGTCTCCTTGTAGCGACGGTCGGTGTCGTCAGCGTCAGCCGTCACGACGTGGCCCAACTCCACTACTGGCAAGCCAGCGTTGGACAGGTTCTCCGCGGGTGGGTGAGGGACGACGACTTTACCCGTGTCGATAGAGGTGAGGGCCCCGCAGGCGAGGCATTGAAGATTCACCACGTCGGGCTGCATGAGGTCTGCGCGTCCACACGCTGCACATGCTTCCATGGAACTCCTTTGGTTAGGTGCCGGGGAGGTCGCCCTCCCCGGCTAATCCTAGTTCTGCTACAGGTCCTCTGCGGGAGTGTCTACTCCGGCGGTCGTGTTCTGACCGATGGACGAAGCACTCTCCAAGCGCCAGACACTCTGCGAACGGAAGACCCCGTAGGCACCCATCCACTTCCAACCGACGGGCTGGAACTTGCGAAGGAAGTCGGTGATCGGACCCATGACGATGACGGGCTGTGGACCGTTGCCGTCCTTCATCGACCAGACCTTGGCTAGGGCTTGGCGTCCGATGAACAGCGTCCCGTACACGTCGGTGTCGGTCGTCGAGGAACCGGCGTCCGCGAACAGCGGGGCGGTCGGGGTCTCGATGAACCTGGCGCCCGCGAACGAACCAACCTCACCACGGAAGATTTCGTCCGGGGCGGAGTAGACGTGCGGGGCGATGAGGGCTTGGTTGCCACTCTCCTGCCAGAGGTCGAACGAAACGTCCGGGTGGATGAAGGTGAGGTAGTACCCACCGTAACCAGGGACGTTATTGCGCTTGAGGGCAGCCACGTTGTAGCGGATGTCGTAGGCGCGAATCGTGTCCAAGGGGGTGATCTGGTTGCGTGCGGCGGGTGGTTGCCCAGCCGTACCTGCGGTGACGCCGGGACCAGCCGCGTAACTGACGTTCGAGCCGCCTTGGAGCTGGATTTTCGCCAACTCGTCAACGGAACGTCCCGCGTTCTGTCCGACGACGTTCGCCTGAATCGCGTCGATGTCCACGAACGCCTGACCACGAAGGGCGGAGGTCGTCAGTGTGCCGTTGCCGTACTCAGCCAAGGTCAAGGTGACCTGACTTGAAGTGAGGGCAACCGGCGTGATGTCGGTCGATTCGTTGATGGCGGTCGTAGCGAGTGCCATGTCGTTCTGCACGTTGAAGACAACGCTCGAACCAGGGTTGGATTGGTTCGTCGGCTTCACGTCGGCTACCTGGTCGAAGTACTCTTCCGGTCGCAGCGCGAAGTACGCGAGCATGTCCCAACTGGTCTGAACGTAGTCAACCGTTCCTGTGGTGGTATAAGCCATGTGTTAGGGGCCTCCTAGCCCCGCTTTAATACTCGGGCAACACGCCTATCAGACCCTGAGCGTTCTTGAAACCCGGCTGACCCGCCACCTGCTTCACGATGTCCATGACCTCTTGGGGGGTCTTGGCATTTCGCATAGCAACTGCGGCGTCGATGTCACCTGAGCTGGGAGGGCTTCCCCCACCGGCTTGGAGAATCTGTCGCATCGCTTCCGTCTCTTGAGCAGTCACCCCTGTGGGCGCCTCTTGAGCGACGATCCCCATCTTGGCCGCGTACTCCCTAATGGGTTCGGCTTCGAGCGGACCGTCGTAGTTCGCAAAGACAACATCTCGTGCTGGGTGTTCTGGGACACCGGCTTTATCAATCGCCGACTGCTTCTCCATTTGCTTTACCTGGGCTTGGGAGGCCTCAAGTTCCTTCGCGACCTTGCGGCCAATGCGAAGTTGCGCCTGGATTTCATTGGGCAATTGAAGTTCTTCGGGTGTCAGTACTTCAGTCTCTTCTGGCATTACATTTCCTTTTGCTTACACACGTGGAACCGCGTGGATTTCCGAATTGGACTCGTGCGGCAATCTCATTGGACGAGGCACGGCTCGTTCCAACGGCAGCGACGCCCACACTCAGGTCGATCTACGACACCGAGGCGTTAACGTCAAGTGAAGTATTTCACGACATTCTTCCAATGTCAAGTCATCTGCCTAAGTGAATCTTTTCACAAGGAGATAGTGAGAACGTTCACAAGCAGAGCCGAATTACACGTTTGTAGTTTCGACTAGACATAAGTTCTTTCAGCGCGTGAGGACTCCACCAAACGACAACGGCGTACTCGGGCGCAAGCGCCCTGCGTTTCTAGGAAGTGCCGAAACCAGCGCCAGCAACTCCGGCCTGATCGCTGGCAAATCCACCACCACCAGCCCCAGGAGCAGCACGAGTCTGAGCAGCGCGTTGAGTGGCCGCAAGAGCCGCGGCGTTTCCTTCAGCGGCACCAAGTAGTTGCTGCTGAGTGACGACGCCTGGACCATTCTGAGCAGTGCCGAGTTGAGCGTTTTCAAAACCAGCGTTCGCCATCGAAGCGATGGAGTTGAGTCCTCCTCCGAGCGAATTGTCAAAGAATCCTGCGGCTTGAGTGTTCGAGAGATTGTTCTGCCCACCGTTGGAGAGGAAGGCTTGGAGAGCGTAGGCCTGCGATTGGCCGATTTCACCGAAGCCAGTGAGTTTCCCTTCACTGCCAGCGACGGCTGAGTTGAACTGCTGTTGAAGCTGAGCCGTGGTGTTTTCAGGATTTAGGTAGTAAGAGGCCAGTTGACCAGGTGAAAGACTCTGTGTGTAGCCGTAGTTCTGTAGTTCTCCCTGGACTGCTGGCAGAGCGTTGACTGCGTTGGTGTACTCGGTGGTGATTCGATCACTCATCTCAGAGGTTGACACGTCTCCGGCCCAGGCGTTTCCGATATCCGTTGGCGTCAACGTTCCAGGGACTAATCCTGCCGTCTCGGCCATCGCCTGGAGTTGCTGGGTGTAGGCCATGTATCCCGCTATCCCCGCTCCGGTGTTGGCGTCGGTGTTGGTGTAGCCGTTCTTGATTCTCTGGTTATACCCCGGCATGATCTGGTCGAAGCCTGGAGCGGTGTTAATCGTCGTGCCGATTTGGGTGTAGATGTCCGACGCGGCCAGACCTTGTCCGGCGAGGGTCTGAATCTGCTGGTTAATCCAGGGTGAGAGCGAACCTAGTCCTACGGAGGTGGCCCAGGCGTCCACCGTCGCGGTTGCTGATTGTGATGCCGTAGAGGTAGCGGCGGCAGTCCCCCCAAAGTTCGGGTCGGTCACCGTCCCGCCGCCTTGGATGTAGGTCTGCGTAGCGGCATCGACGGGCTGGCTGGTTGCTAGTCCCTGGTTCCAGGAGTTGTCATTTGCAGGCATCGTCATTAGGTCCCTCCGAAGCCCATCATCTTAGAAAGTCCTGTGGTAACGCTGTCAGCCATCTGTGCCGCGTTATTTGATTGGTCGAACATGGGAGTCGTTGCGAGTTTCTGCTGAACCTGGTCCGAGGTTAAAGCGGTCTTCTGGCCGGTCTTGGGGTCCGGGGTTGCGATGACCCAGTTCCATTTGGGGTCGGTGAAGTTAATCGAGGCCGGGTCAATGCCCGTCATCTGGGATATTACAGATGAGTAGGGCTGGACGTACGCCTGGGGGGTGGTTCCTGCCGCGATAGCCGCCGCCATGCCGGGGTACATCTGAGAGGCCTGGGTAATCATCTGTTGCGTGAACTGCTGCTCCGCGCCAGTGATGAGGTTCGACGATCCGAAAGATGAGCCGGTCCCGGTGTAGTTCTTTAACGCCCCCTGAACGGCCTGCAAGAGCGAGTTCTGGTTCATCAGACTCCCGCTGGGGTTGTTGGGGTTGTACATCAAGTACTGCTGGGCGATGTTCTGGAAGTTTGAGTAAAGTTGCGCTGAGATGCCGTAAAGACCAGTCGGCGTCCCGCCGGGTGCAGTGGTTCCTGGGGTCCCTTGCGTATCAAGTCCGAACTGACTCTGCCCCGCCGCGAGGGTGGAGAAGTCGGTGGGTATCTTCCCTATCTTCTGTCCCTGAATGTTCATCAGGGTGTCAACGATTGCTTGGTCCAGCCACTCCGGGGCGGTCCCAGAGGCAGTGCCGAACGATCCTGACGCGACGTAGTTGTTCTTCGCGTACGTGAGAGCGATGGAATCGAGCTCCTGCTTACTGAGCGTCACACCTATCTGGTTAGCGTCGGCTAAGACTTTCTCCTGAGCGTTCTGGATGGCCTGAGATGCTTGGGCGGGGTCGGTCCCTTGTGAACCATTCGTCCCGTAGGCCTCATCCCAATACCTTCCGTTGGAGGTGGTTGTTTTCCACCACTGGGTCTGAGCCAGCATGGATTGGAATTCGTTCTGCTGCGTAGCGTTCGACGGGTCGAGATTGACCGCCGCGTAGAGCATCGCGGCATTGACCTGGGGGATGTTCTTCCACCAGTTCGTCTGATACCCGTAGGTCGTTGCGAGTTTCGTGTCTATCGTCTTCGCGTAGCCGGGATCTTCCACGTACTGCTTGATGGTCTGTTCCATCTTGCCGAGTTCCGTGGAGTTGTTGAACGGGGTCAGGTCATAGCCGTAGAAGTTCTTGATGTCCGCGCCAGCGATGGGGGCGATGGCTGGTTGCTTGGGGACGTTGACTGCCCCGACCTCTCCGGTCGTCCCGGCTGCCCCGGTCGATTGTCCGGTAGCCGTCGCAGTGAACTGGGCCGCGCCGCCGTACCTGTTCCCATTCCAAGGAGAGGCGACGACCTGCTGGTCTATCTCTGCCGAGGACGTTCCCTTCCTAAAGGCCGCGACGAGATTGTTGTAATTCCCACCAAGAAGGTTGGCGACCGTCGCGTTGATCCCTCCCTGGACGTTGCCAGAGGTTCCCGCCGCGTGTCCCGCTGGGTCCATGACACCCAGAGGGTTGCCCTTGTTGGCTTCAAAGGAGGTGAGATTCGGGCCACCCTGTTCGTTTGCGAGCCAGTTGACGAACCCCTGTTCGGTCTGGGCGTTGATGGGCGCGCCAATTCCCTTCAACACGCCTTGAATGAAGGTTACGGCGTCCTTGGGTATGGTCACGGTGCTCCTGCCCCCACGGTCGTCGGTGCGGCTGCTGCGGGTGCGGTAGCGGCCTGTGCCCCCACAGGGCCAGTGAAGGTGTCACTTGAGGATTGGTTGTACATGGAGGGCGTTCCTGAGAGCATCTTATTCAGGACTGAACCCCAACTAGCGTCCTGCGCGGCGTAGTACCCAGTGGGGTCGGATTGCTTCGCCGCGAGATTCGCCTCTGCTGTGGCGTCGGGGGCTGAGACTTTCGTCGTCACGGTGTCGTTATTCACCTGACTTTGCAGCGAGGCGATTTGATTGTTCACTTCCGTCGCGACTTGATTCCCGAAGTTAGAGAGGTGGGTCCCTTCCGCAGTTCCGAAGGGAGAACCTGACGCAATCGAGGCGACGGCCTTACTCCAACTACCCCCATTGGAGTCGTAGGCACTTTGGAGAACGGCGGAGAACGCACCGAGTTGAACTGAGGATGGGGCTGCGCCAGGTGTCGCGTACTTCTTCGCGGGTGCGTAGTCGGCTTGTGCTTTCTTCCAGTCCGCTGCGGAAAGTGCGTACAGTCCACCGTAGATCGGTGTGGTTCCCGGTGTCCCAGCCTGGAATGATGTTGGGTTCGCTGTGGAGGTCACGTCGTAGGAGGTTTTGGTGCCAGGTTGCGCCCCGGCGAAGTTCATGTGGCTGATGTCCGCGCCGATAGAGGCACCGAGTGACGGGTCTGCGGGAGTCTGGACGGTCTTCGCCTGCGCTGACGGGGCGACCGTGGCCCCTCCTACCTGCCCACTGGCGTTAAAGGCCGGGACCGTTCCTGGTGCTAGTGGGCTTCCTGGCGGCTCGAAGTTGGTCTGGCCGGGAGTGGGTTGTGCGCCGTTCGCCGGTCCCTGAACGGTCCCAGCGCCAGGCATCTTTGTCCCTGAAACCGCCGCCTGGTACGCCTGGATAACCGAGTCGATACCCTCGGGACCTAGTTTGTTGAGGGCCGATTCCTGGGAGTGCGCGAGGTTTATCTGCGCCTGCGCCTCAGTTCTAGGGGCTTGCGCGTAGGCGGTGTCCTGGCCCTGGACTTGAGAGACGAAGGACTGAATCTGCGCCTGGTCAGGAGAATAGCCGAGTGCGGTTTCGAAGGCTGCGGTGATCGTCGCTGAGAGGGTGGTGGGATTCTCAACCGTCGCCACGATGGGCTGGACGGCGTTCTGTTGCGCCCGAGTGAGATTGGCCGAAATCTGGTTCTGTATCGAGTTGGTGCCGGTGGCATTCTGCGCGAGGTACGAAAGGACGTTCGTCCCCTGTGCGGCGCTCTGGCCGATGAGTGATTCCCACGCTGCCTTCGACGCAGAGTTCTCCAGTCCGTTCGCGTCCGCCGCGGGCAGAGCGCCGACAGTGACCATCTGGCTCTGGAGTTGCTGGCGTTCTTGCTGGTTGAGGGATTTGTAGTAGGCGAGATAGACGGCGTTGTCGTTCAACCCTCCGGCGCTAGAGAGGTAGAGGGCTTGGGTCGTTGAGGTGATGTCGTAGGCCGCGAAGAACTGCGCGGGGGACATTGACTTCAACTGAGTTTGGATAGCGACCAACTGGTCCGAGACTGAATTACCAGAGGATGAACCAGCGAACATCCCCGCCGTACCTGCGCTGCTGGAGGGCGTAGTAGTCGTACCGCCTGAGCCTGTGTAGGTGGGGATATTACTCACGCTGCGGGCCTCCACGACTTAGCGGTAAAGGCACCGGGTGAGTTGGTGGCGTTGACGGATTGCGAGGTCGGGGTGGTGATGGACATGAACAGCCCCGTGATGACGTTAATCATCTCAGGGTCGGTTGTCGCGACATTTTGCAGGTAAGCGTCCCAGGTATCCTTCGCGGCAGTTTGTAAAGAACTCGACGCGCCATCTTGAGTCAACGTGGTTATTTGCTTCTCGTAGGACTGATAGCCGTTCAAGAGAACTCGCGTGTTCTCCGCGAGGGGCGTCTTCAGTTGCGGGTTGTCGGCTAAGAGTTTCGTCATCTGCTTGATTGTCTCGCCGCGCTGAATCTCTCGCGTATTCGAGTTGAACCAGTTATACCAGACGGGGTTTTGCAGGCCGTACTTACCGATGGTTCCCGAACCAGGCGTGCCCTTGCCCCAGAAGGCTTGCTCGGCGTCGTACTTCTGTGTTCCCGCCAGTCCCTTTATCTGCGCGGTGTACTGCCCGTACCACTTGTAGAAGGTCGCGTTTCCCGCGCCGATGTAGAGCGAGTCGATGTAGCTCGGAACGGTGATATTGCCGAACTCCTGCGGTTCCGATGGATGCAATTTCACTCGGAGGCTTTGGGCGATTTGTTCGTTGTACACCGCCGCGTTGTACTTCGTCGAAAGTCCGGTCATCGGCATCATCAAGATTCCAGCGTTCGGATATTTGTTGATGAGGTCCATGTTCTCGTTGATCCACTTCTCCGCAGCGACTGAGGAAGGAACGGTGGCACCCGTGATGTTCTGCGACTGCGCAACGGCGAACGGCCACGCGCCGGGGTACTTCTGCGCGAAGGCCTGGAAACCGGCGGCGATGGATTTGTGCGAGTTGATTTCTGCCGTCAAGTCTGCGGAGAACTGGTTGTAGATAGGGTTCGTCAACTCGGGCGAGACAGGCGTCACCGCTCCGACGAGTGCCTTCATCACGTAGAGCGCTCGCGTCTGCCAGCGCACGGTGTCAATGAAGTTCTGCATCTGGCGGTAGTTCGCGTCGGCGGGTGGGATTTTGTTCTCATACGCCAACGTTGCCAAGACCTGCATCATCGTGGAGTTGAACGTGCGTTGCGCGAAGCCAGGAACCGCCGCCGTCAGGAGGCGTTGGAGAATCGTGTTCGGCACCATCTGTTCGTAGATGGGCTCGGTCGCGGTTGGCCCTAGGAGCGTCGCGGCGGTCGATTGTAGGTCAGCACCGAGAACAGGTGAGAGCGTTTCAGGGAAGAACTGAGCAACGGCAGAAACCGGAATGGAAAGCAGAGGCCCAACGTCGGGACGAAAGCCTGCTGAGAGAGGGAAGATGACGCTCGAACTTGAGAGGTTCCAGCCCATGCCGATAGGGGTCGCAGTGTCAACGGGGAGTCCAAGCATCGCCGCAGCGCTTACGGCGCCAGCCGTCATAAACCCAGTCCCAGGAATTACGAGGTAGCCGTGTCCATCCTTGCCGCCGAATATCTGTCCCACGTCGTGCATGGAAGTGATCATCAGTTGATACTTCCTAAAGGCGGCGGGGTTGTCGGCCAACAACCGTCCCATCCTGCGATACGCCTGCTCTTGCGCGAAGTAGAACGGCGCCCAGTTCCTGAAGGTCACGGTCCACTGTGTGCGGTCGGTCAGGTTGTGAACGTTGTCCATCACCTTTTGCGTTGAGCGGATGTTGGCCGCGACCTTCGCTTCGTCGTCACTCAAGAACCCACGGTCCACTGCGTCTTGTAGCAGCGTGCGTTCCTTGATGTACTGCGCCATCCAAATCGGTTGACGGCTGAGGAAGTTCACCATCGGATTCAGGACTCGACGAAAGCCCCAGTTGGCGATTCGTTGAAGTGAGGGGTCGCCCGAAGGAACCGCCTCGCGGCCCTTCACCATGAGTGGGCGTTGGTGTGCGGGGATAGCGGAGAGTTCGGCATCATCGACCAACTCTCCATTGGCGACGTGGCTTAGAAGCGGGACATGCAGTGTCCCGTCAACACCCTTCGTCTCTCCAACCACTTTCTTCACAATCGCGTTCGCCCACTCGTCGAACTGATCCATGTTGGGAGGTCGGTCAATCCCAGCGGGAAACGACGTTATGTGCGGTAGTGAGCGCAGGAAGAAGCCTTTGTAGGCCTCGGGTTCACTACGGAGGTACGCAGCCACTTCTTGAGTCGCCTTAGCCGTCGCTTCGTCCAGCGTTTCGCCGCGCGCCGCGCCTGCCCGAATTGTCTTCGCGGCCATCTGGCTTGCTTCATCCCTAGAACTTTCGTGCAGCGACGCCTGCCACGCGTCGTCGTACTGCTTACTCCCAGCCCCGTAGAGTGCGAAGTCGTCAGAGAGTTTCTGCGCCGTCTTGCCTGAATCGAACATCCCCCGTCTGATGAGGCTGACCGACTTCTCATCTCGCGGAAGAATCTCGTCGGCGTAGTTGTGGCCCGAACTCAACGCGCGAGGAACTATCTGCCCGTCGTTGCTGAGAATCGCGTCCGTCGCGTACTGGACGTTCTTCGAGTCGATGGTCAGTCCCGGGATGTGACGAAGCGTTTTGTAGACGATACCTTCGACGGCGTTGATGTCGCCCTGCTCTGCTTTCACTCCGAGTTCAGCCATGCGCCCTTCGACGGAACTCCGTACAAGTGTGAACGGGCCGAGACGTAACGCGTTGGGGATTAACTCCGCGAGAGAGATGTGCATGGCGTAGGACGGTGACATCAGCACCCAGCGCTTAAAGACCGCTGCCGTTACGTGGTCGTACGCGAAGTCCCCGAATCCGCCAATCATCGCAGCAGCCTTGTGGTTGCCAAGAATCTGCCCCGCCCGTCGGACTTTTGCGAGGTCGAGGTACTCGAAACTTCCTGTCTGGTTCTTCGTTATCGCTGCTGAGTGTGTGGCGCCCGTCTGCGTGTCTCTCACCGTCGAGATGTCCGCTTCGGGTGAGTATCCATACACCGCAGACTTGCCGAACATCCCTTGAGCGACGGCTTCGTCGATTGCGTGACCCCACTCCGCTCGGACCGTCGGGTCGTCGAACGCGGCTGCTAAGTATTCATCCTTCGAGAAGCCGTGATACCCAGCCATGTTGATCATGGTGGACATCTGGAGGTTCTTCCAGATACGGATTTTCCCTGGAACGTCCGCGTTGGCAAATGCTTGCGAGAGCGAAGCCGCGGTGTGCTGGTTCTCGGTGAACAACGCAGTTCTATAGACACCGAGTATCCCGCTGTCGGCAGAGGACGCGGGGTCGAACTGCTTGTTGGTCCAAACCTTCTCTACGTCATCCCACGAGGTCGGCAGGCGAGAGGTTGCACGAAAGAGATTCTGCACGCCAGGGATGGCAGAGTTGCCCATCGCTTCGTGCATCGCCTGGAAGGGAAGCCTTCCTACGGAGAATGTCGGCAGTTTCTCCATGAAGGCGAGTTCGTGCGTCCTGATTGCTGAGCGGAACAACTGCGCGACATCCTCCTCGGTGTTCGCCCGCCCGAGGGCGCCTAAGAAATCCGCCTGATTTGCGAGAGGACGGTAGGCGGTAGCAATCTCTCCCGATGTCTTGGACGCGATATCGCGAAAGGCCCTGCGAACGTTGCCACCTGAGACTGAGTTCAACAGACTGTCGAACTGTTCCGTCGTCTGCGGGGCCTTGCCAGGAAAGTAATCACCCAGGACCCCCCCGAGTCCTTCGGCAGAGTTGGCCTTCCCAGCAAGACCTAGGAGTTCCGTCCCACCGACGTTCATGTCGAACACCCCGTCGAGAAGACCTGAGGTTACTTTGAATCCGGTTGACTGCCGTTGCAGGCCTGGGACAACTCGCGAGAGTTCCGACACCACGTCGCGCCCGAATGAGACTTGCTGATGGGTGTTGGGATCGACGTAACTAGCCTTCGAGGTGCGGCTCCACGAGTCGTTGTAGAAGAGTTGCGACTCAACACCCGTCGCGGCCTCCGCTCCTAAGACGCCGCCGTAGAGACTCCCGGTGGCAAGAGTCCCGCCGACTGCGCCTGCGGCTATGCCAATTCCTTCCAGTAACGCGGCCATAGGGCCATGCGTCGCCTCCACGTCATGTAAATACCTGTACTCGTGCTGGACGATTTGCATTGGCTTGTTCAGCGTGCCGAGCGCCGCCGAACCGACCTTCTGCACACCCTTGATAACGTCAGACCCGTACTGACCGACCGTCGAAGAGACGTGATTGCCGAACCAGTCGAGAGCAGTTTGCAGGACGTTCCCGCCGCCGACCGCCGCCGCGACCGAGGCGTGCGCGGTCGTGTCGGAGATGGCGTTCGTCCCTCTCGCTACTGCTTGTGAATTGCCTTGCGTATCTCCACCGGCCTGTGCTATCCCAACGGAGAGTCCTGGGGACTTCGCTAACTCTGGAGCTGTGTTCAGAACGGTGTTGAGAGATGTTGAAAAGCCCGACGCGGTTGGCGTAGGCGGCGGAGCGGTGGGGTCAGTCGATTGAAGGCTCACATCACGCCCTGCGTCGCGCGCGCGGCCAAGTCTTTGATTGCTGACGTGGCGTTAGGGACTGACGCCAACGAGGTGAGGAGGTGCGAAAGCGTCCCTTGCTCTACTGCGTTCTCTCTCGCCGCCGCACCGACACCTTGCAACGCTTCCGGCCCCGCGCCTGGCCCTACGGGAAGTCCGTGCGTTACTGGTTCGTTCGGTCGCTCGGTAGGTCTGGTGAGTGGACCGTTAGAACCAACCATCGGAGCGCCTGCGAGCGCGGAGGGAGGGCCGGTGGGGGGCGACGTGGGCGCACCCCCACCGGGGACTTGTGGCGTTGGAAGCGGGATTGCTTGCATCGCGGATCGTTGTGCTGCCGCTTCACCGTAACCTTGACCGGGGACGGTCTGGACGGCAGGGCGCGTTAAGTCAGCGCGGTTCGGTTGTAACTTTCCGCGAGGAGAAGAGCGTGCGTGTGGCACTACTGTGCCATCGCGTTAGGAGGCGGCGCATTCCCAGCCTGCTCACTTGGTCCTTGTGCCGCGGGTTGCCTAAGGTTCCCGAGTATCTTCGCTAGTGCCCCTTGGCCCTGTGGCGGCATCGGCACACCGCCCTGGACTCCGGGGGCGCCAGTCATCCCAGGCATCTGCCCAGGCTGGGGAGCGGCTGCCCCCGGAGGGGGTTGCTGCGCGGCTTGTTCGGCCTGCATCTCTTTATGTACCTTGACCAGGGCATCTTCTGGGTTCGTCTTGCCGTCCTGTAAGGCTTGGGCGAAGCGAGCGATGAACGTCGGGTCAATCTGGCCTTGGCTTGCGCCGTTCTCGACTGAACTCATCATCGCCCTGCGTGCGCCGCCGATGTTGATGCGTGCGAGTTCTTCCTGCACGTCCTCAACAACTGGGTCCATCTCCATGAAGGTCTCTTGGGAGATGGTTTCCATCTGAAGACGTTGTCCCATCGCGATGACGAAGGAGTTCGCGTCCGTTCCAGTCATTCCGTACTTGACGACGTTCTGATCGTTCTCGAATACGTCGTTCGGGACGTAGTCTTTTGAGGTCATCTTCCCGTTGCGAGGGATGTAGAACGAGAACTGCTTCGGTCCCCAGTGTCCTTTAGAGACCGCTATCGCTCGCCGGTTCTCCGCTTCAAGGCTGTCTTCAAAAATCTCTTGATGCTCTTGTACCGGCATGTCAATCGCTGCGCCAAGGACTGCTTCGCCCCTTCGTGCGGTGCGGATGTTCGTGGCGGATTCACCACCCAGTTCAGCAGGTAGTCCTCCAGCGAGTCTTCCAACGCGCTCCAGTCGGTCCTGCATCTGAGCCGCTTGTACAGATGGCTGGGTTTGAGTTTGCTGAAGTTGCCCATTCCTGATTTCTCCGATGACGCCGGTTAACCCGTCCGCCGCGTTAATTATCTGCGCCTGACCAGGCGAGTTGGGGTGGCTGACCAACCACTGCTCGGGGAAGATACTTTGCTTGATGGCGATGTATTCCAAGGCCGCGAGTTTCGAGGCGTTGTGATACACGGGCATGAGTTGGTCGAACATCCCCTGTAGTTTGGAGAGCGTTATCCTGCCGGGATACACCGTCAACGGGATCCCGGCGCGGTTCACCACTCTCGCGAGTTCCACGCAACTCTGCGTCCCGTTCGCGACGGTGCTCGCGGCCATCCAGTGAGGACCTTCGTCGGATTCCTTCACCGCTCCTAACGCGAGTAAGACGGTTTCCTCGTCGTCGTTGTACTCAAGGATTTCAAATTTCGTAGAGGGATTGGCCTTCCCCTTGTACAGAACCGACGTTTGCACTGGGTAGGTCGCTTGCAGCCAGGACAACGTCTGCAGCGTCGAGTGGATGGAGTTCGGCGGCTCGATGTCGTTGGGGTCCGTCGTCGGAGCGGGAAAGACGCACATCGGGTTCAAGACTCGCCAGTGGGGCATCTCTCGCTTGTCGAGCGGGTTCATCGCCATGAAGGAGATGGAGACTGGGCTTGCTGCGTACCCAAGGAGATACCGAGCTCGCCGGCGCATAATCATATCCATGCGGTTCATGTCCCACCACGAGAGCATCGCCTTGCGCTTGGTGTCGGCCCTGTTCTCCGATTCCTTGAATCCTGGTCGTAGAGCATCGACTGAGATGTCGGGCATCGTCGAGGCGATTCGCATCGCTAATTGGTCTAACCCAGGCCCCATCAGATTGACGGCCATCGACTTCTCGTCTTTATCCAGTTCAGAGAGCGGGACGGTGATATCCCCGTCAACGTGACGCGCTACTTCCGCCCAGCGCATCAGCAAGGGTCCGCGTTCAGCCTGTCGTTGTCGATAGAACTGCTCGATGGATTCGATAGAGGTCGTCACGACGCCCTTCCTAACCACGACGGTCTGCGGCTAGGCCTGATTGTACTTGATGGGATGGCTAAATACTGCATCTGAAAGAGCGCGAACCACATCGCCATCACGCAGTCGTCGGTCGTACCTTTAGAGGATGAGGTGGTCGAGAACCGCGTCACCTCATCCACCAGTTTCATCGCGAGCATCCGGCCCATCGGCTGGACCTTCGCGTTACGCGCTGACTTCCCAGGAAGGCGGACGCGACCGAACTTGAACGCCGGAGCGATCATCTGCACCCCGAACTCGTCATCGACCTTGTTGCGGTAGGTGTCGTGGGGGATTATCTGAACGGAGTTCTTCGCTTGCCACTTGCGGACGTGGTCGTACTGAAGAAGAAACCTCTGCGCGCCGTTACGTTCCACTATCCAGTGGGTTATCGGAGCACCCAGTTTGTAGCTCATCTGCTGCCAGTCCTCCATCACCCCGTAGTACTGCGCTTCGTTCTGGTTCCAGTCCAGGAAATCCGGCGCGTCCAAGCCTGACCTAAGTAAATCAATGAGGAACCACTGGTCCGAGGGTTCGTTGTACAGCCACCACTCGATAGCCCAGTACCTGGTGGGAGAGGGGTCAACGGAGACTATCGAATACGTGGGAGGAGCGAGCCCTTGGGGAATCTCCAGCCTATCCCTCTCCATGTCCCAGCAGCCGACGAAATTACCCGAACCGCTTATCCAGGCTGGGTCCACGAGAACCGTGTCGTTGGAAACGTCTAACTGCTGGTAGACCTGGGCGTAGGTGTCCGGGCGACGGTGCTGCATAGACGACACTTCGCGCCAGCTAACCCTTCTTGGAGACAAAAGGCAGCCCTTGGGCCAAGGGTCGGCGGACAACTTATGGGTGTCTTTCCCTTTACAGAACTCGTCGTAGTGGCTGCGGTAGATGATGCTGTGGTACTTCCTCTTGGACCCATCTTCACTCTCCCTCATCGAAACGCCCTCTAAATCGTCCTGGGCGTCTTCCTCGATATCGACTACTTCCATGTCCAGGCAGTACCTGTACAGATCGTTGGCGCCCATTCTTTGACCCTGGAGTATCAGCAACCCCCCAGGCTCTAACCGTCGTTCCGCGTAGGTGTCCCACCAGTCCCGGTCCTTCTCGACGGTTTCCAAAGACCTAAGTCTGTTAGAAGTAACGAGGTCGTCCCAGATACAGAAGTCGTACCGTCCCCCGATGAATTCCTGGTCCCTCCCGACGGCGGTCCAGGTCGGTTCTTTTGAGGTAATCGAGGCACCGTCGAACTGCTGGACGATGAAGGCGTCCTTGGTCCAACTCTCGTGATCGACGGGCTTGAAGCGTCCGAAATCCTCAGAGAGGGTGGCCTCGGCGTCAACGGCTATTCCTTTGGCTAAATCCTCCTCATCCGCCAGAATCGGGAGGGTGGATTCCAAAGCTCGACGGATGTTCGCCGTGTACTGAGAGGCAAGTCTGGCGGTTGCCGAACCTACTAATCCTCGAATGGCCCTGTCCTGACACGTCAACCAGAGAGGCAGGGCGTAGGTGAAGAAGGATGATTTACCACTTCCCGGGGGGGCGTTGATGACCACGTACTCCTTGTCTTCGGAATGGAGCAATTTGACGATCTGCTTCGCCGCGTCCTGCTGCCAGGGGAGTCCAATCCGGCCTAGGTATCGCTTCTGGAAGTAGTTGAAGTCCTTCAAAGCTTTCTTCGCCTCAGGACCAAGTTGAGCGGGCCGCATCGGGTCCGGCTGATTCCTGGCTAATCTGGCAATCTCACGGTACTTTGTACCCTCGGGAGCGCGAGAATCATGCCGCTTCGCTGAGGAAATCCCTATCGCCGCGGCTCTGGCGGCTTTCGCCTGGTTCAATCCCCTGGCGCGAGACTCTTCGTAGAGGAGCCACTGCTGGGAGCTTATGACCATGGTTTCACGTGAAACATTAGTACGAGATTATCAGGTACACTGAAAACAGCGTGGCGGACCCAAGCGCGAGATAACTCTCGAAGGGAGTCCCATGCTTTTAATCGTCGTCCTCGTCATCGTCGGTATCTGTGGAGTGGTCTTTCTCATAAGGCATTAGAACGCCAACCCCAAAGACTGATCACGTGCGGTCTTCAGGGTTGACAAGTTGGCGCCTCTTAGCCGGGGTGTGCGATGCGGAGGTAGGGCCGGAGGCATAGTTCTCCGGCTTCTTCGTGTTAGGCGAAGTCCTCGACGCACCATTCGGTAACGGTGGCATCTGGATAGGGCGGCGTAGCCTCGCGAGACCACGTCTCGGCGCTTTCCTTAGTGGCGTGGATACCCAAAAGGTTCGCTCCGTCGTGAAGGGTAAAGACTGACTCGGGCATGGTGGACTCCATTCTTAGGTCTACGACAGGATAACTTATTGGGCTTTGTACGTAAGTGACATAGTTACTACATTTCCCTACCCGTCTGGGCACATACCCGGTTCGCAACTTGTACACACAGCCGATTCCCACAACTCACACGACCTCGCACCATGACCATGCTCTGAACATCATTCTCTCATCACTACACATAGATATGCTTGCTCATCAGGTGTGATGTGTACATGAGTAACGCCGATAATAGTGATTACGTAAAGCTGAGAGCGTTATCAACGTGATCGAGAGCGAATGACAGCGAATGATAGCCAATGTATCGTGATAATCACGGAATGTAGCGAAAGTCTGCCTAAATGAGATTGAGTCTCATTATCACTAACTCATCATGTGTGACAATCTGTGTGACAAACGCCTAATGTGTGACAATGGCCACACGATCTGAACTCATCCACGTACGCATCAAACCTGAGTTATTGGAACGATTGAAAGAAGATTCAGTCAAATCGAGCAAACCTTTAAGCGCAGTGATTAGGTCTATCCTCTCCTCCTACTACTTAGAAGCCAGGACGACTAAGCAGTGAAAACGGTTCGCGGCGGGGTTGAGCTGAATAGCAGTCAACTGAACCCATTTGGCACGCGCTGTGGTTCGTTCTAAGGCATTATCTGTCGCCGGCAATAGTACAGTGCCACTCACTGACCAGGATAAACGCAAGTCTTGAGATGGTCCAAAAAGTTGTTGAAACTCATTTCTACGGCAGTCGTCAGGCTGCGGAAACGGCTTAGACGCACTGCCAACCAACTTATGACCATCCCCGAAATGGTTATGAGGTGTCGGCGTCAAGGGAACGCTGGTCGAGTTCATGGTAGCAGGAATGAGGGAGACGCGGCGACATTTAATCGTAACGCAGTTGTAACACTTATCGTTCTCTTTCTACTTGACACTGTGCTTAGTTCATGCCATACTTGACACAGTGCAGTAATGACGAAGGGACAAGATTATGACGAACACGACAGAGATTCAGCCCGAAGAGATCGAACCAACGTACTTGGCTTTCTCATGGTCTGTGAGTCGCGGGCGCGAGACGTACGGCTACAACATCATGACCGTAACGGACCAGAACACCGGCAAGCGCTTTAGGTGCAACGGTGGCGGCTATGACATGACCGGGACCAGCGTTGGAAATTGGATGGAAGCAACCTACCCAAAGCGCCTACAAGCCGTTGCCGAGCGTGCTGACATTCGCTATTTCACGCCCGCGCGCGAACCGTGGTACGAACACAGCATGGCCGCAGATCGGCTCTACGGAATGACGGTCACGGGAGGCGGCGGGGTACGACTAGATGGCGCTTGCGGTCTTGAGTCCATGCTAAAAGTAGCTCACGCTATCGGGCTCAAGTTGGAGCGGACCTACAAGGCGACAGGCCGCAACCGTGGCGAGACAACGGGCTACATCGTCACAGCGGCGTAGTTGAGCGCTCCGGCGCTCAGTTCGCCCGCATCGGACGTGCTGAGGGCTGGAGACACCAACCCAACGGAACAAGGGACATGGATATGACAATGACTGAAAGCCGACTGTATCTACAGTTGGGCGATTCACGAGACGAGGCCGTAAAGGCCACTCTCACCACGAAAGCGACGTTGGCGAAAGTATGCAAGGCCGCGGCGCTGTTGCGCATGGACGACGTTCTGGGCCGCGCTGAGGTCGCTTTAATGACCGAGACGCTCAAAGGGCTGATGTTCCTGAGTCCTAGCGGATCGTTCGTCTACGTGCTGAAGCCTGAGACGCGCAAGATCGCCGGAGTCTCGACCAAGATGCTCAGCGTTAAGCGCGTAATCCCTATCGGCGACGTGCTGAGTTTCGAGGTGGCGGCATGACCACCAGGGAGCGCATTATTGAGATACGCGGCGAACTGTTGCAACTGGCCGAAGACCTAGACGGCAACGGTGAAGAGTCGCGCCGGATTTACAACGCCTATGACCAGTTGGGAGAGGCGCTACGACCCGTCAACTCGACGCGGCGATGAAGGCACTCCAGGAAGCTGGCCGCGAACTGGCACAACTCCGAACAGAGAACCACGAGTTACGCACAGGGCAACCCACACCCTACGCGCGGCTCTTAGAACAGGAAGGAGCGTTTTAGAATCAGCACGCCGAGCGCGTGCGCTGCGTCGACTTGTCCCCGACGCGGCGCAGGCGAACGAGTGTTCGTACAGATTTTGACAAATCAAGGCGCAGGCATGCGAACTACGTCTTGCGAAAGGAGCGCTATGGGGGCCACATACCCGAGCATGAGTGGCAGGGGTCAGCGTCGCGCTCGGAAATATGCCTGGATCGCCGGATGCATTTCCTTGTGCTGTTCATCCGTCGCTGGTGCCGCAACATACAAAACGACGTTCTCGCGCTCTGGGATTTTGGAGATTACCAAGCCCTTTCAAGCGTTCGGTAATTTCACCACGGGAGACTGCCAGTATGAGACAGCGGCGAACCTAGTTCTAGCGAGGTGGCCGAAGTCGAAGATAACCACGAGTGAAGTCCTATCTGCGTACAGCACCTACGGGATTGGCTTCGACCCCAACTACGCAGTGAATGGGTTGGTCGCGGGGCAGAATTACCTACTCAGTCACGGTTTCGCCGGACACCGCGCCGCGTCAATCACCACTGTCACGAACAAATATCAGATCGTCCAAGCCGCCAACAACGGAGGCGTCGAGGCTTCGATAACTGGTCCGGTGATGATGCACGTTCTAGGCATAATCCAAGCGAATTCTAAGACTCTGACGGTCGTAGATGACGGGTTCATCACGCACTACACCTGGACGCAATTCGTATTCGACTACACCCACGTCGTGACCTCACAAGGGACGTACGCCTTCAACAACGAGCAGATCGCCTACCAAGCGGTGAAATGGTGAGTTGTAGCGAGTTCTGTGACGACCCCGAGTGCGCCGACTGCAACTACTGGCGCTGGAGGATGTTTGCTGCGCTGCCGAGGATGATTCAGGACGTTATTGAAGAGACGGAGGTTATCCTCCGGCAGACCTGAACGACGCGGCGAGACTTCGTAGGGCGTCAACCCTTGTAGTCCCGGCTCTCACCGCTTCGCGAACCGTTGTTAAGTTGTTCGCCGCGATTAGGTACGCCAAGTGGAGTTTCTCGCAGGCGATTTGGACCTCCGCGTCGATTTCCCCCACAGTCATCTTGGTCATGGCCGTCGCACGTATGGAGAGCGCACATTTCGCCGCCTCGCTCCTGTACTCGGACTCTGTTCTCGCCGCGGACAACCCCGCTTCCTGAACCTCAGAAACCAGTTCTTCGAGACGGTCTAATTCTCGTTCTAAGCGGTCATGGATTTGGCTAAGAGTAAGAATGGCTGGCCTTCTTCCGCGCTCGGTAGCGCCTCATGTAGAGCTTGCAGGACTCAACACAGAACCTACAGCGGCATCCCTTGTTGTAGGTTGCGCGTCCGTGTTCGCGTTGCATGGTCATTCCCCACCCCCTACTGACGCCGGCGAACTAGAAGCCTGTTCATCCATTACGACCACAAGTTTCGTCAACGTCCACACATCCCCTACCCAAGAGACAGCGGCCTTCTTCACAATTCCGCGTTCACCGTTTACTAATACGGGCTCGCGTTTTTCTGGTGGAGAACTTGGTTGGAACTTAACCACGCGATTTTCGGAGAAATCAGTAACGGTCACGGTTCGACTCCTTCGGCTCATTCCCCGCCCCCTACTGACGTAGGGCTAGAGAGAAGGGATTGGATGGTTTGAGACAGTGATTTGGCTTCGTCAAGCGTGGAAACGTGGATTTTGTCTACGTAAAGATTCCAGCCTCCGCGATCTAGGTCATCCTGAATCGTGAAGCCGTCAGCGAAAACGTCTAAGCCTCCGCCTTTTGCGCTTTCTTCCCGCCACTCCAACTTCTTTACTCGGTCGTCTAGTGACGTGGGGGCGCGAGCGTCCAAGCGTTCTTGTGCCGACTCAGACAGCCCTTCAAGAATCGCGGCGATTCTGTCCAGCGAACTATCGAGGGCCGCTTGCTTTATGGCTACGAGAGCAACGAGCATCTCCATCATGCGCACATTCATTTCGTATTCGCGCTCAGTCGGTTCGTCTGGTGACACCACGCTCTCGGGCTCGCGAAGGGCGGCGAGTTCGGCGCGGAGTTGTTCGTTTTCGCACAGAACGCAATCGCCGGGAACCCCGTGATGGCAGTCGTTCGACGTGTCACGAGGACAACAAAACGGGCAGTCGTCGGCGCACTCGTGAGGGTGCTCGCGGAATACACAGCCCATACATTTTCGCCCATCGCAATTTGAACACACCTCGTCACTCATGCTTCCTCACCTTTCGCTTGGCTCTGAGGGGCTGCAAACAAAAGAATTCTGCCGCCCATCTCGGTCTTGTCACACAAACTCGTCAGCGTTTCGACATGCCCCCAGGCACCCCATTCGTTCGAGATTTTGAGGCCGCAGTTTTTACAAACGGCGAGTTTCACAGGTCCTCCTTCACTGGGCTGGAAAGTGGTTGACCCAAGTGCTGCAAAAGTTGGGTTCCTATGTATTCGGTGTAGGCGGGGGGGATTGCGAGGCGAATTTCTGACGGTTCGGCCCACGGCATTTCCATAAGCTCCGCGTACTGCGCCGGCGCGGCCTTGTTTCCTCTACTCCCCCCGCTTGCCCGCTCTCGGTAGGCGCCCCCCATCCCGTACACGCCAACGGGTTCCCCTTGTGTTTTGTGGGCGCAACGCGGCGGCATAACGAGAAAACTGCTCTCGAAGAGGCGGTGCCGGCGAACTCTCAGCCCGAACATCGAGCCGCAAAGAACGAAGGTGGTAGAGAGGGGTGAACCTGGCACGTTCTCGATGACGTAGGGAACCCCGGCGGAGATTAGTAATTCACGTACTCGCCCAACCAAATCGGGGTACAGATGCTGCCGGCTCTTCCCCGTAGCGGTGCTGTAGTGCTGACAGGGAGGACTCGCGTGAATGACATCAAATGCCCCGAGGCAGTCTGCTGAATTCGTTCGCTTTCCAGGATGCCAGCACCGGTGGGATGACTGCGGGGCGAGAGTCATCGCGTCTAGCCGGTGAAACTCAAACGGGTAGTTAGGCTGCGGGTTGATGTCCACTCCCACTACCTCGAACCCAGCTCGGTGGTAGCCCATGGCTGCGCCCCCCCCACCACAAAAAAGATCAAGCAACCTGGGTCTATTGGGTGATGTCGGTTCCTTTGATTCGCCCGGTGAGGGTGAGTTCGTAGTGGTGATTGGCGCAGAGGATTCGGAACTCATCCAGATGCTCCGACACGTATCGGTAGTGCCTGGGGTGTCGGTACGTCTGACCCCGTCCCGTAGGGATGAAGTCGACGTGCAGCCAGTAGGGGTTCGTTACCCCACACACGACGCATTCGCCGCCCAGTAGGTCGAGAATCCTTCCCCTGCGGTCCTGCCACCGTTTCCGCTCGTAGCCAGGGTCCTTGGTTAGTTGATTCTTGCGGTAGGTCGTCCGCATCTCGGGGTGCTCGGCCTGCCAGGTGCTCACCGTCTTGGCCGCGTGGTTCTTGGCACATTCCTTGGAACAGTGCTGACGATTGGCGTCGCCTATCCCTGACACCGGGAACTCCTTGCCGCAGTGTCGGCATTGGCGCGTCTTCGTGACCACCCAGGCGGCTCGATTGGAACAGCCCCGCGAGCAGAACTTCCGCGTCTTGCGCTGGGACTCGAACACCTCGCCGCAGTGCTGGCACGTCACTGTTGTCATTGGACCAGTTTAGCGCACCAGCCCCGCAGAACAAATCCAAAAGTCGCGGCTTCATTTCAACTCTCCCCCTCAGGTGTAGGGGCGCTGGAAGATTCAAGAATCAAATCAATGAAAGCGTCGATTTGCTCATCGTCGTAAAAGGAGTTCGCCCGCTCGTAAAGTTGCTCTTTCAATGTCAACAAAGTCTCCCTCGTTAGCCCTGTAGGGGCGCTGGAAACGACACCTGCGATTTCGCCACGGTTCGGGAAACAGCGCCATGAAGTGTGAGTCGAGCAGTAGCCTTCGCCGTCGAGATTGCATGCGACGTGAATTTTTGGATTTGGACATGTCGGTGGTTCAGGGACACTCGGAAGAGTCGAGAGAGACGGGATAATCTGCAAATCAATCATGTCACGCTCTGTGTATTCGTGTGCGTACTGGAACGGCTCTCGCGGTCGGCATTTCTTCACTGCCTCAATCGCCGCTATTCGTGAAATCACGTCGCCCCTCAGTTCACTTGGCTCAGTAGGATTACTCATTTCAACTCTCCATTTCAGGTGTAGAGGCGCTGGAAAGTGGTTGACCGCAGCGAAGTCGTTGCTCAAATCGGTCTAACGCTCGTTGCATTGAATGACTGCCGGGGAATAGATCCACGAATTCATCGTCCGGTTCGTAGACCAAGAGGTCGAGAATCCAGTCATTGAAGGCGTCGGGCTTGGCCCCGCGCTGCCCTGTCTGTTGCGTCACGGCGCAGCTGAGCCAGTCGCGGACCATTGGCGTGCGCTTGTTGTCCTTGCGAGATGGGCTGAATATCACCGGCTCCCACGCGAATTGCACGGTCGTCGGGCGTATCTGGTGCCAGGTTTTGGTCCACGCGGCGATCCGAACGCCCGTATAGAAGCGCGATGCGACCGCCCCCAAATCGCTCGGGTTGCACGAGTACGCATACCCATCTGGGACCACGCTCAACCAGTCGAGAAGAATGAGCTGCGTGTTTAAATCATCCCAGCACAGCCCATCCCACGGCATTTCAAGACCTTCACCGTGGAAGTGGTCGTAGCTCGCGCATTGACCGAGGTAAGGAGGGTCAGCGTAAACGAGTTTCATCGGCCCTCTTCTTGTGGGCTGGAAAGTGGTTGACCGCAGTCGGGGCAGTGCGCGAACGGTTTGCCCCATATCGTTTGCCCCTTCCAAGAATCGCCGTGCAAGTCAACATGCGGGCACGCGCCCTCTCCTTGTATCGGGGGAGAGGTGGTGAGGATGGCGTCACGAGAATCGGTTTCGCCGCCCTCATAGTCGGACCGTTCCCACATCCCCGGCAGTTCGTTGTCCGGCAGATGGTTCTCATCGTGACTGTAAATGCTTGGTTCTAGGGGTTCTCTTAGTGAGTTGAGAGGGGGAAGGGCCGAGATGATGTTGAGTGCATCCTCCATCCCGCGCCTGCGAATGAGCCAGCCACGTTCCCACTCGGCGTCGCCGAACTCGTTCCGAGCCGCGCGTTGTTCCGATTCCTCAACTCGCGTTTCGAGCGCTTCAATCGCTTGCTCTCGGGATATGGGGGTGTCGGTCATCTCACCTCGAACAGCCGGAGCAATCTCTCGTTGCTTATCGCGTGCATCTCGTCCTCGCTCTGCGGAGCCCACCCGTCCCAGTCGCAGACGTGGCAGTAGCACGGGTTACGGTTCCCGTCATCATCCACGCAGTAATACTGGGGAGGGTTGCTCGTCAAGACGAGGCCCCTGATTGGGTTGTGTCTCATTTCATCTCCTTCGGGTCTTGGTCTTTGCCGGTCATGGGGCGTCCCCTGTGCAGTCGTCGTCGTGGATGTACTGGCCGCGCTCGTAGTCGTAGTCGGGTTGACAGCACTCCACTGGATTGAGTCGTTCGCGTAGAACGAAAGGCAGTAGATCGTTCGGGCAGACGAAGGATGATGTTGCTCCGCGGCTGACCTGGTAGCCGACTTGAACATCCACCAGTTCTTTGCAGAGTTCGCATTTCGCGGCGCTGACCAGGACGCATATCTCGCACCACGGCTCACCCGAAACCCACTCCCATGCAGAGATTGGCTCCCTGCAACTGACGCACTCTCCCATTTCTACTTCAACTTTCATTACTTCCCCTTTGTTCGACGTTACTCAAGTATGGCACGAACGGAGTAGGCGTGCAAGCCTATTGAGGGCTTGTGAAGAGGTTCACTAGTAACCAGGTCCGCAGTACGCCGGGTACGTCTGATGAGGCCACCAGCCGTGAAGGGCGACCGTGACGAAGTGGAGCATCGCGCGGGCCTGTTGTTCGGGGGTGGCTTGTGAGGCGTAGCGCGGGAAGCCTGGGAGCCGATAGGAGAGCCAGGTCGCGTCGAGCCAGCCGAGCCCGCCGTAGTAGCGCGGCCCGTTCGTGTGCCAGTTACCCGTTTCGCAGTGCATGACTTTGATCGTCTTTGCCATCACTGACGACGAGACGAGGGGCTTCGAGGCACCGGCCTGTCCTGACAATGAAATTATCGCGGCCAAGAGAAGGGCCGCCGCGTACCTCAAGAATCCGCGTTCGTCACGACCCATACCGTGGCGTCACGTCCACTCACGGTCTTGCGCTTTCCATTACTGCGGATGCGCGGCGGGGTCTCGGCTGCGAGTTCTATTCTCCTTGGTCTAGCAGTAGACGGGCCTAAAAGGGTGACGAGGCAGATTTCCTCGTCCGTCAGACCTGATGGCGAGTTCTTAATCGCTTGGTAGACGCGTTCTCGGAGAGTTGGAGCTTTGGGCTTGATGGAGGTCGCCGCGTCCATCGAAGTCTGAGAGTAGTGGATGGAGGGCGGGTCGTGGCGTTGCCAGGATTCAAACTTGAGTATTTCGCTTTTAAACCAATGGCCCCCGATGGTGAAGAGGGTGTCGGGTTCGTTCACGATGCCTCCCAGGTGTGCATTGAAAGCCCGAGCCGGTGTGCCTCTATTGGGTGGTCCTCGACCCAAGAATTGTGACCGTCACAGAGTAGCGTCACGTTGTCCATGTCGATAATCGACCCGCCGCGTGAACGCTTCAACAACTCGTGGCCGTTGACCGCTCCGTGGCACTTACCTACCTGAACGCCTTGGGCTATCGTCCAGATTCCGTTCATCGAACACTTCCACTCCTCGCGCGGCCCGAACTTCTCTAGCATCAAGACCTTGCGCTGCGCGTTCACTATCTTGCGCTTGTCGGAGACGCGCTTCATGGTCAGAATCTTTCTTCCTCGTCGGCGAAGGGGTAGTCCTCGCGTGGGGGTGCCGAACGCGGCGTGGTGACGATTTTCTGCGCCTGCCGCGTCCCTGACTCAATCTGCTTCTCCGTCAACGTTCCGCGCTCCATGAACTGCGTGGCGAGAGAGTTGAGGAAGTCGTTGTCCCCCTGTTGGGATGCGCGCAGAATGAGGTCAATGCGGGGATCGTTGGAGGCGCCCGTTGTGCTGTCGCGTGGCGCTTGGTGAGCGGGGCGTTGTTCCTGGTCGCCCGAACGGTTGCTGACTTCCTCCGCCGACGCGATGCCGTTCTTGGTCGAAGCTCCGATGGCGATTAACGCCCTGCCCCAGGCCGCCGTCTCCGCGTTCTGAACCTCGGAGTCCCTTGTGAAGTTGGTAGGGCCAGGAATGGGTTCCCACGCCGTTCCAATTCCAGGTCGAACGTCCTCCGGTGTCCGGTACGCCGCGGCGGTGTAGACCACGAAGTCCTTCTGTCCGATTGAGACGAACTCCATTGAAACCTGTTGCATCGTGAGGTCTGGGAACTTCGTCCTCATCTCTACGAGTCGTGCTGCAACGTCGATGTAATCAAGATTCCTCTTGAACTCTGCCATTTTCTTCCCCTTGTTTTAGTGTTTTGGTAAGGCTCTTGTGAAGCGTGAATAACTTTAAGCAGGCTGTGAAAGCCTCGAACGCTTCGTCCTCTGGAATTATCTCAAAGGGGTCTGACATCTCGAAACTGCCGTCCGCGTGGAGGTAGATCGTCCTTGCTCCGTCGAGTTTTGGTAGGGACTGCAGTTCGCTCAGTGCCCCGTTCTCGTCGTAGGTGGCTAGTTTGCCGTGGAGGTAGGCAGAGGCCTGGAGCGCGGCTTCCAGAGGCCGTTTAGAGCCACTCTTGTAATCTCCCAAGACTACCCCTATGCCCTCCAGGTATCCGATGAAGTCGAATCTGCCACCAAAGCCCAGCGTTTTATTGAGAACTACGCGTTCAGCCATGAGAAATCGCGGCTTGAACTCCTTGTGGAACGCTTCGAGTGCGTCTACGAAACCTTGGTCCGCGAGGGACACCTCAACTGATTCGCCGTTCGTCCAACGCTCCGCTACATCGTGAACTCGGGTTCCGGTCGCGGCCTTGTCTCGCCAAACGCGGTCGAAATGGCCGGTGCAGTGCTTGAGGATTTCTTCGTCCGGCGTGTCCGTTGGGTTGATCGTCTCGTTCACCGCGTAGTCGAAGGTGTACTCAGCGGTCAACTTCGCGGCTGCCCATTTCAAGCCGGGCTTGTCCAGAATGTTGATCGCCGTCGTGACTCCGGGGACGAAATCCCCGTCATGCTCTACGCGGTACTTGTGCGCGAGGGCGTTGTCGTAATCACTTTTCATCGCTCACCTTGTCCGGCGCGAAGTACCGCCGCACCGTCTCGCGCCCTACTTCCATCCCCGTTTCGTTGCAGAGCATCCGAGCGATGGCGTCGAACGATGCTCCCTTGTTGCGCATCTTCTGGGCTTTCTCCGTCAGTTCAGGGCGGAGGGTTTCGATGATTCGTAGGACGTTGGGCTGTGGGCTCACTTGACGGTCCCGACGAGTTCCCCGAGTCGCTTCACCCGGTCCAAATCACACGCTGGCGCGACGTGATTTGTCAGACGCTCACACTCGTTCTGTGCGTCGTTCAAGATGCATAGAAGAGAGTCCCAGCGGTCTTTTGGAT
>Ga0209483_1000616_pt1 | contig 30040 bp, 25 predicted proteins | sample NGEPerA_FD_184508 | JGI IMG/M metagenome (GOLD analysis project Ga0209483, IMG submission 184508) | Arctic peat soil microbial communities from the Barrow Environmental Observatory site, Barrow, Alaska, USA - NGEE PermafrostL2-A... | ecosystem: Environmental > Terrestrial > Soil > Wetlands >... | reverse complement strand
ACTGTGCGCGCAGCTATAGTGCCGCGGCGCGCACAGTCTTGTTCCCAATCCCACACTTCTTCATCTTGTACAACAGTGCTTTATAGTCCACGTTCAACAGTGTTGCCGCATGCTTGCGGTTCCAAAGGGTCGCGTTGAGCGCACTTAGAATGGCCTCCGTCTCCGCTTGCTTGCGAGCTTCGTCGACCTTGCGAAGAATCGAGGGATCGGGCGCGATATCGACGGATTCCTCTCTATTGGTCGCCGAAACCTTGGCAGAAGCGTGTTCGTGCGAGTGCTGTTTCGCGGTCGACAAGCGCCGGGCTCCATCTTCAAAGTACCGCAACGGTGCGTCCGCGCGCGATTCAAATTTGAGATTGGATGCTTGCCGGGAGGACGAACCTACTGAAGTGGCTCTTCGGCGGGCAGCGGCTTGATTCAGATCTTCGATTACAAGGTCCGACCGACGCAACGCGATGAGTTTTCGAATAACGTTCTCCAGTTCACGGATATTTCCGGGCCAGTCATAAGCCGTCAGCGTCTGTCTCAAGCCGGATGACATCTCGACCGGAGCTCCGCCCGGTGGCGTGTGCTTCTTGAGAAAGAATTGCGCAAGCGACAGGACCTCGTCATGGCGCTCGCGGAGAGGTGGAACCTCGATGCGGATGACATTCAGCCGATAATATAAGTCTTCCCGAAACCGGCCGTCGCTGATAGCCTGGTCCAAATCGCAATGAGTCGCAGCTATGACGCGAACGTCGACTCGACAGATCTCGTTGCTGCCCAGGCGCAGGAATTCGCCGTCCTGGAGCACCTGGAGCAGCTTCGACTGCAGCTTGAAATCCATGTCTCCGATTTCGTCCAGCAGGAGCGTTCCTCCGTCGGCCAATTCGAATTTGCCTGGATTGGTTCGAAACGCACCCGTGAAAGCTCCACGCTCATAGCCGAACAGTTCGCTTTCAACCAACTCGGAGGGAAGTGCGGCGCAGTTCAGCTTGAGAAACGCCTTCTTTGCGCGCCGCGAACAGGCGTGAATCTGTCGAGCCAGTACTTCTTTACCCACGCCTGTCTCGCCTTGCAGTAAAACCGGGACTTCCGACGAGCCGACCGGTTCCAGAAACAGATCCAACTTCTTAGTCCAGGAACTGGAGACGACGGGAGAAATGTCGGAGAGCGGAGAGCATTCGGCAGAGTTTGGCTCCGCTTCAACATGACGGAAGCGGAGTGCCTTTTGAATTGCCTTGCTTAGATCTTCGTGACTAACAGGCTTGACTAAAAAATCACTGGCGCCGCTCCTCATGGCATCGGCCACGGTCACGGATGACGATCGGCTCGACAACATGATGACGGGCAGGCCGGTATCGAATGTCCGGATTTCGCGCAAGGTTTCTAGCCCGTCTTTGCGCGGCATGATCATATCCAGGAGCAGCAGACTGTAGTCAGCGCCCTGTTTCCGTAGACGAGCCAGCGCTTCCTCACCATCGCTTACGAAATCGACAGAGTAACCTAGCCATCGTAGAGCCACGTCAAGGTAGCCTCGAATCTCAGGCTCGTCTTCCGCGACCAGAATCCGAACTGTGCTGGGTATTTTGGAGACCGCTCCGTTCGTAGGATCTTGAGTCACGCTGACTGACTCCTGAATCGGACGCCTTGGACAGTCTGCCTGGTTGCCGGACGATCCCTCTGAACGGCATTCGGATAGGGAAGAACAAAGGAGAATTGGGTTCCCGCGCCAGTGGATTCCGCCCAGATCCGTCCCCGATGTGCATTGATCGCCATCCGGGAAATCGCAAGACCCAGCCCCCCTCCGGATCGGTCCTGGCCACCCGCATAAGTTGTGAATTCCTCAAATATGGACTCCGCGTGTTCGCTCGGGACACCGCATCCGGAATCGCGCACATCAATTCGATACGCGTTGGCGATAAAAACGCCATCGCCAGCGACCTTAGTCACATTTGCAGATTCATGCGTCAGACCGTCCCAAAACACCGAATACGCCGATAAATGGATCGTCCCTTGCCGCGGCGTGAACTTGCAGGAGTTTTCCAGAAGGTTGATCAGGACCCGCTCTATCTTGCCCGCATCAAACGATAGTCGTTCGCTCGGTCGCTCCACAGAAGTCTCGATTCGTATCTGCTTCTCCTGCGCATGAAGGGCAACTTCGTGGATTGCCTGGGCAATCGATCCCTCTACATCCGCTCCCTCGATGATCAATTCACTTTGGGTGAGCTGTCCCATGCTCAGTTCCAGCATGGCTTCGGCGAGTCGAGTCAAGCGCTTGACGCTGTGTTGCATCCGGCGAACAAGATCCATTTGGGTTGGGCTCATGAGCCCCATGCCCTGTCCTAGGAGAAGGCCGCAATACCCGTTTAGAGCAGTGAGTGGCACGCGAAAATCGTGCATAGCCCTCGCCAAGGAATTCGTGCGCGCCTGTTCGTACTCTTGAAGTCTCAGATTGGCATGCAGCAATCGCTCCAGCAGTTCGCCGGCTTCACTTGCCTGAGCTGTCAGGCCTGAATCACTTTCTGACTCGCGAAGTGCGCTATGTTTTGACCCGAGAATGTGCTCTAGAAACGGAAGCAGAGCTGCTGATCGCGCAGGTTTCAGGATAATGCTAGCACGTGACTCTCCCAGCATTCTTTGGAAAGAATCAAGCATACTGGGCTCAACCAGAAAAAGGCTGCGAGCCACAATGTCCGGCCGAATACCGTGCGAGAAGTGCTCGGGCCGAAAATCCCAGATATAGAAATCCGCTTCCTGGAGCCTAGCGTTGTGCACATACGCGGTGAATTCATACCCACCGGGCGCCATCTCTTCCAATAACGTGCGACATTGATCTTCAATGTCGCGCTCGACCCCGATCGTGGACAGTCTCAATGACATCCTCTCTAAGACGATTAGTTACCACTTTGTTACGGGAATACCTAAATCTCGGTGCGTTGAAGAAGTTCAAAGCATTGAGACATGTTCCAAAATACCCGTGTTCGTTCCAGGCTCCAAGAGGGGAATTTACCCCCCCCGGGGGGGGGGGTAAATTCTTGGGCGGACATTATTTCGAGCATTTTCGAAGGAGAAGTAGCCTTCTGAGCTGGCTTTGTGGGTGCGAGATCCTTGGCCGTGCGTGCGAAGGCGATTGCTTGATTTCTGTCGCGAACGCCGAGTTTCTTGTACATCGTACGGACGTGCCAGCGCACAGTTTCGCGACTGATGAACAGCAAATCGGCAATCTGGCGGTTGTGGTGCCCGTTTTCGATTAGACTGAGGATCTCCCTCTCGCGTCCGGTCAATTTTTGGGGCTGGTCGGCCAAAAGCAGTTCACGCATCAACGCGGCCATCGTTACGCGGCTGGCCCATAATTCACCGCCCGCGAGTGCTCGTAGAGCCCGGCGGTACACCGTGAGCGGTGCTGTGCGAGGAATCGCACCCGACAAGCCCATTCGCAGCAGTCTTTTGCTCAGCTCGGGATCATCCTGGTCCACGATTGCCAGTAGCCTGATCGAACACTCAGAGGCCTCTTTGCCGGTCAAGGCAGCCAAGTTCAAGGTGTTGATAAACGACATCTCCGCGATCAGTATGCAAGGGTTCAATTGCCGGCATATCGCGGATAAATTGCTAGTGTTGGCGGGGCAGGAAACAAGCGGGAAAGAGGCATCCTTCGCTAAGAGTCGGGCGAGCCCAGGGGTGCTTCGAATCGTCTCGGCGATGGCAACTATGGTCAGTCGGACTGCTGGCTGGCCTGCGCGATCCTCCGGGTCTTGAGACGAAACGGTAGACAAAAGCCCTCCGCCAACTTTCCGATGTCTAGAATCTCTCCTTACTATCGGAGGAATGGGTAAAAATCCCTAGCTATGGGAGTATAGCGCCAAAGTGCTCAACCAGACAAGAACGGACCGTTCGGCAGGGTATTTAGCTGTCCAGCAAGCCCGAATCGTCGTTAAACACACATGGAGCAATTTTAATGTCCTACTGGACCAGTTACGGGCTCTCGCGCTCTGGGAAAAAGTGCCCGGTACCAATAGTAATGGGTACTAACTACGTGTAGCCAGCTTTTGCGGCCTCTAAAGTGCATGGGCGAAGGCTGTTTGGCGACGGGATCAACTCTTGGAAGACATGACTTCGATAAATGCTGACCGCAGACGGCGAGCGCGCGTTGGGCTGCAATATGCAGTTCGACTCGGCAGGCCTGATCAATGGACTTCCGTTAAAACTGAGACCGATAACCTCAGCAGCATTGGGTTCCTCTGCACATGCGATCAGCCCTTCTGGCCAGGCGAACAGCTCACCTGTGAGATCGTGATTCCTTCAAAAGAGATCGGTTACCAGTCCGGCGACCTTGTATTGCACCGCCGCGTGACAGTGGTTCGCGTCGAAATCAGGGGACTTGAACCCGGGTTTGGGGTTGCATGCGAATTCGACGACCGCATATCTTTGCACTAGCCGTGGAGCAATACCTTGCAGGCATCTGGTTGTGGTCGAGGCCACTCAGTTAGAGTTCCCCCCGCACTGGTAGGCTGAAACCGTTTCCGGTGCCTGACCCCGCTACACGACCGCAGCTCGCTACCCGTTGTTTGGGATTCTGTCCAAAGTTATTGGAAAGTTTCCTTCGCTGATGGATCCATGCCCTCCGTTACGCTAACCGGCGGCGATCAATAGGTCTACAGGGCTAGGTTTTGGCGCTGATTCCAGTTTCGCGTTCCGTGGTCCCATTCTTGCTTATGCAGACTGTTCAAGAGTGAGGGACTTGAATTCGCGCTTGTACTCAGTTGGTACTGGAACGGCCCTCCACGCAGTCAGATAATCCGCTCATTATCACTTATTTTACTAGAAATTAGCTGCGAATGTATTTTGTAATAGAAATCACTACCCGGGAAATAGTTCCATTGACAAGTCCAAAGGGATCGGTCATGCTTGATGATACAAACCTCATTTAGGACAGGGGCGTTAGCGAAGTAATGAACTTTCCAGACGAGCAGGCATCGGGGATCGAGGCGTATCCGTGGTTTGCGCTTCGCGTCCGTTCAAATTATGAGAAAGTTGCGTCGCTGCACATAAGGGAACGAGGTTACGAGGAGTTTTCTCCCTCTTACATGGCCGAACGTCAGTGGTCAGATCGGAAGAAGACAACGGAGCGGTCTCTGTTCCCAGGTTATGTCTTCTGCCGCATGGATGCTTACAATCGTCTTCCAATACTTACAATCCCCGGAGTCGTCGGCTTAGTCGGTTTTGGAAGCCGGCCGACGCCGGTACCCGACCAAGAGATTGAGGACGTCCGGACAATGATTGGTTCCGGGCTATTGGTAACGCCCTGGCCTTTCCTCGATCCCGGGCAAACGGTCTTGATAGAGCGCGGGCCGTTGAAGGGGGTAGAAGGCGTTCTCCAATCCGTGAAGGGCCGGTTGCGCCTGGTTGTTTCGATCAACGTACTGCGGAGGTCAGTGGCCACGGAAATCGATCGATCCTGGGTTCGTCCCTTGAAAAAGTCGCAGGCCAGTGTTCGCCCGGTTCAGGGCGACGACGCTTTCTTGAGCCAAATGTGATAGTTGTGATACCTTGGCAGCTATGATCCACCGCGGTCTGATCTGCTGCCTGATGCTCGCAGCTATGGGTGTGGCTGGATTCAGCCAGGCTACTCAAACCGGGCAGCAAAACCTTCAAGGCGCAGTTTTCGCTGGCCAGCAGGCCCCACAAACCGCCAATCCCGCGCAATTGTCAGATTCAGTACGGCCAGACTATACCCTGGGGCCGAGCGATCAAATCCTGATCCGAGTGCCGCAATCGGATGAAATCAATGAGAGACCGTTCCGCGTAGACACGGACGGTTTTATCAACTTGCCTGTCATAGGCCGGATTCGGGCGGGCGGCCTTACGGTTCAAGAGTTAGAGGCCGATATCACAACTCGCCTCCGCGAGTTCATCCGCGAGCCACTGGTGAGCATCACCGTCACGCAGTTTCGAAGTGAACCCGTGTTCCTTACTGGGGCCTTCCGGACTCCCGGTATCTATACTCTTCAGGGCCGTCGCACACTGGTCGAAATGCTGACCGCAGCGGGAGGATTGGCGCCAAACGCCAGCCACCGGATCAAAGTCTCGCGCCGTGCCGAGTACGGGCCCATCGACCTGCCTAATGCGGTGGAGGATCCCGACAAGAAGACGAGCAGTGTCGAGATCAGTCTGGAGAGCTTGACGCAAAATATCAATCCCGAGGAAGACATTGTTTTGCAACCTTTCGATGTGGTGAACGTCGACCGTGCCGAGCGAGTTTACGTGGTCGGTGAGGTTGCAAAAGTCGCGCCGATCGAACTGGCAGAGCGCGCGTCCATATCGATCCTTCAAGCGCTATCCGAAGCCGGCGGTTTCACGCAATTCGCAAGCCGCGATAAAGTTCGAGTTCTCAGGCCAATTCTAGGCACCAATCGACGCGCGGAGATCGAGATTGATTTAAAGCGCGTTCTCGAAGGAAAGGATATCGATTTCCCGTTGCTACCTAATGATGCGCTAGTTGTGACCCGATCGTCGTCACGCGCAGTGCTGGTGCCGGTGGGAACCTCAATGTTGGCATCGATACCCTACATAATCATTTCGGTCCTTCTTCGTCCTTGAGTCATACCTGGACGGCGTGAGAACATTCATACACATGGACTCTTTTGAGGAGCACGCGACGTTGGGTGGCGCGCGCCGCAGCCTTTGTACTCCTAACACAAGGTGGCCGATGCATCGCTGGCTGCCGCAAGTTCTCATCTTGCTGCTTGGCATTCCTCCCTGGCTGGGCGCCCAACAACCACCTCGGGCACAGGAAGCGGCCCCCCCGGCTGCCGTGCCTACTGTGCAGAGCCTAAAGGTTATGCCACTCGCCGGGGATGGGGAATTCAATGACTTGGAGCGCCACGTTATGGCCCCGCTGGTGGTCCAGGTTCTCGATCAGAATTCGCGGCCGGTGGAAGGCGCGGATGTTGTTTTTCGTTTTCCGGTGGCGGGACCCTCTGCGACATTTCCCGGCCAGAAAAACTCCCAGACCACTCGCACGAACGCTGACGGCCAGGCAGCGGCGATCGGCTGGAATGCGACCGGGGGAGTGGGAGCTTTTCGGGTGCAAGTGACGGCGAGCCGCGCCAATGAGCAAGGCCAGACGTCTGTCACCATGACGAATGTAACCCGAATCCTGAACGCCGGGAAGGTGAAGAACCAGCACTGGTGGTCCTCTAAGTGGGGCAAGATCGGTATTATCGCGGGCGCAGCCGCGGTTGTTGCCGTCGTTGTCCTGACCACCCGAAATGGCGGCAGTAGCACAACGACGATTACCGCGGTTCCTGGTTTTCCCACGATAGGGGGATCCCAATAGTCCATGTTTCGGGCAGCCGTCTACCTTTTGGCTTGTTGTTCGATACCTCTGCTTTTCGCTCAACACGCCCCCTTGGAAGGACCGGTCGAGGGTGCGACTTTCGACGGGCCGACCAGGAGCTTCCGGACCATTACAGGATCTCTCGGGTCGGCTTTCCTGGGACCCGAAGTGCTGGCCGATTTTGACCGTGGATCTGTGGCTCCGAACAAGAATTTCGGGGTGGCCTTTCGCGACGGACGATGTCTCCTGGTTTCGGCGTTGGACTCCCCACAGCCTTCAACGACCCTGCTGCCAGGCTGCTTCAACGTGCCGGAAGACGTTGCCTGGTCGGGTGATGGATCGACTGCTGTTCTATCTTCCCGTACGGAGGGGTGGATCCAGGTACTCACCGGGTTTCCGAATGCCGTAACTCCCGCCGACTTAATTAACGTACCGCCTGGAAGCTTCTTATCGGCAGTCGCTGCTGATTTCGACGGCGGTCGCATCGCCGTCGGGATCACAGGAGATACGACGGGAGTCTATCGGATCACCAAAGATCAGCTACTCCTGCCGATCCTGTCTCTCATGAAGCCGGCGGCGCTGGCGTTTTCCGGTGACGGTGGAACGCTCTATGCCGTGGATGCGGCCAGCAGTCAGGTATTTGAGTTGAATATGACTGACCTGAGTTCGCAAAGCTGGCCGATGGATGGATTGACCGATCCGATTGCCGTCGAACCGGCGCGGGACTCCACCATGCGGCGAGTCGTCTATATCGCAGGTGGCAATGATCGCGCGCTTTTGGTTTATGACGCCAATGACCACACTCAGATCGCCAGTGTAGCTCTCGATTTTGTCCCCACGATGATCGTTCCGCTGGGATCGCATGGCTTTCTCCTGCGACCCCGGTTGACCAACGACGATACCATCTGGTCCTTTGCGGATGACTCGCCACCAGCGATCTTTTTCGTCCCGGCAACGCCCTTGACGAGCTCCGGAGGCTCCAGTAGATGAGGTCCGGGCGGCTCAGTTGGTGCGCATCTCTCCTGGTATTGCTTGCGGCGTCCGCCGTGGGCCAGCAGGCTCCCTTCGCGCTTAGTTACGTTCTGCAATCCGACAACAACATCGTCGCCCTGAGCGATGGAGGAACCATCTCTTTCGGATTCACAGCCGTCAACACGGCATCCCTGGCTACGTTGAGCTTGACGAAAGTGGGCCCGGGACAGGGCATCATCAGCAGTATTGCGGTCACGAGTGGGTCTGCCTTCCGATTGACCGCTGCACCTTCGTTGCCGGTGACTATTCAGCCTGGGGGCAGTCTTCAGTTGTTTGTGGTTTATCAGCCGACCGGAATTCGCACAGATAGCGCCCAGATATCCATTGGTTTGGATGATGGTTCCCGGATTACGCTCAATCTCCAGGGCAGCGGAAGCGGATCCAATCTGATTTATCAACTTGCTGATACGAGTCCGACGACCACCGTGCTCCCGGGAGGCACTATACACCTGCCCGACGCAAACATTGGGGCGACCGGCAGCACCGTTATCCGGGTTCTCAACACAGGGAACGTAAGCGGTCGCGTGAGCTCGGTCATTGTGGCTGGGCAAGGTTTTCAATTAGGCACCGTTCTGGTGCTCCCTCAAACACTCCTACCGAACGCCAGCTTAACGTTTACCGTTAACTTCGCACCTACACAACCGGGAACGTTCCAAGGGACGTTGGTCATCAATTCCGACGTCATCGCGCTCAGCGGGACGGCTTTGGGGCCTCGACTGGAGTTTTCCTACACGACCGCTGGAACCAAGATCACTCTCGGTCCCAGCAACACGTCCGTCGTGTTCAGCCCCGTGGTGGTTACCCAGTCAGCACAACTTAGCCTCGACGTAAAGAACACCGGAACGACCCCCGCGATCATTTCAAATATTGGAGTGGGGCAGACCAATAGCCCCTACTCGCTCTCGGGGCTTCCAGGGCTGCCCGTAAGCCTGGCTGCCGGTGCCGATTTTCAGTTCACCATCACCTTCAAGCCGACGAGTTTGGGTTTTTCGAACGGAACGATACAAATCGATACCACGACATTTTCCTTGACCGGCTCCGGCACACAGCCGCCTGACCTGCCGGCGTACACGATCGGAGGCATCAGTGGAGACGTTACTCCAAGGTCTCAACCGAGGGTTAGCCTCACGCTTGCGACTCCTTATCCGGTCGCGATTTCGGGTACGCTCACGTTGACCGTTTCCGGGACCCTTCCGGCCGACCCCGCAGTCCAGTTTGCTTCGGGGGGACGAACTGTGCCGTTTGTCATACCGGCCAACAGCACCGGTGCTGTATTCGGCGCGTCGGGTACCCAGATTGGCTTCCAGTCGGGTACCGTGGCGGAGACGATTGTTCTAACACCGTCCTTTGCTACCCAGGCTGGAGGAATCGATTTGACTCCGGACACGCCGAGTTTGCTGCAACTCACGATTCAACCGGCGGCCCCGACCTTAGTAGGAATTTCCATTAACAGTCAAACGGCGACTGGTTTCGCGATTGCCGTGACCGGTTATACTACGAGCCGCACGCTTACCAACTGGACCGTCAAGTTTACGACGGCTCCCGGCTATGCGATGTCCACCTCTCAGTTCACGATCAACCTTCAACAAGTCGCGAGTCCATGGTTCCAGAGCACCACTTCGCAGACGTTCGGAGGGCAGTTCACGATAACGGTGCCTTTCGCCTTCCAAGGGACGCCTCCGACTGGTCAGTCATTATTGAGCGGTATCGCCGCGGTTTCGGTTACCGTGAGTAACGAACTGGGCACGTCGAATTCGGTTCAGGCAACGTTACAATAGAGGTTCAGCTTAGAGAGCACCCCCAGTTTCCGGACGATTGCAGTCGGCATTCTGGAAACTGGCATGCTCGATTCCATCGCAGGGACTGCCGCCAATGACCATCAAGATTCGGGTCGGAGCGAGTTCCACACATCAATTCCGGTGGAAGCGCTCCGGCTATCCCCTTCGGCTAACTTCGCTGTTGGCTTCCCTGGGCGTGCACGGATCTCTGATTGGACTGCTTTGGATCCTTCCGAGCAGCGAATCAAAAACGCCAATCTATGATGAACTGATCCGCCCGCAAGAGCACAAAATCATTTATTACGATTTTCGTAAACCTCTGCCGGAGGTGAGTCCATCGAATCCCATTCTTCGCTCGAAACAATCTCGAGGATCGGAGCTTTCCAAGCAGACCATCATCGCAACATCTCCCCAGGCGAAATCGGAAAAGCAGCTCATCTGGACGCCTGCTCCGAAGCTCGAACTACCCCAGGATCTGCTCGCGCAGAACCTGATACTGAAAGCAGCCCCTCCGATTCTCTCTCTACCTGCTCCGCCGAAAGAACCGGCCAAACCACCCAAGGCATTTCATCCCCCCATCAGAGCGGTACAGGAGCCCAAGCTCACGCCTCAGACGGCTTTGCCGCCACCGCCGGCCATCAGCACCGCCATGGGTCCTCGATTTCCAATTCGGACTGGACTTGCTGCTCTGCCGCCTCCTCCCTTACCCGAGCCGCCCTCGCTGGACGGTACCAGCAACGTCAATATCGCCGTGGCAAATCTTAATATCATTGAAAAATCGCTACCGGCGCCGCCCGAGGGCGCCCGCCCGGCTCAGTTTTCAAAGGCTCCAACCAGAGGTCCGGAAACGTCCGGAGAGGGAGACGATGCCTCCCTTAAGGTCCCGAATCTGACGATTCGGCGGGATGAGTCGGCCCCCGCCAAGGCTCCTCGAGAGCCGCCTGCGATGCGCACGATCCTATATTTGGACCGGGTGCGAGGCATCCCGGTGACGGGCTTGTCGGTGCCGTTACGGCCCTCGACCCGGACGATCCCAGCAGCAATTGATGCCCGTTTTCGCGGACGCAACGTCTACACGACTGTCATCCCCATCGAGAACCTGCCTGCCTATACAGGCGACTGGATCGTCTGGTTTGCCGAACAGGACGCGAAGCCTGGGGAAACTCCGCTCGTTCGTGCCCCCATTCCATACAGGAAGGTTGAGCCCGTGACGGCTCCGCCGGCTGGGCGTCAGGCAGGACGCCGAGTGCAGGTGGCGGCCACGTTGGACAAGAATGGCAAACTGAATAAGGTTTCCGTCGTTACGGCCGTTGTCCCCGGACTCAAAGAGGCGGTGATGGCTGATGTCACTTCGTGGGAATTTAAGCCCGCGACTCGTAACGGAGTGGCTATCGACGTAGAAGTGGTGATCGAGATCCCCTTCAACGGCCCTCCTGTGCTCGCAAACAGCACACTACCCTAAGTCCTTTCCTTGCTGCGACCAACGGGGCCGTCCGTTTCGAAATATGCCGTCATATTGCACCCAGTAGTACGTCGTAGGAACAAGCTCTAGAACCACATAAGCTCAAGTCCCAACGCATGATCGGCCGGATGTGGACGATAAGCTCTACATGCGTGGTATTGCATGGTATCCGGAGCTTCTTCGTAGAAGGGGACATCCGCTGGCTTTGATTTTTTGTTTGGTGGCGATAAGTCCTGCTTTTGCACAACAGGTTACTCTGTCGGTCGGCTCGGGCAGCGCGGCGCCTGGCACCGCCGTGGCCTTGGACGTTTCAATGAATGCCAGCGGCGGTGCATCCCCGACGGGACTCGAGTGGATACTAAATTACCCGGCCGACGTGACCGGCGTCACCGTCGTTCCAAGTCCGGCGATGACGGCCGCGGGGAAAGGCGTTTCGTGTGCTGAAAGTAGTGGGTCGGCGAGGTGTGTTCTGTATGGCCTTACCGGGAGCCTAATCCCCAATGGGTCCGTAGCCACGGCGACGTTCACGATCTCCCCGGCGAGCGTGAGCCCAAGCATACCCATTACCCTCAGCGGGATGATGGCAGCGAGCGTTTCGGGCAACTCTATTCCCATGTCCGGGACAGGCGGATCAATCGCGGTGATCCAGCCGCCGCCGGTCCTCAGCGGGCTTTCCTGCTCCCCGACGAGTGTCAACGCACCTGGCTCCTCCGCGTGTACGGCGACTATCAGTAAAGCGGCACCAGCAGGAGGGTTTGTCGTAACGCTTTCGAGCAACAACGCGAACGTTAGCGTGCCCGCGAGCATCACGGTTTCCGCAGGTGCCGCAACCGCCGGTTTCACGATGACGGTGGCATCCATTGCGACCGATCAGACGGGCGTGCTAACAGCCACCGCGAATGGCGTATCGACGACTGCTTCCGTGAGCCTGGTGGCCGCGCCGCGACTGTCGAGTCTGAGCTGTGCTCCAAGTACGCTGGGGACGGGCCAAGCTGCGGTTTGTACCGTCGCCTTGACCAAGGCGGCTACCAGTTCGGCGACGATCAACCTGTCTAGCAGTTCAAGCGTGCTGCCAACACCGGCCAGCATAACCATCAATTCCGGGTCCAGCAGTGGGAGTTTCACCGCAACAGCCGGAACTGTGAGCGCGGATTCTTCGGCAACCCTGACCGCTGCTTTCGGGGGCCAGAGCAGTAGCTCCGTTGTAGCGCTGAGCGCTCAAGCGAATTTGAGCGGGTTGACCTGCACGCCAACGAGTTTGACCGGCCCAGGCACTGCCTCCTGCACTGTGACACTCACCAAGGCGGCTCCAAGCGGTGGGATGACAGTGACTCTGTCCAGCAATAATCCAAGCTTGACTGTGCCCGCCAGCGTCACAGTGCCCGCGGCGTTGTCCAGCGCAGGTTTCACTGCCACGGCGGTCGCGGTAACAACCAATCAGACGGGCGTCGTGACTGCCACCGCGAATGGCGTATCCCAAACCTTCTCCTTGGGCCTGCTTTCTGCCCTCCGCTCGAACGTTTCTGGAATGGTCAGTCCGGCATTGACGGCTAGTGGCGCTACACTTTCGATGACCGGCGGCACTACTTCATCGGCAACGGCGGATGCTTCCGGAAACTTCACCTTCAAGGGACTCTTGAACGGAACCTATTTGCTTACTCCGAGCAAAGCCGGACTAACGTTCAGCCCCCAGAGCAAATCCATAACCGTGAACGGCGCAGATGTCACGGGAATTACTTTCACGGCAGCCCAGGGTCAAACACACGCCACGCCCGTGGTCGACGCGAAGGTCTGGAAAGATCAGGCCAGCACTGGCTATTTGTTGACGTCACCGAGTTTTTCCACAAGCAGTGGGAATGAACTGCTGCTCGCATTTATCGCGGCGGATGGGTGGTTCAGGAGTAACGTAGTCGTAAACGGCGTTTCCGGAGGAGGACTTACTTGGGTTCTAGTCGCCAGAACACAGGTTCAGAGCGGAACGGCGGAAATTTGGCGAGCTTTCGCGCCGGTGGCGCTTAACAACGTGTCGGTAACCGCCACGCTTTCGCATGGCAAATACTCTTCGCGGAACGTGACCTCCTCCTCAATGACGGTGCTGAGCTTCTCCGGCGTCGACCCATCGGGCTCCAACGGTTCCGGGGCGATTGGCGCGACCGGGACTGGGAATAACAGTTCAGGCGCACCTCAAGCCACGTTAGTCACAACCCGGGACAATTCGCTGGTGATTGGGGTGGGCGATGACCCCACCCAAGCCATCCCGCGAACGCTGGAATCAGGCCAAAGTCTGGTGCATCAATACTTAGCCTCGAACGGCAACACCTTCTGGGTGCAGAACCTGATTGCTCCCACGGCCCAAAGCGCCAGCAGCGCCACGATTAACGACTTAGCTCCCATCAAGGACGCCTACAACCTGTCGATGGTGGAAGTGCTGGGAGCTCCTATCGTTACCGTGTCTCAGATTTCGGTCCAAACCGCCGGGATGGCAACGCTTAACAGTCCAACTCCGGCAAGCAGGGCGGTTCGGGGTGCATCCACCAGCCCGACGCTTTCCAGCTTAGCGAGCGATGTGGCGGGCGAGGCGTGCAGCCCTGGTGGTCTGGTCACGTTGCAGGGGTCGGGTTTCACGGAGCAGAACGCGCAGAAAGCGGCTTCTTTCCCGCTGCCAACGAGCTTGGCGGGTATCCGTGTGACGGTGAATGGCGAGGCCATGCCACTGTTATTTGCCTCGAGCTCGCAGATTAACTTCCAGTGCCCTGCCCTTCCGGAGGGATCGGCTCTAGAAATTGGGGTCGAAGGCCTCTCTGGGCCCGTAGCGTCACCGATCAGCGCAACCATGCAGGCGGCGGCTCCCGACTTGTTCAGTCTTGGCCAGACAAGGCAAGGAATCGTTCAGATAGCAGGAACAAACCAGTTAGCCATGGAGCAGACGGGCGGGATTCCGAGCCGGCCGGTTCGTCCGGGGGAATCCGTGACTATCTTCGCCAGCGGGCTGGGCGAAACACAGGATCCCGTGTCGGTTGGCGTTCCGGCGCCCTTGGATCACCCGGTCCTGTCGAGAAATAACGTCTCGGTGGTCTTCGACAATACCGAAGTGGTGCCGGGAGCCTCAAGTCTGGTGCCCGGAACGGTGGGCGTGTTCCAGATCAACGTCCAGACGCCATTGGACGCTCGTCCCGGCTCGGCTATTCCACTCTCGGTTCGGGTGACCCTACCTGATGGGAAAGTGGTGGATAGTAACGCGGTTACGATAGCGATCGCTCCGGAGACATCGCGTTGATGCTCGGAGCTGCGGGACAGGATAGCATGATGAACCCATGGGCAGTTTGGCCATTACCTTGCCATTTCAGAATTACAAGGATACTGAGATCCCAGTATCAAGTTCGAGTGCACAACGGCCGATAAGTAGTTTACTCATAGTGTATCTGCGCCATGGAGAAGGGCGAGCTTTGGGCGATCGCGTAGGAATCGGAGGAGGCAATCTCAGTGGCATTTATTCCTGTACTTTTGGCGAGAATCCTTAGGGCTGGAGCGCCTGGGATACTGGCCTGCGGCGTGCTTCTCCTTTCCGCTCCGGCATCAGCACAGCTTACCCTGGTTCACGCGACCAGTTGTGGATCGCAATCCTTTCCAACCCTAGCTTGTACGATTCCTGCCACAGGGAATGGCAACTTGATCGTAGTGGGCTGGGCTTCGGCCTGGGGAACGATTCCGATCGTTACCGGCGTAACAGACAACGTGGGAAATACGTACGCTGAAGCGGGAAGCGCGAGATCGGTGGACTCTGCGAATGACATGGTGGACATCTGGTATGCCAAAAACAGCAAGGCAGGAGCCACTTCCCTAACCATCACGCCATCGACAAGTGGAACAGGCGCTGCGATGATCTGGGAGTTTTCAGGCGCAGACACGGTGTCGCCTTTAGACCAAACATCCGTATTGAACAGCCAACCTGCATCTACGACACCTTCGGGAGCCTCCATTACTACCGGCTCTGCGAATGAGGTGATCATCTCCCTGTTGGTGCCGGCAGGCTCACCAAGTGGGATTGTGTCGGGGAATCCATTTACGAACGATTCACTGAATTTCGGAGTCGGCTGGGCGCACTTGTTCACCACCTCTGTGGGGACTTATCGTGCGCAATGGGCTGCCGCTTCCGGCACTTACGCGAGCAGCTCTGTTTCCTTTAAGGCTGCCGCATCCGGTGGCGCTTTAAATCCCTGTGACTTGAACAGCGACGGTGTCGTAACCGTGCTTGACGTGAATCTGATCGTAAACATGGTTCTCGGCCAGGCCGCGTGTTCAGCGAACATTACTGGAGCCGGAGTCTGCACCATCGTGACTGTCCAGCGCGTCGTAAATGCGTCATTGGCGGGCGGCACATGCACCGTCGACGGGGCACCTCCGCCACCACCGCCGTCTCACAGCGTGACGTTGAGCTGGGTGGCGAGCACTACACCTAGCGTGTCCTATAACGTGTACCGATCCACGACTTCAGGTGGCCCCTACAGCTTGAAGGTGAACGCGTCGCCAATCGCCGGGCTCTCCTACGTCAACACGGCGGTGGTCGCTGGCCAAACCTACTACTATGTCGTGACGGCAGTGGATGGCGGCGGAACTGAGAGTGTCCCATCAAACCAAGCTGCGGCGGTCATACCGACACCGTAGGAGTTTTACCGCCCTGTATATAACGAAGCGGAGAGGTAAAAACGTAAGTTTTCGGCAAGGCTGGGTGAAGCGTAAATCCGACCCGAAGCAGGATTACCGGCGCTTGGACTGACGGTCCTTGCGCTGGGCGTGCTTGGCAAGGATGGAATCCATGTCGTCGCCGACGCCGTAGCCGCACTTGCGGCCGGTGGTGCGAACTCGATCCAGCCTAGCGACGAGGGCGTCCCGGCCGCTGGCGGGCAAAGTAGGCGCGATAGTGAGAGCCCGTTCGAACATGCGGACCAGGGAGTTGAGGTAGCTTTCGTCTTGATAGCCGAGGTCGCTCGCAAAACCGGAGGCCTGCTCGCAATAGAAGACCATCAACTCAGCCCGGCCAGCGGGGTCGCCGACGGCCTTCTTGTAATTGGAAATGGCGTGCTTGGCTTTTAGAACGGACGGAACCTGCCTGCTGAAGGCATCCGGCCAAAGCCAGCAATCAATCGTTTCTTTGTAGGGTCGAAGCACATCCTCGCCCAAGCCCAAGCGCGTGTGCAGAAACGTTTGATTGTCCTTGTGGGAGCTGTAGAGATCCTGGATCAAGCCGAGCAAAGCTGGTCGATCAAAACTCGTGAGCTTCGCCGTGACATCGGTCCACCTCGGTTGTGATTTCGACCGACTTTGGTTCATGTGGAAAGCTCGCACGAACTCAGAACAGGTGACCCTGAGCCACCCAGTAATGCCAGTCGCCGATGGCTTCCGCGGTGGATTCGTCGGGATGGATGGCGGCGAGTTGAGATAGAGGGACAGCCATTTTGCGGCCTTGCCATTGGATTTGTACGGGCATGTCGCTTTCACAGGCCTCTTCCTTGGCGAGGCGACGCACTTCGACGGTCTCTCCTTTCCGCAGTAGGGAAGTCGCTTGGGAGCGGATGCAGTGGGCGTTGAAAGGAAACGTCAGTTTGCTTTCGAGATAGTAATACCAGCTCATCGCCTTCTCTTTGGACCCGTAGGCATCCACCAGGGCTTCTTGGTGGATGCGATCTTCGCGAATCGGTTCTTTGGCTGTTTTTTTCATGCCTTCACTGCCAGAATGCGGCATGGGCTGTATCCTATCCTTTTCGGCCAGGCAGCATTCATGACACTCCCATTCGCGCCAGCGTCTCCGAGTAATTCCACGGCATCCATGCCGGCGGGTTGGATGCCAGTTCCGTAGAATGCGTCTGCAACTCAGCGAGGTAATTGAACGGATTGGCGCCGGCGTGTAGCTCCGGATGCGGAACGGCAAATTTCTACGCGCCGGTGTAGGACGAAGCTCCGTTGCGCCCGTGTCCCGGCGTTTCTGGCTGTTCCAAAACGTTCTTGGCCTTTTCTGTCGTGCGTGGCTTCTCCAGCATCCCGGCCAGCGCGCCCTCTAACTAACTATAACTAGACATTCGGGTTGGAACTCCGGTGATAGATCATCCGGTGGCAGCACACGAACACGCCCGTACAGGCGAGGAAGGCCGGTACAAGTCCTAAGATGGCCCACAGCGCTTCTGTGTACCAGCCAAATCTGCCGAAATGGAGTTGGGAGAGCCCGAATAGAATCCGGTCAGCATATTTATCGCCGGGATCAATCCATGAGGCAGAGATATTGAATGCTTGGGGAAATGAAAAATAGATGCCTGAGACTCCCCACATCAGAATGAAGAAGAAGCACCAGAACCCAAGTGCGCTGTGCGTATCCCAAGTAAACCGTGCAAGGCGTGATCCCCAGCTTACTTTCAAGCTGCGACGCCACTTCTTCAGTCCCGGCCACCAGATGATGGCTCCCGTCATACACACCGTCGTTACACAAGTTGCGCCGATGCCGTTCAGAAGGCGCCCGCTCTCTCCAAGTAGCAGGTTCTCATGAAGGTTCACGAGCCACTCGACGGAGAACCACCTCGATAGCTCGTCGCGAAAAACAAGTACGCTGCCCGTCACGCTCATCAACACAACATACAGACCGATTCCTGCGCCTACCCACAGGTGAATCTGGAACAAAACTTGGCGCACCCGAAAACGTTCGGGGTGTTGCAGCCATTGTTGCCAAACGGTCAGCGTTTCTGCCGAGTGTTGTCGTAGTCGCAATTCCTGGGCTGTCTGATTGGTGATTTCCATGCCGTCAACCCCATCCCCGAAGCTGAAAAAAGTAAGTGGTCTAGCGGAGGCGTGGCCCGAAGCGACCTAGACAATCGCCGATGAGAGCACCCAACCCGATCAGAATCGCCGCCGTTGCTCCATGCCAGACCAACAGATGAGGCGCTTGCTGGAACATGCACTGAGTTTGAAGAGGCGTCAATGCTAGAAATGCGGTCAATCCGGTCAAGGCGGCCCCAAGTCCGGCGGATGCGACCAGCGCGCCGCGCCGGGCGAGCAGCCAAAAAATGGCGGCGGCCGGAATGGCGATCATCAGTTCCATGACCGCACACGGCCGGCCCTCCGAAATAAAATCACTGGATGCCCGCCACGGAAAGAGCAGCGCGATTCCAGCGATTACAGCCACGCCGGAGAGCACTAGCACGACTGAAAACGGGAGGGCCCGCCGACTGCCGGGAACCATTTGCCCCGCAAGCGAAATCGAGAACAGGACTCCTCCGCCCGCTAGAATCGCCGCCATCCAGCCCATCTGCGCTCCCGTCATCAGATGAAAGCCGGCTTTGTCCATGACCGCGATCAGCCCGGCAGCGCAGGCCACGAACACGGCGAGAAACGCCAGAATCAGCCTGCTCTGAGAGGGGAGAGGCTTCACCGGCGTGAGCGAGGACGCCAGCACTCCGTGCACCTTCTGTCGGAGTGCCGGGGAAAGTCCCGTGTCGGGGTGAGAGGCTGCCCACACCTCCAACTGCCGCTCGAGGTGGGCGTCACGAGGGTTATCTTGCATGTTCGCGATCCTTTCCTAAGGCGCGGCGAAGTGCCGTATACGCGCGGTGTGCCTTCTGCTTCACCGCTCCGACGGTTGAGGAGGTCGCAAAGGCAACCTCCTCCAGGCTCATCCCTGAGACCTTTAACATTACGAGAACCTCGCGCTGAGTCTCCGGCAGGCTCGCGACTAGCTGGTCGAAGTCATCCTGCCCGCGCGGCAGTTCGGGCACGGTCTGATGTAGCCCCTCAGGGACACTCGCAACCAGAACCTCTCGTGATTCCAGCCGCCTCCGCTTCCGATACGCGTCCAGGCGGGTGTGCCGCGCGATGGCATAGATCCAGGGCATCAACGGCTCGGACGCTCGATAGGTGTGGCGCGAGCGGTGAATCCTGATCCAGCAGTCTTGCAGCAGATCCTCACGGTCATTCCGGCTTGCCCGCGAGCCACCGAAGTAGCGGAGAAGCGGAGGCGAAATGCGCCGCACCAGCTCCTCGAGAGCGGCCGGATCGGCACGCTGGTAACGCATCATGAGGTCCCTCAACTCGCGGTCGTCAATCGGTGTCTCACCCATTTGGTTCGTACCGGCGGCGATTTTAGTTACGCTGCCCTCTCAATCATGGCGCACCCGTGGGTCCGGCCGAGGCGAAGAACATATTTCTTGCACGGCGTCCGTAACTTCGCGTGGTCTCGCGGCGAAGGCTTAGATCCCGTACGGACACAGCGCTAATGGCTTTTGTCCAACTCTATGGGGAGGATTAGTCCGGAATGAATCGCAAGACGTCTTTGTTCGCCAGATGGTACAACAGGGTCGCCTTCTGGTCCGGTTCTACGATGGTTGCCGCGGCCCGCGCCTAGCTGATCGCTCAGCGGCTGCTCAGTTCCTTGGCCGTCCCCCGCGCTGGTGTTCATGTGATGGATACGCTTCCACAATGACCGAGGTAGGATCCTCGAAGGAACTTTCCACGCGGCCTGATGTTGGGAATGGAGTGAAACGGCGCCGTTCGGCAATGTGGGGCCTAGCAGCGCGTGGTGAAAACGATCGCACTGGCAAACCTGGGACAGCCAGCGAATTTCCGCGCACTGTGTAATCGTGTTTTCTTAAGTTTGTGCACGCGAAAATTCGAAGGCAGTTCCCTGGTTTGCGCGATGACCATTTCTGCCACGGGCTGCTAGAGTTAGACCCGCACCGAGACCTCACGCTCGACCTTCAACCCATACGACTTGATTCGGCGCTGCAGGGTGCGTCGGGAAATTCCCAATTTCTCTGCAGCGTGAATCTGATGGCCCCCGGCTTCTTCCAACACTCGACTGATAGCCGTGCGTTCTGCCTCGCCCAGCACAGTAAGGTTAACCAAGCTGGACGCGAAAGTGGACTGACGTAAGTCTTCAGGCAGATCCTCCGCTGCGATCTCCATCCGTGGTGAGAGAACGGCGACACCGATCACCACGTTCCGCAGCTCCCGCACGTTGCCTGGCCACGGGTACGCTTCCAGCACCTCCATCGCTTCCCGCGAAATGCGCATACCTGGCTTTTGCTTTTCCAGGAAATGCATCGTCAAAGGAGCTACATCCTCCGGCCGTTCGCGGAGAGGCGGAACTGTCAGCCGTACCTGAGATAACCGGTGATAGAGATCGAAACGGAATTTGCCTTGCTCGGCGGCGGCCTTTAGATTTTGGTTCGTGGCGGTCACGAGGCGAACGTCCACTTGCACTTTTCTGACTCCGCCCACGCGGTAGTAAGGAGCGCCGTCAAGAATCCGAAGCAGTTTCACCTGCAGCCGGGGGTCGACATCACCGATTTCGTCCAGAAAGAGCGTTCCCTTGTCAGCGAGCTCAAACAGACCTGGCTTCGCCGAGTCCGCTCCGCTAAAGGCGCCGCGTTCGTGGCCGAACAGTTCGCTTTCCAGCAGGTTTTCCGGTAGTGCGGTGCAGTTTATGTCGACCCACGGCTTGGATCGCCGCTCGGAATAGTGATGAATCGCACGGGCTACCATTTCCTTGCCCGAGCCAGTCTCACCCGTAACGAGGACCGTAACGTCGGCGGCAGCGATTTGTTCCGCCTGCTGCAGGAGCTTACCGATCCGGTCACTGGCGAAGACGACGGACAGACCGAGGTACTCCCGTTTTTCGTAGGCCATCTTCATATCAGTGCGGAAAGCTCTTAAGAGTCAGCCGCAAGTATGATTATTCGCAATCTTTGCCGACGAGGCCATAGGAAGTCCGCACTAGGGGACCGTTTCGAAATACCTGTCGCTCTAAGGGATTTCCCCCAGTTGGCCCGAGCTTCGTGCAGCCGGCGCAACGGAACGCCGATGAAATCTGATAGGCGCCGTGAAGATACTCGTGGCACAGCTCGGCCGGATGGTAGCGTTGATGCTCCTTGCCGGCTTAGCGTCGGCACTCTTACTGCGATTCTCGCCCGGTACATTGGTCGATGAACGCGAGTTAGATCCGAGAATGAGTCAGGCGAGCTTGGCAGCGCTTCGTGCAAAACGGGCGGCGGAGAACAGTCTTAGCGCCGGGTTCGTCCAGTACCTGAAAGCAGCGGTACGTGGAGACTTGGGTCAGTCGACGTCGCGCAACGCGCCGATTGCAGACCTGTTGACCCAAAACGCGCCCGCCACGCTGCGGCGGTTGGGAATCGGACTTGTAGGCGCCTGGTTTGCGGGACTGGGAATGGCAATTCTAGTCGCGCGATTCCGTCAAGCCTGGGTGGTGGAGTCCGTAGCTTCCATGGCTGCCGGGACTCTATTGAGCCTGCCCGCAGCGGTGCTTGCCTATTTCTGCCTGACAGCCGGAGTGGCGGTTGAAATCGTGCTGATCCTGGTACTGGTTCCGCGGGTGTACCGATTCTCCCGAAACCTGCTGGTACAAGCCTATGGATCGTCCTATATCGACATGGCGCGTGCGCGGGGGATCAGCGAGACCCGGATCTTGTTCGCGCATGTCTTCCGCAGTGCCGCGCCACAAATGGTCGCGCTGATCGCGGCATCCCTGAGTATGGCGGTGGGAGCCATCATTCCCATCGAAGCGATATGCGATGCGGCGGGCTTGGGACGTCTGGCGTGGCAAGCTGCGATGTCGCGAGACCTGCCGCTGCTGGTGAACCTGACCATGCTGATCGCGCTGGCAACCACCGCGGCGATGGCGATTGCTGAACTCGCGCCCCTGCGGCCCGGTGAAAGTTCATCATGAAGCCCGCACGGCTAGTAGCGATTGTCTTCCTGGCTTTGGTCGGGATTTCCGCGCTGGTCCCGCGCCTATGGACTCCGGATAGTTACGAAACTCAACTCCGCGAGGCGCCGGATGCTCCTCCCTCCGCGCGCTTCCCTCTGGGTACGGACGCACTGGGTCGCGACCGGATGGCGCGTTTGCTTTACGGAACGCGCGTGTCGCTGGCATTGGCTCCGGCCGCTGCTCTGCTGTCGTGCGTAGTGGCGGCGCTGGTGGGAGGCCTGGCGGGTTGGGCGGGCGGTTGGACGGAACGGACGGTTTTGGCCAGCGTGGACTTGTTCATGTCGCTGCCTTGGCTGTTCCTGCTGCTGACCGTGCGGGCGGTACTACCACTGAATGTTTCACCGCTGACCTCGCTCAGCATCACCTTCGCTTTGCTGGGACTTTTGAGCTGGCCGGCATCGGCCCGCGTTGTGCGCGCCGCGATCCACTCGCTACGCGATTCCGACTTCATGTTACAAGCGCGCGCATCCGGCGTGACACCGTGGCGGCTGATCTCGCGGCAGCTCATCCCGAACGTGATGCCGGTCCTGCTGGCCCAATTCTGGATCGCTGTTCCGGTGTTCATTCTGGCGGAAGCGACTTTGGGAATGCTCGGACTAGGCGTCTCGGAACCGTTGCCTTCGTGGGGTAGCATGCTCCGCGAGCTTGAGGGCGGCGACCTGTGGTCACAACCATGGATCGCCGCGCCGGCCGTGCTCCTGGCCGCCGTGGTCGGCTGTTTTCAGCTCATTTTGCCAAGAGAGGATTACTCGATATGAATCACCCGGTCCGTCCGCTTGTATTCCTGGCGCTAGTCGCAAGTAGCTTGAACGCTGGCGAGATTCGGTTGGCCCTGCATAGCGAGCCCAAAACCCTGGACCCGCTGGTGTTCGCCGATGAATCCGCCGAAGCGATTCGCTATTTGACAGAAGGTGTCCTGATTCGCATCAATCGTCTCACCCAGCAGCCGGAGCCGGAACTGGCCGTATCGTGGAAAGTGAGCGACAGCGGGAAGCGCGTCACATTCCAGTTGCGCAAAGGAGTGGAGTATCCGGACGGATCCGCATTTACCTCAAAAGATGTCGTCGAGACCTTCCACAAACTGTTTGACCCGGCGCTGCATTCTCCAATCGCCGACACATTCCAAACCGAGAAAGGCGCTGTCGCCATCACCGCGCAGGGCGATTACACGGTAGTGGCCAATTTCCCCGCGCCTCCCTCGGCCTTTGAACATCTGTTCGACCAGGTTGCGATCGTGTCCCACCTTGCCAAGCAGCGCCCCGCGCCCGGGTTGGGACCGTTCCTCATCGGGGAACGCGTCGCGGGATCGCACATCGTACTCAAGCGCAATCCCAAGTATTGGAAGCATCAAGCCGATGGCCAGCCACTGCCGCGGCCGGATGCGATTCGCTTGGAGTTCCAGCAGAACCGCGATCTGGAACTGGCGCGGTTCCAGCGCGGCGAGCTTGACCTGATCGATACGCTTACGCCGGACCTCTATGATCGGCTGGCGAAAGATGCGCCTGGACGCGCGTTCGATGCTGGGCCGACCACCGACGCCGAGTTTCTATGGTTCAACATGGCGCCCCAATCTCCCCTGGCCGCCTACAAGAAGGCGTGGTTCCAGTCACAGGCGTTTCGCCGGGCGATTTCGGAAGCCATTCAGCGCGCCGACTTGAGCCGCATCGTCTACCGGGGCCACGCCAGCCCGGCGGCCGGATTGGTCTCTCCGGCCAACAAGCAATGGTTCGACGCGAAGCTTTCTCCGGAAGCATTCCAGCCGGCGGACGCGGCCAAGCGTTTGGCGGATGCAGGCTTCAAGCTGCACGGCAGCGTCCTGAGCGACGCGGCCGGCCATGAAGTGGAATTTTCCATCATTACCAACGCGGGCAGCAAGACGCGTGAGCGTATGGCGGCGATGATTCAGCAAGATCTGGCGAAGCTGGGCATCAAGATCAACATCGTGACGCTTGAGTTTCCATCGTTGATCGAGCGCATCACACGTACGCTGGACTATGAGACGTGCTTGCTGGGACTGGTCAACATCGACATCGATCCCAGCGGTTTGATGAATGTCCTTCTCAGCTCCGCCGGCAACCATCCATGGAATCCGTCGCAGAAGACGCCGGCGACCGCTTGGGAAGCCGAGATCGACCGGCTGATGCTGGCACAGGCGGCCTCCAGCGATGCGGCGGCACGCAAGAAGAGCTTCGACCGCGTGCAGGAGATCCTGCGCGAGCAATCACCCATGGTCTTCCTGTTGCATCCCAATTCGCTGTCTGCGATCTCGTCCCGGTTTCCGGGAGCAAAACCGAGCCCCTTCTTCCCGCACACGTTCTGGGATGCCGAGCACCTCACCGCCGCCGCCGGAAAATGACGCCTCTGCTTAAGCTGCGGATCACGGCCGGTTATCCGGGCAAGCCGGATGTGTTGCGCGACGTGTCCATTGAAATAGAACCTGGGGAAATCGTCGGATTGGTGGGGCGTAGCGGTGAAGGCAAAAGCACCCTGATTCTCTCGATTCTGGGCCTGCTCGGCCTCAAGAACGGTACCTGCCACGGCGAGATTCTCTTCCAGGGCAGCGACCTGTTGCAGCTGGCTGGGAACCAGATGCGGCGGCTGCGCGGCCGGCACATTGCGTTGGTCCCGCAGAGTCCCCTGGCGGCACTGAACCCGAATCTCCGCCTAGGCACACAGCTTCGCGAAGCCTGGCGGGCGCACCAATCGGGAGACTCGGATTGGGGGACGTTGCTGGCGAGCGTCAGCCTGCCCGCGGAGCCCGATTTTCTGCGCCTCTATCCGCGCAACTTGAGCGTCGGCATGGCTCAGCGGTTTCTAATCGCTATGGCCCTGTTGCATGGGCCATCGCTGCTCTTGGCGGATGAACCCACCAGCGCCCTGGATACCATCACGCAGTCTGAGATCCTGGGGCTGTTCCGCCGGCTGAACCGGGAACGCGGTATCGCGATTCTCTACATTTCGCATGACCTGGCCTCCGTGGCTGCACTGTGCAGCCGCGTTGCGATTCTGCATCAGGGGCAACTCATCGAGTGCGCAGACACGCAAGAAGTGTTTCGCGCGCCCCAGCATCCTTATACACGGCGGCTGATCGAAGCCATTCCGCAACTTCCGCTCCGAGAGGAAGTCGCCGGTGACCTATTGCGGATGGGAAACCAAGTCCAGGACGCGGCCTACACGCGTCGCGACTAACCGCAGCAAGTTCAATTCACTTGTCTGGAAGGCGTTTCGATCGCGGCGGTAAAGGGACAACACGCCACATGGCCCGCCCGGGAATTCGAGCGGAACCGCCAGCGCCGAACCCAGGGTGCTGAACTTCGTAGGATCGTTTAAGTAACCCGGCTCCACGGAAGGATTACCGTTGATAATCGACTTATGATGCTCGGCGACCCAACCCGCCAAGCCCATCCCCAGGGGAATCGCCAGCGACGCGAATTGTTGCTGGGCGTCTCCGTCTAGAAATTCCGGCACCAGCCGGTCTTCGTGACGCCGGTAGATCACCAGAACGTGATAGGGAATCGCTCCTGCAAGGTTGTTACGCAGCATCGTGAACACCTCTGAAGCCGTGCGGCCCGTAAGTGTCTCCTCCAGTAGATCCAGGAGCGCGGATTCGTCTGTCCCTCCGGTGGCGCGGTGAATATTCATCAGGTCCGCAGCAGTCTGAGCCGCGGTTTCCTCGAAACCGGCGGCGGGCGCGGCTCCTCGTTCTACTCTGACATCCGTGGAAAGTTTAGCGCGTTGGGCCATAGTACTGGCCTTGGCCTTGCGTTCCAGTTCGACGTAGCGGCGGCTTAGGACCTCGACAACGCGTGGGTCGAAGGCTTTGCCGGATTCTCCCCGAACAACCGCCAAGGCTTCCTCCAATGGCAGAGCACGGCGGTATTGGCGGTCTGAAGCAAGGGCGTCCAAGCAATCCACCGTGGAAAGAATCCGTGCGCCAATGGGTATATCTTCGCCCGATAATCCGTCCGGATAGCCGCTGCCGTCCCATTTTTCATGATGTGCGCGCACGATGGGCGCCACCGGATATGGGAACTCGACTTGTTCCAACAGCTCGGCGCCCACCACCGGATGGATCTTCATCTTTTCGAACTCCTCCGGCGTGAGCTTCCCGGGCTTCGAAATGATATATTCCGGCACCGCCAGCTTGCCGATATCGTGCAGCAGCGCCGCTGCCTCCAGTGCTTTCAGCTCATTTTCGCTGAGTCCCAGCTCCCGGCCGATCTCCGTCGCGTACGCCTCGACGCGAGCCAAATGATCGTGCGTGGTCTGATCCTTCGCCTCAATCGCAAGTGCCAGAGTTTCGATGGTGCGGCGGTTGAGGGCGGCCAGCTCCTCGGCGTGGATGCGCTGCTGCTCGGCCCGTTCCCGGGCCTCTTCGAGACGATCCACGTACAAGCGGTGGGAGCGATAGATCACGTATAGCACGGGCAGCACCAGCAGCGACACCTGCCAACCGAATACCTTGCTGACGGCGCCCAGCACCCAGGCGACCGCTGCTCCCACCAGGTAGTTCGGGAACGACCAGAAATACGTCGCGCGCCACACCGCCCACGGTGATTTCTGCTCCGTCAGCCCAATGGCTAGCGCCACCGAGAACGTGTTCGCCAGAAAGAAGGTCCCGGCCGCGAGCAGAAGGAGAACCGGGGCCTCCACCAGGCCGCCGAATTTCAATCCGGTCCGATACACGGCAAACGCCGCTCCAATGGAACACGCAATGCTGGCTACGTTAAAAACAGCTTGGACGATCGAGGGCTTGTTGTTGGCACGAAGACAGCGCTGCACCAGTATCCCTGCTACGCCCATGAGCAACGTCTCTCCCAGGCTGAGCGATTGAACGCCGATCAGGATGAACAGAAAGTTCATCGACATGGTTCCGGCGCCGGCCGAAAGAGTTACCTTCATGCCAGAAGCTAATCCAGACACTCCTAGCAGAAATGCGTAGCGAGCCCAGTCAGCGGTGTGCCAATTCCAGAAGCCGTAGCCCAACACCGCAGCGCCGGCCGCAACCATCGCGACAATATAGACTCGCGCGCCGCGAGAGGTCATGGTTCTCGATCCATTCTGGTCCTGGTCATTCCGGAGCTCGAGTACCGTGCTCGCGCTAGTCCTTTACTATTCATCGGATCTTCTGTCGGACGTCGGTAGACCAGCGAAAGCGTCACGCCTGACGCAGGCGGCGTCACCGCTGGCGCCGAAAGCAGAACGCAGACGCAATCGGTAAGAAGCGTAATCGCAAAAGTATCAATCACTTAAATGAGTTTCAGGACCGCGGTACCAGGCGTGCTAGTCAGAGGATCATGAAATCCGTTCGCCTCTTAGTTGCGTCACTCGCATTAATATTTTTGAGTACTGGCCTATTTGCCCAGAGCTCGAAGATCTCCCCGGACCTCCAGGTGCTATTGAATAGTCCCAATCCGCCGACTACGGTTAACGTCATCGTCCAGCTCAATCCGCCCGGCTTGCTCCAGACCGTCGGCGGCTTGGTTAACGGTCTTGTCGGCGGTGTGACGAACATCGTGTTCGACCTGATCCCAGGGGCTGCCAAGACACTGCCGTTGGATCAAGTGCTGGCTCTGGTGACCAATCCGAGCGTTTCCTACGTCTCGCTGGACCGGCCGGTGCGCGGCGCCTTGGCGCAAGCGACCGACTACGCCGACGTCGCAGTGGGTGCCAATATCGCGGCTAGTTACGGCTACACGGGCAAAGGCGTGGGCGTGGCCGTTATCGACAGCGGCATCTCTGGACATCCCGACCTTGCTTCCCGTGTTGTGTACCGCGAGAGCTTCATCGGAGGCACCAATAACGACGACTATGGTCATGGCACACATGTCGCGGGCATCGTGGCGGGCAATGGCGCCTCCTCCCAGGGGGCCGTCCATGGCGTAGCGCCGGGTGTGAATCTTCTGGACCTGCGCGTTTTGGATGCGCAGGGCATGAGCAGCGACAGCGTGATCATCGCTGCGCTGGACCGCGCGGTGAAGCTGCGCAGCAAATACAACATCCGGGTAATCAATCTGTCGCTCGGCCGGCCGATCTATGAGAGCTACCGCACGGATCCGCTGACTCAAGCTGTCGCCGCTGCCTGGAAAAACGGAATCGTGGTGGTGGTCGCGGCGGGCAACCTGGGCCGAAACGGCTACGCGACTATTCTTTCGCCGGGAAATTCACCCTCGGTGATCACCGTCGGCGCCATGAAGACCCTGGGTACCGCCCCCACGGGCGATGACCAGATCGCCAGTTACAGTTCCAAGGGACCGAGCTGGGGCGACTTGGTAGTCAAACCGGACATCGTGGCCCCGGGCAACCAGATTGTAGGCCTGCGCGATCCGGGTTCGACCCTGGACCAGGAGTTTCCAAGCAATATCGTTGACGCCACCCACATAGTTTTGAGTGGCACCAGCATGGCCGCACCCATGGTTACAGGTGCGGCGGCTCTGATGCTGGAGCGCGACCCTAGCCTGACCCCGGATATCGTTAAGGCGCGGCTGATGAAGACCGCTTCCAAGAGCTTCCCCACCGCGAGCGTCACCGTGGATTCAACCACCGGCGGCGTGTATCCGGCATTCTATGACATCTACACGATCGGCGCCGGCTATCTGAACATTCCGGTGGCTCTGACCAATAACGATCGCGGGAGCGGCTCCGCCGCCTCGCCCTCCGTGGTTTATAGCCCGCTCGTGAACCAAGGGATTTTGCTCCAGCCTGGCGGTGCTTTGTGGAACAACAGCAACTGGAGTCTCACCAATGTCTGGGGTCCTTCGGTGCTCGAAAACGCCTCCAGCCAATGGAGAGTATACCCGCTGTCGGGCGCACTGCAATCGATCTCACTCTGGTCGAGCGGTAATTCCCTGACCGCGAGTTCCGCGGCGTGGGGTAGCTCGGCTGCCTGGGGATCTACCGCCGCCTGGGGCAGCTCGGCTGCCTGGGGAAGTTCTGCGGCCTGGGGTTCTACCGCGGCGTGGGGCAGCTCGGCGGCCTGGGGTTCTTCGGCCGCTTGGGGTTCCTCGGCTGCCTGGGGAAGTTCTGCGGCCTGGGGTTCTACCGCGGCGTGGGGCAGCTCAGCGGCCTGGGGTTCTTCGGCCGCTTGGGGTTCCTCGGCTGCCTGGGGTAGCAGCACCAATGGCGAGAAGTAACTAAAGACCGCGTCTGCAGGCCCTGCCGGGAGGAGAACTCTCTTCCCGGCAGTACTATTTGGAACGGCCTACGTAGGATTAAAGCTAACACCCGATGCCGTCGATCCTTGAAGAAGTCGAGTTGCCCTCGACAATTCGGGAGGATCAGGCACGCATGAGAATGCTCACGGCAGTATCGGCACTATTTCTGGCATCGGGATGTGTGTTTTCGCAGGCCACGGACGGCAACCTGATGGTCCGAGTGGTCGACCCAACCGATCGGGCCATTGCCGGAGCAAGCCTGGAGTTGTCGAATACAGCAACCGCAGTTGCCCGCCAGGCAATCGCCGATGACGCCGGTCAAAACTTATTTCGCAATGTCTTGCCAGGTGGATACGAACTAACGGTCCGGAAGGAAGGATTTTCGCCGGCAACCATCAAGGGCATCTCCGTCGAGTTGAACAACACGGCGACGGTAGCGGTGAAGCTGGAAATCTCCAAAGTGGAGACGAGCATCGACGTACGCGATTCTCCTGTGCTGATCGACACGACCAGCGTCCAGATTCAGGC
>Ga0209483_1000614_pt1 | contig 30075 bp, 32 predicted proteins | sample NGEPerA_FD_184508 | JGI IMG/M metagenome (GOLD analysis project Ga0209483, IMG submission 184508) | Arctic peat soil microbial communities from the Barrow Environmental Observatory site, Barrow, Alaska, USA - NGEE PermafrostL2-A... | ecosystem: Environmental > Terrestrial > Soil > Wetlands >... | reverse complement strand
GGGGCGGGCTGGCGCGAGGCTTCATCCGCGCCCGGATCGGCCTGTGCCTCGGCGGCAGCGCCCTTGGGCTTGCGCACCTTCTTCTCGGGCTTGCCGGCGCCCTGCTGGGCGCTGCCCTTTCTCTGCTGCTTGCTGTCTTGCTTCTCTTTTTTCTCTGCCATGACTCGCCTCGTCGCACTTCAGATAATCGGGGCCGGGGCTATCTGTTCTCGGGCCTTACGTTAGGACGGGATCACCGGAGGTGACCCACGCCCAAGGGTCAAACTTTTCCGAGCCGGCCCAAGTCGGTGCCGCTCTTGACGGCAATGCGATGCTTGTGGCCATCGCGGACTTCAAATCGCACCCGCGTGCCCTTGCCGGTGGTCGGGTCCAGCGGCTGCACATTGCTGATGTGGATTGGCGCGTCCTTTTGGATGCGCCCGCCCTGCCGGTTGCGCTCGGAGGGGCGGACGTGCTTCCACACGCGGTTCACGCCCTCGACCGTCACGCGGTTCTTGTCGGGAAGAACCCGAAGAACCTTGCCCTGCTTGCCTTTGTCCGCGCCCGCGATCACCACCACCGTATCGCCGCGCTTTATATGTCGTGCCATAAATCGTCCGTGGTCCGTTGTCAGTTGCATCTTGCCAGCGGTCAGTTTTCGGAAGTCCGCCGCAACAAGCAACTGACAACCCACAACTGACAACTGACCTCTTCATACAACTTCGCTTGCGAGCGACACAATTTTCATGAAGTTCTTTTCGCGGAGCTCGCGGGCGACGGCGCCGAAGATTCGGGTGCCGCGCGGGTTATTTTCCTTGTCGATGACGACGGCGGCGTTGCGGTCAAAGCGGACATAGCTGCCATCGGGCCGGACGATGCGCTGGCGGGTTCGCACCACGACGCAGCGGATGATTTCGCCCTGCTTCACCTCGCCTGCCGGTATCGACTTCTTGACCGCGCAGATGATGATGTCGCCGACGTTGGCGACGCGCCGCTTGAACTTGCCCTTGCTGCTGCTGCCGCGCAGCACCTTGATGCACATCGCGACCTTCGCGCCGGTGTTGTCGGCGATGTCCACTCGGGTTTGCTGTTGAATCATTGCTGTTGGTCCGTTGTCAGTTGTCCGTCGTCAGTTGTGGGTTGTCAGTCACTTGCAACTGACAACGGACAACTGACCACTGACAAATCTTCATCTCGCTTCCGGCGCTTTTCCGGTCATCACTTCCTCGGCGGATACCTGGACGGCGCGCTCGGGGGCGCGGCGGACGATGCGCAGGAGGCGATGATGCTTGGTCTTGCTCATGGGACGGCATTCGGTGAGTTCCACCGTGTCGCCTTCCTTGGCCTCGTTCTTCTCATCGTGGGCGTGAAGCACCGAACGCCGCTTCAGATACTTGCCATACTTGGGATGGCGGGTCTGATAGGCAATGATGACCTTGATGGTCTTCTCGCCCTTGTCGGAGGCGACGACGCCTTCGATCTTGCGAAGCTGGGCGCGAGCGGCGGAGGCCGGAGCGCTGGAGGTTGCGGTTTGGGTGTCCGCCATATTCATCACTCTCTACTTGTCCTGTGCCTGGCCGGCGGCCGGCTGGGCGGGTTGATCCAACTCGCGCTGACGAATGGCCGTCAGAATGCGGGCGATATCCTTGCGCGCCTTGCGCAACTGGCTCGGATCCTCGAGCTTCTCGGTGACCGCCTGGCTGCGCAAACTAAACAGATGCATGCGCCGTTCCGACAGGTCGATCCGAAGCTGCGGGGTCTCCTTGTCGCGTATTTCCTTGATCTTCATTTCTGACCTTAGTGCTTCCTATGCTACCGCGTGCTTTCTACTTACAAATCGCGTTTTGACCGGCATCTTGTGGGCGACGCGGGCCAAGGCGCGCTTGGCGGTTGGCTCATCGACGCCGGTGATCTCGAACATCATGGTTCCGGGCTTTACGACCGCCACCCAATACTCCGGCTCGCCCTTGCCCTTGCCCATGCGGGTTTCCAGCGGCTTGCCGGACACGGGCTTGTGCGGGAAAATTCGGATAAAAACGCGGCCCTCGCGGCGGAGGAAATGGCTGCACGCCACGCGCCCAGCCTCGATCTGCCGGGCCGTCACCCAGCCGGCTTCAAGCGTCTGAAGTCCAAAGTCGCCGAACGCGACCGTATTGCCGCGGGTGGCGTTGCCGCGCATCTTCCCGCGCTGGCTTTTGCGGTATAAAACCCGCTTGGGCATCAATGGCATAAAACACCAAACGAAAAAAAACGAAAAATTGCCGTTTATCGGTTTCGCGCCAGCCGCGATTGCTTACCTTCGCCCGCGCCGCACCGGGCCGCCGGGGCGCACATCCGTTTCCAGAACCTCTTCGCCATACATGCCCCGATAGATCCACACCTTGACGCCGATGGTTCCGTAGGTTGTGAAGGCGATGGCGTAGCCATAATTGACATCCGCCTGGAGCGTGGTCAGGGGGACCGAGCCGGTGGTAGCCTTTTCCTGGCGGGCGATTTCCGAACCGCCCAACCGTCCGCTCACCTGCACGCGGATGCCCTTGGCGCCCGCCTGCATGGTCGAATCCATCCGCATTTTCAGCACCCGGCGGAAACTGGCGCGCTTCTTCAACTGCTCGGCGACCGCCTCGGCCACCAACTGCGCGTTGAGGTCCGGGTTCTTGATTTCGATGACCTTGATCGGCGCGACTTTGCGCTTGATCATGTCCTCGAGCACCTCGCGAAGCTTGTCCACCTCGGCACCCTTGGGGCCGATAACCAGGCCCGGCCGGGCGGTCTTGACGGTGATCGTCACCTCTTCGCGCGTCCGCTCGATCAGGATGTCGCTGACGGCGGCAAACGGGGGCCGGCGGTTCAGCTTGGCGTCGATCAGCCGGCGGATCTTAAAATCCTCGACCAAGAAGTTCCCGTACGCCGCCTTGGGCGCGTACCACTTGGACTTCCAGTCCTCGGTGATCCCGACACGAAATCCGGTTGGATTAACTTTTTGACCCATTGTTAAGCCGTCTTTTGTTTGTCAGTTTTCATTGTGTGTCGTGGGTTGTTTGTGGTGGGTTGTAAATTGCAGGTCGAACTTTCAGTGACAACCTGCAACAAACAACCCACAACAAACCATCCGTCGCTACTCGCGTTCGTCGATCGTTACCACAAGATGACTGGTTCGCTTCTTGATTGAGTATGCCTTGCCGCGATCCTTGGGCTGGAAGCGCTTGATGACCGGGCCCGGATCGACCCAGGCCTTGGCCACGAACAGCGTATTTCGGGGCGGGGTGGGGGTTTCGTTGGCGTTGGCCACCGCGCTGCGAACCACCTTCTCGATCATCCCGCTGGCCCGCTGCTTGGCGAAGCGGAGCAGCGACAGCGCATCATCCACGTCGCGACCGCGGATCAGATCCATCAACAGGCGCGCCTTCCGAGGGGCGATGCGGGCGAATTTGTGTGACGCTTGAAAAGCCATTGTCTACCTTAGTGCTGAGGCATCAGTGCTGAGTGTTGAGTGTTGAGTGGGGTCGGCACCGATGCGGATCTCAGTACTATCCTTTACCTTAGTCCGGGCGCCGAGCACTGAGTGATGAAGATGCCTGTATAAACTCAGCACTCAGCACTCACCTCTCAGCACTACTTCCTAAGCCGCTCCCGGCGCGGTTGCCTTGCGGCCGCTGTGGCCGCGGAAGGTGCGGGTCGGGGAGAACTCGCCGAGCTTGTGGCCCACCATGTCCTCCTGCACGAACACGCGGTGAAACTTATTGCCGTTGTGAACCTCGAACGTATGGCCCACGAATTCCGGGATAATCGTGCAGGCCCGCGCCCAGGTCTTCACCGGCTGCTTGGCCTTCATCTGATTCAACTTCAAGACCTTCTGGTAGAGCTTCTCGTCTACGTAAGGTCCTTTCTTTGCGCTTCGGCTCATGTCGTTGTCCGTTGTCCGTTGTACGTTGTACGTTGTGTGTTGTTGGTTGCGGGTAGTGGGCGGAAAGAAGCCCACAACAAACCACCAACTACCCACGACACACATCCTCACACATTCACCGTTTGCGGCCGTTGTTGGTGTTTGCCAAACTTGCGGCGGCGGAGGATTAGTTTTTCACTGTTTTTGCGTTTGCTGCGGGTGATGCCGCCCTTGGAGGGGACGCCGGTCTTGGAGACCGGATGTCGTCCGCCGTTGGAACGGCCTTCGCCGCCGCCCAGCGGATGGTCGATCGGGTTCATCGCCTTGGCGCGGGTATGGGGCCGGATGCCCATGTGCCGCGACCGGCCCGCCTTGCCGATGCTGACGTTGATCCAATCCAAGTTGCCAATTTGCCCGATGGTTGCCCGGCAGGCGCTGCGGACGCGGCGCATTTCGCCGGATGGGAGAATGATGACTGACCACTCCCCTTCCTTGGCCGACAACCGGGCGACGCCGCCGGCGGAGCGCACCAGCTTGCCGCCCTGGCCCGGGTTCATTTCGATATTGTGAATTTCAAGGCCGCCGGGGATATTCGCCAGCGGAATGGTATTACCCAGGTCAGGCGGAGCATCGGGGCCGTTGATGACGGTCGCGCCAACCTTTAAGCCGTTGGGGGCCAGAATGTACGATTTCTCGCCGTCCTCGTAACGGATCAGGGCGATGAAGCAGGAACGGTTGGGATCGTATTCGATGGCGGCAACCTTGGCGGGGATGCCGTCTTTGTTGCGCTTGAAGTCAATCATGCGGTAGAGACGTTTGTTGCCGCCGCCGCGATGCTTGGCGGTGATGACGCCGTGATGGTTGCGGCCATTGGCGCGGCGCTTGCCAACCGTCAGCGAACGCTCGGGCTTGAACTTGGTCAGCACCGCCTTGTAGTCGATGACGCTGCCAGCCCGTCGGCCGGGGGAAGTCGGATTGTAAAACTTGATCGGCATGTAGGTCCTTAGAACAGCTCAATCCGCGAGTTTTCGTCCAACACCACAATCGCTCGTTTCCAGTTGCTCGTGTGCATCACCTTGAACTTGGATCGGCGCGGCTTGCCCTTGCGATTCTGCGTCCGCACATCGGTGACTTTCACGTTATAGAGCCGTTCGATGGCCTTGCGTATCTCGGGCTTGGTAGCGCCCCTGGTCACCTCAAACGCGTATTCGTTGCGCGTCTCCTGCTTATGCGTGGTCTTTTCAGTGATCAGCGGCTTGATGATAATGTTGGTTTTATCCATGATCGGGTCAGTGCTGGGTGCTGAGTGCTGAGTGCTGAGGGGGTCTCGTGGGTACCCAGGCAGCACTCGCAATCGGCACGGGTCGTCAAGCCAGTAGTTGCTCCAGGCCGTCGCGGGTGATAAGCAGGGTTCGGCTTCGGAGGATGTCCCACGCATTTAACTGGGCGACGGTGGTCAGCGTGGTGCGGTCGATGTTGCGGGCGGACTTTTCGAGGACTTCATTGCGACCGTTTATGGCCAGAAGACACGAACGGTCGATTCCCAGCGCCTTGTACATCTGCACGACCGGCTTGGTTTTGGGGGTATCGAGCTTGATCTCATCAATGACGCGAACGTCATTGCTTTGCAGCTTGGCCAGGATCGCGCTGTTGCGGGCGAGGCGGCGTTGCTTCTTGGGCATGGACAATCGCCAGTCCTTGGGGTGCTTCTGCTTGGCATGGCCGCCGCCCTTTTTGATGGGGTTGCGGATGCCGCCCGTGCGGGCATTGCCGGTGCCTTTTTGGCGGAACATCTTGCGGGTCGAGCCGGCCACTTCGCCGCGTGCCTTGGTACGGACGGTACCCTGGCGTTGATTGGCGTGGTACATGACCAGCGCCTGCTTGAGCAGGCTGGCGCGAACCGAGCCGCCGAGCTTTTGCTCATCGACCTGCACGGCGGAGATCTTTTCGCCGGCGATGTTGTATACGGGAACTTCGATCATGTTCAGTCCTGTTTGCCCTTACCCTTAGGAGGCTTTCACCTTCGCCGTCACGGCCTTCTTAATGAACAGCAGCGACCCATTGGGGCCTGGCAATGCGCCTTTAATCAGAAGCAAGCCGTTCTCCGCGTCCACTTTCATCAAGGGATGATTGCGGGTGGTGACTTGGTCCATGCCCATATGGCCGGCCATGCGCACGCCCTTCTTGGGCTTGCCCGATTGGCCGCGCCAAGTGGCACGGGAGGCCAGTGAGCCGGGCGAGCGGTGTTTGCGTTCGGTGCCGTGCGAAGCGCATTGGCCGCCGAAATGATGGCGTTTCATGACGCCCGCAAAGCCTTTCCCCTTGCTGGTGCCGGTTACATCCACGTATTGCACGCCGTTGAACAAGTCCACGCCGACAATCGCGCCCGGTATAACCGTGGTGGCTTCCTTCAGGCGGATTTCGTGAAAATGCCGCCGGGGCCCGATGCCCGCCTTGGCACAATGGCCCATCAGCGGAAACGTGCTAAAGCGCGGCTTGCACTCGTCAAAACCGATCTGGACGGCAAAGTAGCCGTCGCTCTCGATGGTCTTGACCTGAGTGACGGCACAGGGACCGGCCTGCACGACGGTCACGGGCACGACGCCGCCCTTCTCGTCGTAGATGCGGGTCATGCCGATCTTTTTACCAAGCAATGCGGGTGTCATAAGGCACTCTTGCCGGCGGACTTGGGACGTAATGCCCAGAGGTCCGCGTTTTACAAAACGACAAAAATCCACCGGAGGAACGCGGCCCTTTTGGGAAACTCCCGCTGCGGGAAACTTCCTGGGGGCAAAGGGTTCTTGGATGAACCCCACGGTCCGGGAAAAAAAGATGCCCCTTAATGCAGGGGCATGTATGAACTTCTGAAATTATGCCTTGATCTTCACGAAGACGCCAGCGGGAACTACCAGACGGCTGAGCGCTTCGATCGTACGCGCGGTGTGATCGAAAATATCAATCACACGTTTATGCGTGCGCATCTCGAATTGCTCACGGCTTTTCTTGTCGATATGCGGGCTGCGCAACACCGTGTATCGCTCGATCCGGGTCGGCATTGGAATGGGGCCGCACACGCGGGCGTTGGTGCGCTTCGCGTGCTCCACGATCTCCTTGGCCGCCACGTCCAGCGACCGGTGATCGTATGCTTCCATTCGGATTCGGATTCGGGCCTGCTCGCTCATAGTCTACCAGATACTTTCAAACACGACTGCGATTGCCGCACCGGCACATCAGCCGTGCTGCTCAATCGGGACGGGGAAGGATAGAGGAAAAAACTGGGGTGTCAAGGGCGGAGGCAAAAAAAAATCGCGGAGGGCGTGGCCGGAAATAGTGGCACGGGCGGCTCGCCCGTGGAGTCGCGGTACGCCGCGACGTTCGACCGTTACTCCGGTCGAAGGCGCAAGAGCACCGCGTTCTTCGTATGCGCCAAATCCATCAGTCGCTGCGCTCGGGTGGTTTGGCCGGAGTACCGGTCAACGCCGCGGCGTACCGCGGCCACGGCGAGCCGCCCGTGCCACGAAAGATGGCCGCATCTGCTTCCTTCTTCATCATTCATCCTTCATCATTTCTGCCCCGCCTCACATCTCAACAACGTCATGATCGCGAACGCCGTTCCGTACGGTTTGTGGAAATCCCACATCGCGAAATCCCACCATGAGCCATCGGGCTCCTGGTGGGGCAGAACACCGTTCACGATGCCGGCGGCATAGCGCGGGCGATCCTTGTCATCCCTGGGAAGCGCTTCGAGAAGCCGGCTGGCGTAGTAATGGTCGAAATAATAGTAATAGCCGGCGGTTTGATACCAGGATTCGTGCGGGATCGGCCTGCCGCGCCCCATATCCAGCCACTTGTGCTCCTTGAAGAACAGTTCAAGCCCGGCTTTGATCCGCTGATCGTTGACCTCCCTGGATTTCCAAAGCCACAGGGCATAGTTGGATGGCTGCGTCCGCCCCAACGCTCCGCGCGGGCGGTTGGCGGGGAGCGTGGGGATGTATTGGTAATCGGTGCCGTAGAGAAAGACGCCATTGGGCAGGCGCATTTCTTCAAGGCGATGAACCGAATGCTTGATCAAGTCCGCCGGCACGCCCAGCCCCGCCTCCCGGGCCTCAAACAGCGAAACCAAACCGGCGGCGGTGCCAAAGCTGGTGGGGCCCATTGATGACGGCTGGGTGTGCTCGTGAAAATCGTAATAGGCCCAGCCGCCCATGTAGGTGGCGTATTCGCTCATCGCCTTGAGATTGCGCTTGGCGACGGCGCGCACGCGCGGATCGGTGTTACCGTGAAGCATTTCCTCGGCCATCGCCTGGAGAACGTACATGTGGGCCCAGGTGTTGTAGATCAGAACGCCATCGTCGCGCTTCGCGTCATGGGCGGCCAGAAGATAGGCCAAACCCTTATCGTGCGCGGCTGTTTCGCCGGCCTCACGGAGGGCCATCACGCAAAGCGCGCTGGTTCCCAGTCGAAAAGCGTCGAGGGAGCCGGGGATCATGGAGTAGATTTCGGTCCCGCGCGTTTCGGTGCCGGCGCCCCAGGAGCCGTTTTTGTTTTGGGCTTTCTCCAGGAATTTCACGCCGCGCTCGATGGCGGTGGGAATGGAGGCGGGCTGGGTGGCGGCGGATGGCAGCGCCGCGGACGGGACTCGCAGGGATCGCCCGTCGGCGATGGGTGAGGCCGCGCGTACCGCCGGAGCGGCCGCGCGCGCAGCGGCCGGGCATCCCAACGCAATTGCTACGAACAGCGATGCCGTCCATCGCATCACGGGCGTCTCGCCCGTGCGGAACACGCGGCGGAAAGATGGGCCGCAGTAAGCAGTGCTTTCCAACATTAATAGCCTCCATCACCGCCAAGAAAGCCGGGGCAAGAAAGAATTGCTGTCAATTCCATGGTTTCCTCCGATATTTCGGCGTTTTCGAATGCCAAGACATGGGCAAGCTGCCCATGCCACAAGAAAAAGCTCGGCGTAAACAGGCATTTTAGAGCAAGCTTCGTGTTGCTATAGCGTCTGACCATGACCGATCGGCCGGCGTGGCCACTTCAGTGGCCATGCAACGCCGCTCCAGCTACATGAAAAACGCTCTAAGTTACTGCTTCCCTTGCGTGAGCACCTGGTCCCCTTCGTGAAGCCCCGACAGGATTTCGATGGACTTGCCATCGGATCGGCCCGTCATGACATGGCGCGATTCGATCGCGTTGGCGGTTTTCACCCAGGCGGTGGATTTGACGATGGCGGTCGTCGGGGCCAGCAAAACATTGTCCACCAGCGGCACATCCATGTGAATCTGCGCCTTCATCCCCGGCACGAGCTTGGGATCGACGTTGCCGGTGGAAAGCGTCATCGCGTAGCCGGCGCCGCCGGCGGCGGGGGTTTTGGGGCCTGGCTCGCACATCCCTTCGTACTTGAGTTCCGGCTCGGCCACGGGGCTGATTGACGCCTTCTGGCCCGGCTGAATCGCGAAAAACTTGGCCTCGGGTAGATCGAGCGCGATCTTGAGCCGGCCGGGTTGGTATAGAGTCATCAATACCGCCTGCCCCGCAACATGTTCCCCGGCGCGCATGGTGCGGGGGTCACCGCCGGACCAGTTGCCGTTGACGACCTGACCGTAACACAGCGAGCCATCGAACGGCGCGCGAAACGTCAGAAGATTCGCATCGGCTTTCAAATCATCCAGCTTCATGCCGGCCGCGACGGCAGCGGCGCGGACGGCCTCCAGTGTCGTCTGCCTCAGCACTTTCGCCTGCTGCTGCGCAGTCTCGAACATCGCGTATTGCTCGCGGGCGGTCGTGAGATTGTCATACACCCGTTGCTTGGTGATCGGATAGGAAAACGTGCGAACCTTGTTTGCCCGCTCCCCGGCCATCGCGTAAAGGGTCTTATACAAATCGAGATTGCGGACGGCCCGCTTGACGACAATGTCGGCGGTGGCATTGGTCAGATCATCGGCCTTATACAGTTTCTTAAGCTGGTCCAGTTCATCCTGCTGGTCGTCCATCTGGTCCTTGGACTGCTGCAGGCCCAGTTCCACTTGCTTGAGCGTCTGGGGTCCATCGACCGTTTCGAACCATTTGACCTGATCCTCGGCTTGTTTGCGCGCATCCTGCTGCTGGCGCTCGGCCAGCACATCCGCCTCCTGGGCTACCTTGATGTCAGCCTCCGCTTTTGCCAGGTTGGCCTTGGCCGCCAGGTCCTCGTTCTCGGCGGCGGCCAGCGTGCGCTGCATGGTGGCCGAATCAATCTCCAGAAGCACGTCCCCTTTTTTGATGGCAGCGCCGTTCGCCGCGATCGATTTGATGAGCAATTCGCCCTGGTATGCCTTTAGTTTCAGACGAGCCTCGAAGGGATCGACCGGCTCAAACGCCCCCTGCGCATCGACCACGATGGACAGGGAGCCGCGCTTGATCGCGGTGGTCGGCGTGCTTGGCGCCGATGTCTGCGTGGATGCCGGGCTGGCACCTGACGGCTGGGTGGCTGGAGCGGTGGCCGGGGGCGCTGCGCCACCCGTTGCACACAAAGCCGCGGACATTATCAAAACCGAAAAAAGGGCTGGCTTGCGCAAGGGCGTACTCCAAAGTTTGAGGGAAAATGATGTCTGCAAAAACGATCGAGACTTCGGCCGTGAGCTCGGACGAACGGGTGAAGAAGGAGAGGGAGATGCGCGACTTTTTTGGGTCCGCGTGCCCCTGAAAATTCGTGTTTTGCGTGAGTGCCATGCCCATCTCAAGTTTGTTCTTTCGTTGCCCGCCGAGCTTCTCAACGCTTAATACTCCGCGTGGCGCTGTAAGTTTCATGTGGAGATTGGGTCGGGATGCTATACTGCACGGTGGTTCAGACCGGAGGCAACGTTGGCCAAGACGTTTGATGCGACAACAAAGCAGTTGATCGAAGCGCACGCCGCCGACTGGCTTGCATTCGCGGGGTTGCCGATGGGGACAACGATTCGGGTTGTCGATGCGGATGTTTCTTCATTCACTGCTTGTGCTGACAAAGTTATATGGGTGGACGGGCCATTTCCATATATCGCACATTTCGAGCTGCAGTCTGGAGCGGATGCATATTTGGACCTGCGGGTATTGTTGTATAATGCGTTATTGCGGTGGCGGCACAAGGTGCCGGTGATCAGCGTGGTGATATTGCTGCGTCCAGCCGCGAGTCCGGCGGCAGTTACCGGACGTGTACTGGATTTGGCGCACCCTGAGAGCCAACTGGACTTCAGGTATAAGATCATCCGCGTGTGGGAACAGCCGGCTGAGGCGCTGTTGGCAGGCGGAATCGGAACGCTCCCGCTGGCGCCGATTAGCGACGTGAAGCCGGCTGATCTTGCGGCCGTGGTTGAGCGGGTTGAGCAACGCCTGGAAAGCGAGGCGCCCGCCGAGGCCCGCGACCTGGAAACGGCAACTTACATCCTCATGGGCCTGCGATATCCGCAGCCTATGATACGGCAACTCTTAAAGCGAGTGAGACAAATGAAAGAATCAGTGACTTATCAGGCAATTTTAGAAGAGGGCGAAGCCAGAGGCGTAGCAATAGGCGAAGCCAGAGGCCTAGCCAAGGGCACCGCAAATGGGGAGCGCGCATTGCTCCTCCGCATTGCCACCAAAAAACTGGGCGCCCCTGATTCCCGTCATGTCTCAAAATTAAACGGCATTAGCCAGGTTCAAAAAATTGAGGCGATTGGCGAACGGCTGCTCGAAGCCAACTCGTGGGACGAGTTGTTGGCCGATGCGCATTGACGCCTGTCGGCCAAGCCATGCTTTTGCGTTTATCCCGGTTCGCCAAAAAAATAGCCCGGCGTCGCTTTCGCGCCGCCGGGCCATTTTTATTGCCGCCGCGGTCCATTGACTCCGCTCATCCCAGTTCCTCCAAAATCGCATTCTTGATGCTGTTGGGCACCGGCGAATAGCGCAGCGGCTCCATCACCGAGGACGCGCGTCCAGTGCTCATGGAACGGAGTTCGGTGGTGTAGCCGAACATCTCGCTCAGCGGGACTTCGGCGTCCACGATGCGCGTGTTGCCGCGCTGCTCGCTGTTGACGATCAGGCCGCGACGGCGATTGAGGTCGCCGGTGACGTTGCCGACAAACTCCTCGGGCGTCGTCACGACCACCTTCATGATCGGCTCAAGCAGCGTCGGCTTGGCATGCTGCACCGCCTCGCGGAAGGCGAGCTGCCCGGCCAACTCGAAGGCGATCTGGCTGGAGTCCACCTGGTGGTAGCTGCCATCAACCAGCGTGACCTTGACGTTGATCAGCGGGTAGCTGGCGAGCACGCCGGTCTTGGCCGCCATTCGGCAGCCATACTCGATCGAGGGGATGTATTCCTTGGGAATCGATCCGCCGAACACCTTGTTCTCGAAGGCAAAGTTGTCCTTCCAGCCGACCTTCTTGAGCGTATCGGCATCCAGAAGTTTCCCATCGGGGCCCATGCCGTTGAACGGATCGAGGTTGATCGTGCAATCGCCGAACTGTCCGCGTCCGCCCGTCTGCTTGACGTGCTTGCCGCGCACGTTGTGCGCGCTGCCGGCGATCGTCTCCTTGTACGCGACTTTCGGCTTGCCGACGATCACCTCAACCTTGTGATCGCGAACCAGTTTGTTGCGCAGAATCTCCAGATGCAACTCACCCATGCCGGCGATGATGGTCTGGCCGGTCTCTTCATCGTAACTGGCCTGAAACGTCGGATCCTCGCGCTTGATGGTGGTGAGGGCCTCACCCAGTTTCTGCTTGTCGGCCTGCGTCTTGGGCTCGATCGACATCGAAATAACCGGATCGGGGAACGTCGGCTTTTCGAGGATGATCGGATAATCGTCATCGCAAAGCGTGTCGCCGGTGAGGGCGTCTTTCACGCCGATACAGGCCACGATGTCGCCGGCCTCGGCCACGTCGATGGGAATGCGGTCGGCGGCGTGCATCTGAAACATGCGCGAAATGTTCTCGCGCTTGTTGCGATTGCTGTTGAGCACCCGGCTGCCCTTTTCCAGGCGCCCCGAATACACGCGCACATAAGTCAAATCTCCATGCTGATCGCTGACAATCTTAAATGCCAATCCGCAGAACGGCTGGTCGGGCGTCAGCTTGCGCTCGATCATCTTGTCCGGGTCCTTCACGTCGTGGCCATGAATCGACGGCAGATCGGTCGGAGCCGGCAGATAATCGATAACGCCGTCCAGCAACCGCTGCACGCCCACGTACTTGAGCGCTGAGCCGCAGAATACCGGGTGACAATGGAACGCGATCGTGCCCTTGCGCAAACCCGCGCGAATCTCGGCTTCGGTGAACGGCTCGCCGTTGAGATACTTCTCGGTGAGCTTGTCATCCAACTCGGCAACCTTGTCGATCAGCAGGCGGCGCCATTTGTCGAATCGCTCTTTCTCCTCTTCGGGGATGGGCTTTTCGATCATCGTTTTGCCGCGATCCTTGTCATCCGAGAGGTTGTAGTAGACCGCGACGCCGCGGATGAGGTCCATGACGCCCTTGAAAGTGCTGCTCTGGCCAATGGGGATTTGCACCGCGACGGCCGGCGCGCCCAGCCGCTCGAGAATGCTGTTGAAGCTGAACTCAAAATCCGCGCCGAGCTTGTCCATTTTGTTGATGAAACACAAGCGTGGGACACTGTATTTGGTGGCCTGCCGCCACACGGTTTCCGATTGGGCCTCGACGCCTTCCTTGCCATCGAAGACGGCCACCGCGCCGTCGAGCACGCGCATGGAGCGCTCGACCTCGGCGGTGAAATCGACGTGGCCGGGGGTGTCGATCAGGTTAATGGTGTAGCGCTCGCCGTTGCGGTCCCACGGGCAGGTGGTGGCCGCGGAGTTGATCGTGATCCCGCGCTTCTGCTCTTCGGGATCGAAGTCCATGGTGGCGGTGCCCTCATGCACCTCGCCCATTTTGTGGATCTTGCCGGTGTAATAGAGGACTCGCTCGGTGACGGTGGTCTTGCCCGCATCAATGTGGGCGGCGATGCCGATATTCCGAATCTTGCTCAGGTCGCGTGACATATGCTTTTCCTTGGTCTGCGTCTTCTCCCGCCGATCCGCTGTAGTTGGATATCAATTGAGCGAAGGCAGGAAACACGAAACCCGCGGAGGGCGTCAAATGCATGACTCCGCGGCGAATCGTCTAAAATTTTCCGTTGGCGACTGCCGGATATTCCAAGGCGGCCCCTGGAATCGGCCCCTGCGGGTTTGACATCACGCCGTCCGCCGGTTCCCGTTGCTATCCGGGGCTTGCGGGCGGGAGAGCTTCGAATAGTCGCTGGCCTCGAAGCCGCGGGGAGCGCCGTTGCGGCATTCCCTCCCGTTGCATGGTCGTCGGCCCATACTGACCATGCAGGGCTTGGGGTCAGCATGAGCCGCTTAATTTGGCTCGATTTTCACGACGGCTCCTTTGTCAGGTCCATTTCCGCCTATCGACTGTACGCAATCGAACGGTTGAAGTTTTGACAATCGCTCCGGTCGCGGCACCGGCAGCGCATTTCGCAACCACCCCCGGCAATCAGCAGAACCTGCCATCATACGGGGCGACGTAATTTAGCGGCCTTCTTAGAAGCGTCAAGTGAACCCCCATCAAACCGCGGTAACACCTCGGCCGAAGGTAACGTGGTGTGGTACTTGGAACGAATGGGCTCAACGTGTCACGGGCGTCTCGCCCGTGCGGACGGCGCGGATGCAAAAAAATCGCGGGCGCGGCAGCCGAAGCTGCCGCGCCCGCGACGTTTCAGGGGCCTTTGTCTTCTCTCTCAAACGCTGCCAATTACAGGCCCCCTCCCGCGCCGCCGTTTTGCATTTGGGTCCAGGTCTGGATGCCCGCGGCGATCACGCTTTGCATGGTCTGGGCCGGAATGAAGTAGTCAAAGCGGAGGGCCGAGCCGTCGGAGCCAGCGGACATCGCCAGCGGGGGAAGGTTCGGCGGGAGCTTCAACTTCACCGGCACGCCAAAGCCCTGGGCGTAGCGGACGATCGTATTGACGAAATTATCGAGCGCGAAATAGTACTCGAATTCGCGACCGTTTTGCAGGTGGGATGCGACCGCTTTCACGCCCGCCGAATCGCCAAGGACGTCTTTGCCGGTTCGGGCCGCGTCGATTACCTCGGTCAGCAATTCATCCGAGCCGCCCTGGACAAGGACAAACGCCTTGTCGTTCACCGCGCCATATTTGCCGTTCAAACCATTGGCGCCGTACATCATCGCCATCCCCTGCTGCATCTGGGCGGCACGGGGATCGTTGGGATCAAAGTCCATTTTCATGCTGTAGCTGTTCATCTCCGCGCCATCAATTGTGGTGGGGGCGGCGCCAAACTCGAATTTCATCTTGGGCGAGCCCGCTTGCTGCGGTATGGCGCCCATCAGGTCCGTCATGCTTGCGAGCAATTTTTTCTCACTGCCGGCGATGACCTTGGCGTCGCCGTAGGTGACGACGACCTGCTGCACGACGCTCTCCTGGCCCAGCGGCTTGGTCGGCATCACCCAGCCTGCCGCCGAGTTATGAATCGAACCCATTACCGTCTTGTAACTCTTGAGGGCGTCAACGATTTGTCTGGCGGTATCGGTATCCGTGCCCTTTAACCCCTTGATGATCGGATCGATAAAGTCATCGCTGATATGACTGGTCGATTTGGGGTCGCAGGAAAACCCGCCGAATGCGATGTACTTATGATCCGGCAGTCCCGTCAGCAGTGCCCCTTCGCCGGGCTTGATTTTCGCGACCGACGTGCCGAACTTGGAATCCGGCGCGAACTCCACCATCCCACCGCCGGCCACCCCGTCGTCGCTCAAATCGAAGCTGAACACGATCGATTGGGCATCGTTGAGGAAGTTCTGGGCGAAGTCCAAACCCTGCCCGACCAGGGTGTTGAACACCGGCTGGTAGGGCTTGAACTGCGGATTATTCGCCAGCTCCTTGTTCATGTCATCAATGATTTTTTTGCGGTTGTTCTTCAACTCCGGCAGCGCCTTGTCGCGGATGGCTGGTACATTCAGCAAAACGACGGCATCGCGTGAGGCGGCTTCCTTTGCGGCGCGGCCGGCAAGCTTGAATCCATTGGCATGGCCGCTGAGATTGGCCTTGTGATCGGAGAGGACGGCGTAGTTGCCGCGATGCGCGATATACATCGTCTTGTCATCGTGTTCGGGATCTTTCACCGCCGTCACGTCCGCGCCCGGCTCAGTGGCGTTGGCTTTCTCGAAGTTTCCGACGAACGCTTCGTAGTCGCTGACCGGAACTACCGCGACCGCTTCGGGCGTTTGGGAAGCCATGTCCCCCCCGACGACGGGCGGCCCGCCGTCCTTGGGGATTGACTTGACTCCCTTGCCGGCCTTCTCATCGCGCGCGAAAATCGCCAGGGCGGCATCGCCGGCGCGGTTCACGCCCTTGGTCATGTGCGCCTTGTCGAGCAAGGAGCCCAGCGGGTCTTTCATATCGGGGTTGATCTCATCAAGCCCGAAGGACTTTGCCATTTTGGCGACCTTCGTGCTCATGGCGCCCAGGTCCTTGATCTTGATGATCACAACGGCGTCCGATGGAACCTGTTCGAGCACCTGCGCGCGAACCTTGCTGGTGAGCATCAGCGCGACCAGCGCGCCGGCCGCGGCCAGCCGGCGGATATTTACGATTCTTGCGATACGCATGCGTTCTCCTTGAGGGTGGTTTGTTGGACGTTCGAGGGGGTTTATATAATCAACGACTGGGTGAAGCCATTACATTTTTCGTTCTTTTGTGGAATCAACAGCGTGGAACGTGGAAAAGCATTGTTTCCCTGATTCGAGAACACCACGCACGGGCGGGACGCCCGTGTCACGACAGAAGCAAAGCCACCGCTCGCGCACCGTCGTTGTTGCGGCGGCTGAATTGTTACGGAGCCGGCGAATTCACCGTGTCGCTCGTAGGGTTCGCTGAAGCGAACCCTACGAACGCGATGGGGCAATCAGCGCCCGTCGAATCACTGCGCCGCCTCCTCGGTTTTCCAGGCCTCGCGGAGCGGCACCTGATCGGCCAGATATCGGGTGGCCAGCCGCACGTCATGATCCAGGCCGGCCCACTGTTGTTGAACCATCGCGGTTTGCACCACGTCCCGCACGCGGGCATTGACCCGGCGGGCGGTCTGGTCGATCGCCAGCATGGCGGCGCGCGGTTTTATATCCGACACGCCGATGGTGGCGGGCTTTTCCATCGCGATGGCGGTTGGCGCCGGGGCGGCGCTTTCGATCAGCCGCAGGGCGCCGGGCGCAACGGCCAGCGCGATACCGGCGGCCAGCGCAGTGGGAAACAGCCACGAATGCCGCAACACGAATGGACGCGACCGGCCGCGATCGGAATCCGGCCTCTCCACGGGCAGCGCCCGCGCCGATTGCCTGGACCCGATCGCACACATGATCCGGACATGCAGTGCGTGCGAAAACTCCGGCGATACCCGCAGCGCATCGCGCCGGGCACGCTCCCGAAGACGCGATTCACGTTCGGAGGATAGAGTATTCAAATGCAACATTGGACGTGCGATTCGCAGTTTCAGGAATAGTCACTTCAGTGACCCTGTTCGGAATACCTCGGAACACCTCACAAAAATCACCATTTTCCTCATCCGACGGCCAAAGCGGCCACCCCTCGTGTTTGCTTCACCCGCGGCGCCAAACCCACGGTTTCCGGCGTCTGCAAGTGCGGCATCAGTTTGCGGCGCGCGCGAAACAGGATCGTCTTGACCGAAACCCATGACCTTCCCAATACATCCGCGATCTGCGGCGCCGGCATGTCCTCGACATAGAAGAGCCATACCGTGCTGAATTGTTCCTGGGTCAGTACCGAGGCGGCCATCTCCCAAAACAATTGCCGACTTTCCTGATCCGCCAACTGACGATCCGGCGCCGCGACGGCCGCCCCGCGCTTTCGGTCGACGAGCGCTTCGATCCCGCGCTCGCTGGACGCGGCGCGGCGATGATGGCTGATCGCCAGCCGATGCGCGATCGTAAACAGCCAGGTGCCAAACGGACGGGCCGGGTCATATTGATCCATGCGCTCATAGGCACGAATCAGCGTTTCCTGCAGCAAATCCTCGGCGTCGGCAATCCCGCGGACCCGTCCCTGGAGAAAACGCAGCAGCCGAACTTGGAATCGCCGGGCCAGTTCATCGAAGCTATGGCGGCACCCATCGCGGGCGCGGCCGGCGAGCGCATCGTCACTGGCCATCGCGAAATCGATGGGGTTGGGCAAGGGAAGTTTGCCGCGAGCGCGGGTCATGGCGTTTTCACCCCAGGCTGCGCCGCCGCCAACCGGCTTTCGCGCGAGTGAATCATTCGGATGATCTGTGAGGCCGGCAGATGCCATTCAATCTTAACCGTGTTGCCTTCGCTGCTCACTTTCAGCGGCGAAAGGAGCAGGGCGGCATCCGCGCTTTGGGAGGCCTGCAATTGCGCCATCGCCCGCGCCCCTTCGATCAGAGCGCGAACCTGAGAGGCGGTTTGCTCCGAGCCGGTCAGCACCTGCCCGCGCACGAATGCCTCGCCCTCCTGCTCGCCGATTGAAAGCGTCCCTGATTCACACTGGCGCAAAATCGGAGATCGGATCGGCAGATCGCGCGCATCAGCCAGCCCGGTGGCGCCCGCTTCGAGCACCGCGCCCGGAATCGATGCGCCGGCAAGCGGCGAATTGGCCGGCAGAGCGGCGGATTTGCCGTCCAGCACATCCAGCGCCGCCAGCAACGGCACCGGGTCCTGGCAGACGATCACCGTATCCTCGCCAAAAAAGGCCCCCACGCTGGCATGGCCCGGCTTGGCCGGATCGCGCGACTTATCCCGCCAATAGTACAGAGTGCGCGCGCCGGTGGATTGCGTGCGATAGTCCGGGAGCTTTTCGAGCAACGCCAGCAGCCGGCCGCGATTCACTTTGCCGTGGATAATCAGGATCCCTGAATCGGGCGCGAAGTGGGTGCCGTACACGGTGAAGCCGCGGATATCGCGGGTGGGATCGATGCCAAAGGCCTGTTGCGCCCGAGCGATTGCATCGCGCGCTTCGGGGCGCGTGAGCCACATCACGCGCATCGCGTGGCCGAGCACCGAATTGTTGGCTGCTTCCAAATCTACATGCACAAACCATTTCGCCTGGGCCGGCAGATCACGCCGATCCAGAGGCTCGGCGCGGAGGAGAGGGACGAAAGCGAGGAGAAGGAACAGTGCTGAGTGCTGAGTGCTGAGTGCTGAGAAAAGAGCCCGACCCGCGCGCGTCGCCGGACGGAGCGCGGAGAATAGAGATGAAAACCGGAAGATAAGTCGTTGCACGGATTTGAGGGTTGCCGTTGCCTGCATGATCAGTTGAACAGGAACCTCCAACGTGACACGGGCGTCCCGCCCGTGCGTATTGTCCTGTAACTTAGGATACATCGGTTCCTCGCGCTTCCCACGTCGTCGGCACGGGCGGGACGCCCGTGTCACGTTGAATTAATCACTTTCGCATCGCCACCGGCACTCAGTTCTCAGCACTCTTCCACGCATTCAAATCCCCAGTCATGCCAATTCAGCCCACTGTGCGCAGCCATCGAGCACAGAGGGCTGATTCGACACCCAGTTTACGCGAATTGCAAATCATCGGTTACACGCAATCATGGAATTTTCTTGGCGGCAGTCCGTTTTCGCCTACAATGGGCTTGTATGCGATTGCCGGTGATGAACCTCCCCGTGCCGTATTCATCGGCGCCGCCCGCGTTTGAAAACGGGCCGCGCTCGATCGGGGCGGTGCGCGTGCTGCGGATCAGCATCACGGACCGCTGCAACTTTCGCTGCGTGTATTGCATGCCCGCAGAGGGCGTGCGCTGGCTGGGGCGGGAGGAGATACTGGGGTTCGAGGAAATCCGCGACGTGGTGCGCGCGGCCATCGAGGTGCATGGCATCCGCCGATTCAAGCTGACCGGCGGCGAGCCGACGGTCCGGCACGGGTTGGTCGATCTCGTCGCCATGCTCCGGCGGGTTCCGGGCATCGAAGACCTTTCCCTCACCACCAACGGCCAGCGCCTGCTCGATCTGGCCGGCCCCCTTCGCGAAGTCGGGTTGGACCGCATCACGGTCAGCCTCGATTCCCTCCGGCCCCAGCGGTTTCGGAAGATCACGCGCACCGGCGATCTGGCCGCGGTGCTGCGCGGGCTCGACCAATGCGAGCGGGTCGGCTTCACCGGGCTGAAGATCAACTGTGTGACGATGCGCGGAACCAATGATGACGAACTGGCCGATTTCGCCCGTCTGACGCTGGATCGCCGGCTCACCGTGCGGTTTATCGAATATATGCCTTTGGGTGACGCGGCATTGCTGCGGCCATTTGATCCGGCTCAAAGCGGCACCATCGCCTCCGAAGAACAAGGCCCAGCCGGCGGGTGCAGCGCGCAGGACCGCGGCGCCCAGTCGCTTGTCACCGAGACCCAGGTTCGCCAGATCATCGAAGACCAATTGGGCCCTCTGATCCCCATCGAGCGCGACGCTGAACCGGGCGTGGGCCCGGCCAACGTGTATCGTCTTGCCATCGGCAATCCGCTTGGCCGGATCGGCTTCATCAGCGCCATGTCGGCCCCCTTCTGCGCCACCTGCAATCGCCTTCGCCTCACCGCCAACGGCGTTCTTCGTTCGTGCCTTTTTGAAGGCGGCGAGGTGGATGTTCGCACGATCCTTCGGTCCGCTCCGGACGCGGTTTCGCGAACACAAAAGATCGCCCAGGCGATGGTGGATTGCGTCCGGCTCAAGCCCGACGTTCATAGCCGGCGCGGAAATGAGCAGATGAGCCGGATCGGAGGGTGAGGGGGAAGACATGATGAACGATGAAGAAGGAAGCAGATGTTAAAAGACATCCTCCCGCCCGTCGGAACGGCGTTCATTCTTCATCATTCATCATTTTGCATTCATCATTTTGTCTGGCTGGGTTGGGTTGTGGAGAGGGCGGCGTTTTGCACCACGATCACCACATCCACGGGGGCATCGGGATCCGCCGGTGCCGGCGCGGTGGCGGGTTGGATCGCCAGGGCGCGTTGGGTGGTTGGCATTTGCGTCTGTCGCACGTTTTGCTCGCGCGGAGATTCCGATAGGGTGCTGGCCAACTTCCCAGAGGCCGCGCCCTGGTCTTTGGAACGCGCGGCGGCATCATGCTCCTGTTTATCGGCGATGCGGCCAGCCGCTTGGCGGGTGGGATTGCCGGGCCCAACGAGCACATCGACCGGTCGAGTAGCCGGGCCGGGCGATGGCGGCTGCGCGGCAGCGGGTGATCCCCCATAACTAGCCTGAGGACGAGCGTATGAATTGGCCGGCCCCGCACCGATGCCGTTTTCCCTGTTTCCGATGCCCGTCGCGCCCCGGGTATTCTGATTGATCGCGTATGTGCTGTTGTTCGCGCTATTGTTATATGCGTAGCCGTTGGCCGAACCTCGGCTCACGCCCGCCTGGCGAACGGTGCCGTTGCGGGAAAGGCATTCGTTGAGCTCGCGCGCCTGTCGCGGCGAAAGCTGCCGGGCGATGTACAACTTATCGACCAGCCCGCCATAACCCGACGCCTGTACTAATTGTTGCTGATTCAAAGTATTCGCGCTCTGCGCGACCGACTGTTGGGCCGACAGGGCCGAAGTGGCGGCGCCCCCGACCGCGCCGGGAGCCGCGCCCGAAGTCGCCGCGGCGGGCGGAGCCGCGCCCGACGGCCGCTGATCGGCCAGACCGCCTCCAGTGCCCGGCCCCCCTGCTTTCTGGGCGAGTGTGGTTTCATTTGTATTCTCATTGCGCGCGGGCTTGGGCGAATTATCCGACCCGCTCTCATTGGAATAATCCCGCGTGCTTTGAGCGGTATTGGCGGCCGCAGCCGATTCGTTCGCGTCCTTTTTTGGCAAGCCGCGATCTTCGGTGTCCCCCTTTGCCATCCGGGTTGTGGCGCGGCGTTGCCGGGCGTTGAGGCCTTCCTGAATACCGGTCGCGTCATTTTGCGATGCCAGTGCCTGCACGGAATTCTGCGAGATTGCCGAATTCAGCGCCAATTCCACAGGCGCGGGCGCGGCCTGGTAGGCGATGTTGTTTCGCGAAAGGAACGCGGCCACCTCATTGCGAGCCTGTGCCGGATCGCTCGATCGCACGACCATCACCACCGCGTTGGTGTCGGCGGCCGCCTGTTTGTTGTTAACCTGTGCGGGTTCCGTTGGATTATCCAAAAGTTGCTGCACACCCGGATCCTGGGAAACATCGTTCGCCAGCGCATCGAGCGGATCGGGGGCGGCCGGGGGAGCGGCGTTGACGCCCGCGCCCGGGCCTGCGGCGGCGGGCGAGCCGACTGCGTTTTTCATTGCCTCAATGTTGCCGGCCCTGGAAAGCCGCGCATTGCGATCCGGGCCTTGCGGGCCGCCGGGATTCGCTTCGATAGCGCGATCGCCGTGCGCGCCGGCTTTGCCAAGTTCCGAACCTCCGTCGATCGCTTCATCGTCGGTTCGGGAACCTGGTTGCGACGCGGCCTGCGACGGACTGTGGCCCGGCGTGATTCCGGCGATTCTCGGAAACGGGTGGTTTGGCAGTTCGAGGTAAACCGCCGCCGCCAGCCCCACGATCATTAGGAAGATCGCGGCCCGCGCCAAAATTTTCGGCCAGGCCCCCACGCGCATGCGCGGCTCATCATATTGGCCGGCGCCGTCGAGCAGCACGGAACGTTCGAGCTGCGTGTTAAACGCCTCGGCCAATTCCGGCGGCGCGGTCTCGCGCGGCAGCGTGCGCAGCAGGTCGCGCGTCCGCCCAAGCTCCGCGAGCAGCGGGCGATACTGCGGCTTGCGCGCCAGCAGCGCCTCGATCTCGGCGCGCTCATCGGCGCCCAACTCGCCATCGATAAACGCGGCCAACTTCGCCTCGGTGATTTCCTGGGGATTCTGCGACATGTTCTATTGCTTCAAATACGTTCTCAACTCATCCCGAAGCGCCAGCCTGGCGCGAAACAGCCGGCTCTTGAGGGTTCCCAGCGGGAGGCCCAGAATGTCGGCCATCTGCTGGTAATCAAAACCCTCAATGTCACGCATCACCAGCACGGCCCGGTACTCGGCATCCAGCCGGCCCAGGCCCGCCAGCACCGCCTCATCCCGCTCGCGGCGCTCCATGCGCTGCAACGGCGATTCGGTCCGGTCGCGGGTCACGCGGTCGATCAAACTCGTCGCCTGATCGTCCGCGCCCTTGCCGCGGCCATTGCCGCTCGATGAAGGGCTGTCCAGCGAAAACACCCGCGTCCGCTGCACCTTTCGCAACTGGCTGATCGCCAGATTCACGGCGATGCGGAACAGCCATGTGTACGGCGAAGCATCGCCGCGGAACGAGCCGATACTGCTCAGCCCGCGGGTAAAAGCCTCCTGCGTCAATTCGCGCGCTTCATCGCGATCACCCACCAAGCGCAGCACGGCATTGAACAGTCGATCCTGGTACATCACCACGATCTGCCCATATGCCGCCCGATCGCCCTGCTGGGCGCGCTGGAGGAGCGCGACATCGGGGCGGAGTCCCCGCCCAAGGTTCTGGGGCACAACGCCGGCCTCGTGTTGGGTTCCGCTCGCGCTGGACATGGGTTTGGACGCAAAGAGAATCGAGAAGTTCCCGGCGTTTGGCGACAATCGGGAAAAATTTTCCCGATCGCATAAATTGGGAGGTACCGCGAAGGCCATCCTGGCCGCGCTTTCATCAAAACCAAGGTGCAACGCGTGATTGTAGCTGTTTTTCTGCACAGTGGTGCGGCAGACATTCTTGTCTGCCTGAGTTCGCGAGCGGGGCATTCCTGCCCCCCGAGCGAACTCGAATGGGTTCGGGGCACAAGAATGCGCCCACTCACCCATTCGACGGCAGGCACGAATGCCTGCCCCACCGGCGCAATCGCCTCAACCGAGTGTCACACCCGCAGCACTATGCCAACACGCCCCCGCCGCGTCAAATGTTATCGGACGCCGTCGGCCAACTCAAAAGCGTCATGCACGATCTGCAGGGCCTTGGCGCCCTGTTCCTTGTCGATGATGCAACTGATCTTGATCTCGCTGGTGGTGATGTTCTGGATGTTGATCCGCGCGTCGGCCAGCGACTTGAACATGCGCTGGGCGACGCCGGTGTGGGTGCGCATGCCCACGCCGACGACGCTTACTTTCGCAAGGTTGCCGTGATAGATGGCGATCGTTCCCGCGCCCAGGTCCCGGCACATCCGATCGACCACCGGCTCGATGTCCTGCAGGTCGCCGTGCTCGACGGTGAAGCTGATGTTGGCGGTGTTGTCGTCCATGACGTTTTGGATGATGTCATCGACGACGATATTGTTTTCGGCGATGTCGCCGAAGATTCGGGCGGCGATGCCGGGGCGGTCGGGCACGTTTTTGATGGTGACGCGGGTGAGGTCTTTCTTCAATGCCGCGCCCGATACGACGATGTGTTCCATGTTTGGAGTCTCCGCGACGATCCACGTCCCCGGGTTCTCGTTCTGGCTGTTGCGCACATGCAGGGGGACGTTGTATTTCTTGGCGAATTCCACCGCCCGCGTCTGCAACACCGACGCGCCCAGTCCCGAAAGCTCGAGCATCTCATCATAGCTGATGCGGTCGAGCTTGCGCGCGTTTTTGACGATTCGCGGGTCGGCGGTGAAGATGCCATCCACGTCGGTGTAATTTTCGCACACATCCGCGTGCAGCACCGCGCCGACGGCCACCAGCGTGGCATTGCTCCCGCCGCGGCCCAGCGTCGTGTAATCGCCTTCGGGGGTTACCCCCTGGAAGCCGGCGATGATCACGATCTTGCCGGCGGCCAACTGATCGAGAATGCGCTGCTTGTTGATGGATTGAATGCGGGCCTTGGAGAAGATCGCGTCGGTCACGAGGCCCACCTGCCCGCCGGTGAAGCTGATGGCTTCGTGGCCCTGCGAATGGATGGCCATCGCCATCAGCGCGATGGTGACCTGCTCGCCGGTTGCGAGCAGTTGGTCCATCTCGCGCTTGGGGGGATTATGGCAGATTTTGTTGGCCAGCGCGATAAGGTCATCGGTGGTATCGCCCATCGCGCTGACGACGACGACGACCTGATGGCCCATTTTTTTGGCGGCAATCGCGCGCCCGGCGGCCTTGTGAATGCGCGGCCCGTCCGCCACGCTGGTCCCGCCAAACTTCTGAACGATTAAGCCCATGAACTCACTTGTATGCCAAACAATCGAAAGTGGGGGATTATAAGGAAGGCGCGGTATTCCTCAACGGGAAGGCGGAGCGCTGGGCCCGGTTAAGCGTTACAGAAGTCGAATCTGTCCAATCGACTCGCTCTCCGCGAAGAAAAGCGGCGGGGACGCCGCTTCTACGAAAACGTCGGCAAGCAACGTCCCGCGCTCCACTCAAAATTCCCAATTCTCAGCACTCAGCACTCAGCACTCAATTCTCAGCACTCCTCACTCCTTCCTTTTTGCAAACGCCCATTCCTGCGTAAACGCCCGGCCATTTCCGATTTGGAACACGAGAATAAGTCGCGCGCTCTTGTTGGCCGGCCACTCCCAAGTGGCCTGGCCGTCGGAATAGGTTGTCGCGCCCGACGCCGGATCGTATATCCCCATGCCGCTGCCCCGTCCGGGCCCGCCGTAGCCGCTGGAATAGCCAAACCCGAAACCAATGGATGGCCCCGTCGGCTCGACGTGAAGCGCCGGCGGCAGCACCACCTTCATAAATGATCCCGGCGGCAACGGCGTGCCTCGCAGGGGATGGCTTTGCCCCTCCGGATCGACCACCGTGCTCTGATCGCCCAGCAACCGAACCGTCTCCCGGCCCCGGTTATAAATGCGCGCCACCAGCCGATCCTCAACCGCGCGGAAGCGATATTCCATTGCGTTGACGTTCAGCACCGTGTCCTGATCATGCCCGATCGGGCGCGGCAGGTCTGGCGGGTTGACAATGTCGAAGCGATACGTCGCGCAGCCGCTGAGGCAAATAAGACACGAGCCGAAAACCAAGACCCATGAAAGGCCCGTACCCGCCCGCGCTAAGCGCTTGTCAGGAAGAGGTCCGGGGAACATCTCAATGACAGCGGCGCGAGATGGTGTGTTCATGGCAATTTGAGTGTAGCCCGGCGACTCACCCAAATCCCATGCCCGAATTTGCACGAAGTACAAGCCGTGATCCAACGCGAAACCGGGGAAATCTCAATCGTAGGGTTCGCTTCAGCGAACGCTGTGGGACTCTCATCGCTCTTGGCCGGCGTTCTGTGAAACCAACCCACGAGTGTCGAACTTCGCGGCGCCCTTTTTGGCCGTGCATTGCGGGGGCATTTGAGCGATACTGGACGGCATGATCGAGCAAGGCGAGGCGAATATATGAGTCGGATCATGGTGGCCGTCAGCAGTCCCTGGGCGGCGCAGAAAGTCGTCGATCCCGTCGCGGACCTGGCCAAACGGCTTTCCGCGGAGGTGCTGGTCGTACACGTTTCGCGCCCCAGCGCCGGACAGATGCGCGAGCAGGAGCAGGCCGCCGGCGAGGAGGCCATCCGGCTCCTGCGCGACAAATTGCAGGAACGGCAGGTGGCCGTGCAGGACCTGCTGATGTTCAGCGATGACATCGCTCGTGCCGTGCTCAACGTGGCGGTCGAGCGCGACGTGTCGCTGATCGTGTTGGGGCTGACGGGGAAAAACGTCTTCGCGCGATTGCTGGCGGGGAATGTGCCGGTCGAGTTGATTCGGCAGACCAAAATCCCGGTGTTGATTTTGCCCCCGGATTGGAATCGCACGGTTTGACAACGGCCATTTGCGCGCATCCGTTTGGATCACCACGGCTGTTGAACAGCGTTCGCTGAAGCGAACCCTACGGGCGTTCAAATTATTGGGCGATTCGGTGAACGATCCTTCGTCACAAGTTCCATCGTTTCCTGGCGATGCCGGCCCCGCGGATCCCGCGGCCCGGCTGGAGCGGATCGTGGACGACACGGAGGAACGGGGTGCGGGCCGCGAGTGGGTTTTGCACGAACTCACTGTCGGCCGGGATCCGGAGGAATTGCTGGCCCAACTGACGGCCGCCGGCTGGCCCCAGGACGATGCGGCGGAAATGGTGGAGGAAGCACGCCGGGCCACGCGTCATCTGCGCGGCGTGATCACGCGGCAAGACGTGGTGCGCGGGGTCGATGCACGATATCGCCGAACCATGTCGCGATCCCCGTTTTTGGCCTGTTTTGGAATCGTCGGCGTCGCAATCCACTCCTGCCGATCACTCCTGGGCTACCTCATCATCCGAAAACCAAGGCCGATCGAATCCCCATCCGAAAAAGAGGCGTAGATAAACCGCATCATCCCCGGCAGCCCGCGAGATTTTTCGGGGAAAGCCGGTGGGGCAGACCCACCTAAATAGCCGTGCGCGACTACGCGCTATCCATCTGTGGAAAAACCAAGAGGGTGTCAGGGCCGGAATATGTAACCTCAATCGTGACACGGGCGCCCCGCCCAATGCCGTCAACTTAAGGGTTTTTATATCTTCGCATCTTCACATCCAGGATTTCCCTCCGCTACTGGCTTCACGGTTTAGTTCAAACCGGAGGGGCGGCCACCTTAACAGGCGCGTTCTTTTCCACGCCGCTCATGTTGAAGTAGCCGCCCCAAAGCCAGCCGATGATGTAGTACACTGCCACGCCGATGGCAACCGTGCAGAGAAACAGGATGATCGTGTTCACCACGACGCTGGACGTTTTCAGGTAGAGCCGTTTGCGGCCGGCGACCAGCAGATTCACGAAGATCAAAATGATGGCAAGCCCCTGCCCATAAATCGGCACCACCGCCAGCAGGCTTGGGCCCAGGCAATAGCAGAAGATGTTGTAAATCAGGCTGCTGGTAACGCTGCGAAGTTCGCCGGCGGTGAGGTTGCGAATTAGTTTCGTGCCCGCGTTCACAAAGAGCCACACCCCGCCGCCGATCACGGCACATTCGGCAACGACGGTCAGTGCGAAATTGAATCCGCCGGTGATGTCGTAGCCCGAGCCTTCGCGAGACCAACCGTAATACTGCCACGATTTCAGCGCGATCCACCCCACGGCCCACATCACCCCGGAAATAATCGCGAAGCTGCTGGCGTCGGCAGTGGTCTCGGGCCGACGGATATGATCGAGCAGCAGTCCCGGCGAAACGATGCTCTTGAACGCAGTCTTGAAATAAGCGGCAACCGGGCCAAACGTTCCCCGGTCTTCCCACGGTGTGCCGTTCCCCGGGCGCATCAGGTCGTAGTTCTGCGAGACTTTTGCATTCGGTACAGGAGCGCCCGTTGATCGTGTCGCATCGTTGTCGTTTGCCATCGGAATATCTTAGACCTTGCCTGCCGCCATGTCTTGACGGGAGCGGGGGGGCGCGCGACAAACATGCCCTTCCACGGCACGCTCCCATCGTGTATTGTGCCATTGGGCATGATCATCACCATTGACGGTCCGGCGGGGACGGGGAAATCGAGCGTGGCGCTTGCGTTGGCCCAGCGCCTGGGCTTTGATTTTCTCGATACCGGCGCGATGTATCGTGCGGTGGCGCTTGAGGCCCTGCGGCGCAATGCCAACCTTGAGGATGCCCGCGAGCTGGCGTTCGTCGGACGGCATTGCCGGATCAATTTCGAGTGGGATAAACATCCTCCAACCGTGATTCTAAATGGCGAATCCGTCGGCCACCTTTTGCGCGGCGGCGAAGTGACGCGAGCGGCCTCGAAGGTTGCGGTGGTGGCGTCCATCCGCGAGCAACTCGTCGCAGATCAGCAGCGCATCGGCGCCGAGCATGGCAAACTGGTCACCGAGGGGCGAGATCAGGGCACGGTGGTATTCCCGAGCGCGCCATTTAAGTTTTACCTTGACGCAACGCCCGCCGAGCGCGCGCATCGGCGGGTGGCGCAACTTCGGGCGCGCGGTGAGATCGTGGATCACGGCGAGATTTTGAACCAGATTGTGGCCCGCGACCATCGCGACGCCAGCCGGGTCGTGGGCCCGTTGGCCGTCGCGTTTGATGCGATCGTTATAGACACAACCGTTCTCACCCAGGAGCAGGTGGTGAACCAGATGGCGCAGCGCGTGCAAGCGAGTGTGCCGCGATGAGTTCACCTGCCGCTCCGGATCGAGCCGATCGCACCGAACCAGCGGGGCGCGCCAATCGAGCGGATCATTCCGACCAACGAGATCGTCCCGGCCGAGCCGATCGTCCCGACCAGGCGGATCGTCCCGAGCATCGCACAGGTGAGGGCCGCGTCGACCGCACACACCGCACGCCGATCTGGATCGGCTTGCAGCAGATCTGCCGGATGGTCACGACGGTGGGATTCGATCTGAAGGTATACGGCGCCTACAACGTGCCGCGCATCGGCGGCGCGCTTCTGGTCTCCAACCATCAAAGTTATCTCGATCCGGTGCTGCTGGCGATCGGCCTGGATCGCACGCTGAGCTTCATGGCCAAGGCCGAGCTGTTTAAGAACCCCGTGTTCGCCTGGCTGATCCGCAGCCTCAACGCTTTTCCCGTTTCGCAGGGGGCCGGGGACGTGGGGGCGGTCAGGGAATCGATTGCGCGCCTGCATGAAGGCCATTTGCTCAACGTCTTTCCCGAGGGCTCGCGAACCGAAAATGGCGAAATGATGCCGATGGAAAAAGGCGTGGGTCTGGTGATTCGCCGGGCGAAAGTGCCCATCATACCGGCGGCCATCAGCGGCTCGTTCGAGGCGTGGCCCAAGGGCCAGAAATTTCCCCACCTCCGCCCGATCCGCGTTGCCATCGGGCCGCCGATGAATGATCTGTGGAAGAAGGACCGCGATGAGATTATTTCGACCATCAATGGAACATTGCGCCGGATGTACGCGGACCTGCGCGCCGGCCGAAGGTCGCCGAATGTGCCCCGGCCGCCGGGGAGATAGCGGGGATACACTCCGGCGTGTTGCGATGCCGCGAAGATCTTTGAACTCGGAACTTCAACGTATCACGGGCGTCCTGCCCGTGCGGGGTGCGTTGAGATTGGGAACATCGTAATTTCTCGACCGCCACACCGTCCGCACGGGCGTCTCGCCTCATCTTTCGTCACATTTTTTTGTTTCTGCCAGCGAGTATAACACATTGGTGGCATTAACGTTCCATTGATTCAAAGGAGTATTGGCATGGAAGCCAGAGCGAACAAGGTACGAAGGCGTTCGATCCGCAAGGCCCGCAAGCAGACGAGGGATCGCATCCGCCGGAACGTGCGGCGGAAAGTGGCGGAGATGGCCTTTGGACGCACGCACTTTGGAGCGGCGGTGC
>Ga0209483_1000613_pt1 | contig 30093 bp, 26 predicted proteins | sample NGEPerA_FD_184508 | JGI IMG/M metagenome (GOLD analysis project Ga0209483, IMG submission 184508) | Arctic peat soil microbial communities from the Barrow Environmental Observatory site, Barrow, Alaska, USA - NGEE PermafrostL2-A... | ecosystem: Environmental > Terrestrial > Soil > Wetlands >... | reverse complement strand
GCTGTGGGCCGTGGTGCTGTCGCTGCCGATCTGGGCGCCGTTGCATTCGTCGCTTGATGATCCGGGGCGAACGCTGGCGGCGCTGTCGGTGTGCCTGCTGCTGCTGGACTGGGGCGATCGCCGGTCGCCGGTGCGGCCTTATCGCATCAACCTGTACAACCTTGTGCCCGCCGCCGTTCTGGCGCTGGTGGTGGGGCTGTTGTTCGGCGCGAATATCCCATTGACGATCGGAATCGTGGCGGGGGCCTCGCTCGCGGTGGAGATGGCTTCGCCCTGGAGCCCATCGGGCGCGGCGCGCAATCGGCGCCGATTCAAGCCGGCGACGGCGCCGCCGGCCGCGCCGCCGTTTGTCGCGCGGGGCGGCGATGTGAACGTGGCGGCTTTGAATCGGCCTGGAGTTGCCGCGCCGCCCATCATTCCATCCGCTGCATCTTCATCCGCGATGGCGTCTGGCCGCCGGCGCATCGGCAGGGGGGTGCGATTTACATGGCTCGCCGGGTTCGTCGCGTTCACCACGCTGGGCCTGTTTCTATGCTCTCTGCTCGTCGCGTTCCGAATGGATGCCATGGCTCGCGCCGCGCAAGCCGGAGTGGGAGCCTGCTCGCTGATTCTGGCGGCATTTTGCATGTCGCGCGGGAAGATGCTCGTATTTCCCGGATGGTGGCGCTATCTGGTGCGGCCGCTTCTGGTGTTCGCGTGCATCGTGAGCGGCGTGATGTCGCTGTCCTTCATGGGGGCGGGGGCGGTGCGAGGCGAGGATGCGATACCGACTCTGTTTTTCCTGATCTGTCCTGCCGTGGTGCTGATCGCGATCTACTTTTTGGTTCCGCGCGTGGCTTTGGCGCGGGATGCTATTGTTAATGGAGGAGATATGTTTCCAAATTACAATTCGGTGTCGCCCGCCGCGCCGACGGTGGCATGGGGCGCTGGGCCGGTTGAACAGCGTGTGGATGGTCCATCGAGTCCAGGCGCCTTTGCCACGCCGCGAGTCGCCGGGAATGACCATTTAGCCGGCGGGCGGATTTTCCCGCTGCAACTGGCGGCGGCCCTGGGCCGATTCACGCTGGGCACGCTTGGGTTCGGGTTTCTGGCCGCGTCGCTTCTGGTGGCGTTGGCCGTGGCGGTGGATGTGCCGGGATTCTTCAATGGCCCGTGGATCGATCCCGATCTCCATCACGAACTTCGGCGGAACTTCGGCAGCGCGGACTGGCCGCGCCTGCTCCGCGATGCCGGCGCGATCCTGGGCTTCATGCTCGCGCTGCCGGCCCTTCTTCTGCTTCTGCTGTCGCGTCAAAGCCGCGGTACGCCGCACATGCTTCGGGCGATCGTCGGGGCGGCAGGCTTGTTCGGCGCGGTCGCGGCGCTGGGGCATGTATTGCCGCGTTGGTCACAGGTGATGGCCGGTCCCAACGCGGCGGAAATCGCCTCGCAATTTCTCGATGCCGTTCCGGGGCCGCGCGTCCTGGGGGCTGGGGTATTGGGTGTTTTGGCGATGATCGTGCTGTTCTGGCCGGCGCGGGGTGGCGCTAAGCCCCAGCGCATCATTGACGCCGCCGCGCCGGAGGCAAACGCATGAGACGCGGATATTCCATTCCCGCAACGCGCCGCCTGCGCCCCTGGCGGCTGATGTGGCTGTTGCCGTTGGGGCTGGTCGTCGTCTTCGCCGCCTCCCGGCATCGGGCGATGCGCGCCTCGCACGCACGCATCGCAGCGCAATCCGTCCATCAGCAATTGTCGTTCGACGCGATCGATGCGCTGCCGGCGTACGTGTATCCCTCACAGCGAACCGCCGCCCTCGCTGCCGCGCGACGCGCCGCCGACGCGATTCCATCCGTGAACGCGAATCCCCAAATGATCTGGGTCGATGCGAGTGCCGAAGAGGATGCCCGCATCGTGGCGGCGGCGGCACAACAGGCTTTTCCCAAGGCCCGGTGCGTCATTGGCACGCCGGAGGCGGGGGCGGATCGCGGCCAGATCGTTCTCCTTCACGCGGTCCGAACGCAAAAGCAGGATGCCGGCGTTGGCCGCGAGGAACATCGCGGGCAAATTGAGATTCGCGTTGTGGGCGGGCGGGGAGCCATGAGCGTTTCGGCGCAGTATGACGAGCGGCCCTGGCTCGATGATTTCGCGGGCTATGCCAATGCGCATGCGGGCCGCGGTTGGCTGGTGGCGCGGGGCCGGGAGGTTTGCCTGTCGCCCGCCGAGGCTCGCGCCGCCGCCGAGGCGGATGCCGCGATGCAAGTGGCGAATCTCGTGAAACAACAGATGCCGCGCCGCCGAACCGGCAATTCACCGCGCCCCAATTTGCTTTCCGCCGCCCGGCGCGCCGTGAACGGCGGCGGACTGGTCGCCGATCGGTTCCTGCAACGGTTTCACCGGCCCTATGGCGATATCTGGTCGGAGTCCATCCTGCTGGATGTGTCTGCGGATCGACTGGCGCCGATGGAATATCAGATGCTCGCCACATCCCGCAATGCCCGGATTTCATCGGGACGGACGGTTGGGGCCGTGATGCTGATGCTGCTGTTCATCGGACTGACCTACGTCTTTTTGAACCTCATCACGCGCAGCTATTTCACCGCCCGCCTGCGCGCCGGCGCGATCGCGGCGATGGCGCTGGTGCTGGCAGTTGCCATCATCTACCTGACCAGGAGAATGCAGGCGCCCCTATGAGCGAGCAAAGCGAGGCCGAGCGTTTCCTTCTGGAGCGCATTCGCGGCGGCGATGCCGGGGCGTGGGCGCAACTGCTGCGCCGATACCAGGGTCGGCTGCTGGCGTTCGCGCGCGGGCGGGGCGTGAAAGCGGCCGATGCCGAGGATTTCGTGCAGGACACGTTCCTGCTGTTCCTGCGCGCGCTGCCGGATTTTCGCGCGCAGGCCAGTCTGGAAACCTACCTGTTCGTGATCCTCCGCCGGCGGATCAGCGACCACTTCCGCGGGCGCGGACATAAGGACCGGGCCGCTCAATCACTCGATGCGCGCGACTCTTCATCAACCGGCCTGGCCGCCGCGGACCCGACGGCAAGCTGGTACGTCCGCCGGGACGAGCATCGCGACGCCGCCCGCGCCGCGCTATGCGCGGCGGTGCGGGGGCTGGCGGCGCGGATGCAGGCGGAACTCAACTTCCGCGATCTACAGATCGTCGAGGCCCTGTTCCACGCGCAGCTTCGCAACAAGGAGGCCGCCGCGCTGTGCGGCGTGGAAGAGCCCTTCATCGCCCTGGTGAAGCACCGCTGGCTGAAACAAGTGCGCGAACAGGTGGCCCATGCCGCGTTGCCCGAGGCAACCGAGAAGGGCGATGCGCTCGATTCGCTTCTCACGGAGATTTGGGAAGACCTGCGACCCGCCTGCCCAAAGCGCAGCACCATCGGCAGCTTTCTGCTGGGGAGCCTGGACGCGCCTTGGCAGGCGTATGTCGATGCCCACGTCCACCGCCTGGGCTGCACGTTCTGCCAGGCCAATCTCAACGACCTGCAGGAACAAACGGCTGACAAAGCCGCGCCGTTGCGGGAGCGGTTTTTCCAATCGACGGTAGGGTTTCTCCGCAAGGCATGAAATCGCATCCCCGCCACGCGCGGCGCGGATGTGGAACGTGCTTTGAACCGCATCGCGGTCCCCGACGAAGGACAGAAATCCGTCACGTATCACGGGCGTCTCGCCCGTGCGGATGGCGCGGCAGTTGAGAAATCACAGTATTCCCAATCTCGACGCACCCTGCACGGGCGAGACGCCCGTGATACGTTGATGGGCTTCGACCTCCGTGGCGTTGCAAACCTCTGCGCATTGCCGCCCTTCGCCCGAAATCCCTCGCTCCACTCCCTCGACTGTCGAAACGGCATCCCGCGCTCCAAATGGCGGCTACTGGCATCTCTCATCACGGGCCGATAGTGCCCACTGCGGGCGTTGCGGCCATGAAACAAGCCTGTGACGACCATTGCGTCACGCGATCGTTCCGGCCCTTGGTTTGCTTGATTCGAGGGTGCATCCCCCTAGAATCGCGGCAAAAGAACACCGGCGTGGCAAACGCCGTAAAACTATGTAACCACAATGCGTTTGCACGGTGTGCCTCAAGGGGACGGAACGAAGGTAACGACGAGGGGCCGGCGGACCAAATCCCCCCCGGCCGACAGGAGATGGACATGTTCGAACGGTTTACGGATCGAGCCCGCAAGGTCATGGCCCTTGCGAATCAGGAAGCCCAGCGCTTCAATCACGAATACATCGGGACCGAGCACATCCTGCTTGGCCTCGTCAAGGAGGGGAGCGGCGTTGGCGCGAATGTTCTCAAGAACCTGGACGTGGACCTGCGCAAGGTACGTCTTGAGGTCGAGAAGCTGGTGAAGAGCGGGCCCGACATGGTCACCATGGGCAAGCTCCCGCAAACGCCGCGCGCCAAGAAAGTCATCGAATATGCGATTGAGGAAGCGCGCAACCTTAACCATAACTATGTGGGGACGGAACATCTTTTGCTTGGGCTGTTGCGTGAGCACGACGGCGTCGCCGCACAGGTGCTCATGAACCTCAACCTCAAGCTTGAAGAAGTCAGGGAAGAGGTACTCAACCTCTTAGGAGCAGGTGTGGAAACCGAAGAACCCGCACAGGAAAAACAGGGGCAGAAGGGCAAAAGCAAGACGCCTGCCCTCGACAGCTTCGGCCGCGACCTGACCGAACTGGCCCGCGAGGGGCAGCTCGACCCGGTTATCGGACGAAAGAACGAGATCGAGCGCGTCATCCAGATTCTCTGCCGTCGTCAGAAGAACAACCCGGTATTGCTGGGCGAAGCCGGCGTGGGCAAGACCGCCATCGTCGAGGGGCTGGCCCAGATGGTCATCTCCAGCAGCGTCCCGGAGATTCTGCACGACCGGCGGATCGTGGTGCTGGACCTGGCGATGATGGTCGCCGGCACCAAGTATCGCGGGCAATTCGAGGAGCGCATCAAGGCGGTGATGAACGAAGTCCGCCGGGCCAAGAACGTCATCCTCTTTATCGACGAACTGCACACGCTGGTCGGCGCCGGCGGCGCCGAGGGCGCGATCGACGCCAGCAACGTGCTCAAGCCCGCGCTTTCGCGCGGCGAGATTCAGTGCATTGGGGCGACCACGTTCGACGAATATCGCAAGTACATCGAAAAAGACGCGGCCCTCGCCCGCCGATTCCAGCCGATCACCGTGGAGCCGCCTTCAAAAGTGGACGCGGTGGAAATACTCAAGGGCTTGCGCGATCGTTACGAAGCGCATCACCGTGTGCAGATTCTCGACGCGGCGCTGGTGGCGGCGGTGGAGTTGTCGGACCGCTACATCAGCGGCCGCTGCCTGCCGGACAAGGCGATTGACGTGATCGACGAAGCCGGCGCCCGCATCCGCCTGCGCAGCATGACTAAGCCGCCGAATCTCGCCGAGCTCGAAGAGCAGATCGAACGGCTGAGCATCCAGAAGGACGAGGCGGTAAAAAACGCCGAGTACGAAGAAGCCGCCCGCCTGCGCGACCAGGCCGAGGCCCTGCGCGCCAAGAAAGAAGAGATGCAACGGCAGTGGCGCGAAAAGTCCTCGGAAACCAATGGCGTGGTGGACGAGGAAATCATCGCCGAGGTCGTCAGCAAGATGACCGGCGTGCCACTCACGCGCCTCGAAAAGGAAGAAGCCCAACGTCTGCTGGAGCTGGAAAACGAGCTGCACAAGCGAGTGGTTTCGCAGGATGAGGCGATCCGCGCGGTGTCCAAGACCATTCGCCGGGCCCGCTCGGGCCTGAAGGATCCGAATCGTCCGATGGGCAGCTTCCTGTTCCTTGGACCATCGGGCGTTGGCAAGACGCTGCTGTCCAAGGCACTGGCCGAGTTCATGTTCGGCGACGAAGATGCTCTCATCGCCATCGACATGAGCGAGTACATGGAGAAGCACAACGTCAGCCGGCTCATCGGCGCGCCGCCAGGATACGTCGGCTACGAGGAAGGCGGCCAGCTCACCGAGCGCATCCGCCGCCGGCCTTACAGCGTCGTGCTGCTCGACGAAGTCGAGAAAGCGCATCCCGACGTTTTCAACATGCTCCTACAGATCATGGAGGAAGGCCGCCTGACCGACTCGTTCGGCCGGCATGTGGACTTCCGCAACGTCATCATGATCATGACCAGCAACCTGGGCGCGGACCTGATCAAGAGCGGCGGCGCCAGCAAGTTCGGCCTTGGGCCGCGCAACAAGGGCCGCGAGGAGGAATCCAACTACCAGCAAATGAAGGAAATGCTGATGAAGGAAATCGAGCGGCACTTCCGCCCGGAATTCATCGGCCGCCTCGATGACGTGGTGGTCTTCCGCCCCCTCAACCGCTCCAACCTCGAGCATATCGTCGAGATTGAGCTCAAGAAAGTGACCAAGCGCCTGACAGATCACGGCTTAAGGATTGAGGTCTCGCAGGAAGCAAAGGAGTTCCTGATCGACAAGGGCACCAGCACCGACTTCGGCGCCCGCCCACTCCGCCGGGCCATCGAGCAAAACGTCGAAGACCCCCTCAGCGAGGAAATCCTTCGCGGCAATTTCAAAGGCAAGGATCTCATCAAGATCACCGTGAAGGATGAAGGCGACAACAACAAGCACCTGTATTTCGAGTCGAGCAAGACCGAAAAGCAGGTTCCCGAGTTGGCCAAAGCCGGCAGCGATGCGACTTGATCGCGAAGTGTCGATGGGTCCATGAAGCAACTGAAACGCCCGCATTGAAAGATGCGGGTGTTTCGCTTTGAGGGCTTTTGTACCAGAGCGCATAGCCGTCGTGATCCCGGTTGAGGATCTTGAGCCGATCGCCCCCGCCACGCCACAAGGCTCGCACGCCGCGACCTCCGCCGCCAGAGGTAGAATGCCGATTCCCACAAGTGATTCGCGTTTGCAGAACGCGCCGATGCCCAGGCCGCTGCGCTCCTGAAGTGAAACGCGCTCCCGCCAAAACGCTTCCTTGCTCCGATCCCGTTTACGCCGCCGGGCGGCAGGTCTCTTCGATTTGCTCATCGCCCCATCGTGCAGCGGCGAACGTAAAGTTTGTAGATGGGTTCGCCGAGCGGTTGCAATTGGCGTACACGACGGTGTGGCTCCCCAGTGTGTGCCGCGCAATTCCCCAACGGGCCGATTTCGGTCCAAGCTGTTGGTCGATGTGGCGAACGCATTCACATGTAGGAGCTATAATGCGGGTTGATCTCGACCGTATCTGCGATGTATTTGGCAACGTTTCCAACCTGTCTCGCGGCAGCAAGGGTAATCGGCATCGAATTGTCGAATTGCGTGCTGTTCCAGTTCATCTTGGTCAGTCCCAATACCTCTTTCGCAAGGTAGTTAGGCGTCTGATCGCCGTATTCCAAACGCAATTGAAGCGGGCGCGGAGTGTACATGCCAGGGTAAGTCTCGAAAAACTGAACGCTGCCGCGAGAATACAGAAGATGATGCTTGGCATCCAACGAAAGTAACGTTCCGCGAATCGGTGGATAGACGCCAAGCCTGTAAAGCCTCGTCAGCGACCGAGACACACTCAAGAGATCGACTTGATCGACCCCGACGCTGCGTATCGCAGCAAGACAGCCCTCGCGCTCTCCGTTGTCGAACGACGAACTCTTATGAGCCACTAAGCGGGCTGGCAAATGCCCATGCTCCTTCCTGTAGCGCAAGAGTGCCTTTGACACGACATCGTGAATCTGTTCCCCCAAGAGATGAGGTGTGCGATCATCCTTGTCCAGTCGAGCTTCGCCGCCACGAACGATAATTCCGTCGCCGCGCTCGTTGAATACCTGCGCCAAGCTCGATGCCACCGACTTTGCATTGAGGGTGCGGTAGAACGTGATCCCGATGTAGCACGTTTGAAACTCGTTGGGATCACGAGTTAGACGCCATGGTGTCCCCCCGCCCTTGTAATACAAAGCCGTGTGGAAGTTCCAAGCTCGGGTAGCCTCGTCCTGAAGCGCGCGATCGGTTTGGCTGTCTTTACGCGCGGAACTTTTCTTGGGCATCTTCTGACCGTATGTGCTGGGCAGAACAAGTTGGACTGAGCGATCAAGCGGCATTGCCTTGGCTTTGAGCAGGTGCCGAAAATCGAGATGTAAGGAACTGACTTCTGGTGTGTCTTCATCTTCGTTCGGTGACGGCGAAGTTGCTGGTCGATCCATGAGTTCCAGCATTCGATACGGGATCGCGCACACGATTGCTTTTACTGACGTATTCTCTTTGAGCCATCGAATCTCTTCGAGAAACAAGGCGACTGCCGCCTCGACGAGCTCATCAGCAGAGCGACACGACGCGAGATTCTCAATGTCGGTGGCGCGGATTGCACGCTGCCAACGAGAATCGCAGGCAATGCCACAACCGAAGCATGACTCTTCACCGAAGCCTGGGAAGCGCGGAAACAAATTGGGCTGCTTGCTCTGCTTTGCATCGATTCCACCTTGGCACTTGCAAAGCCACGAAAGAATGCCTTCAATGCTCTGTGTCGTGCCCACCACTCCGAGCGAGATGGATGTTGGTGACTCGGGCCTTCCCCGTCCCCACGCCCCTCGGTTCATGATACCGAATCGCACGTCTATGTGACGACCGACGCCAAACTCAAGCTCTGGTTCCTCGATCAAAATCGGAGCGTTCATTTGAATAACCTTCCGAACTCCGCTTCACCTTCAAGCGACTCCTTCGACGCCTCGCTTTCACGGTTGCGCCAGTCAGAATCATCAACGCCGTATGGAAAGTCGAACGTAAGCTGTGGATCGAATCGCAGGTACGGATAGTCGGTCACATAAAGGTCTGCTGGCTTCGTGAGAAGTTCCGTCCACATGACGACTTGTCCAAGGACGGCTAAATTATTTTCCAGCCGTTTTACTCCCTTGAGCAATTCCCCGTCGAACTGCGACATGTTCCTGCCGTCATACGTGAAAAAGTAGGTCGGCGTTATTTCAAGGAACCAGTCGTCGTCAAAGCGGAAGAAGCGCCCCTCAAAGGCAGAGTGGCGGTAATACGCGACCCGAGAAGCATCTTTCTTATTCCTGTAGGCGCGAAATACATCCCTTGATGTGTGTTTGAGAAGGCTTCGATACGGATAAGTACGAGTCTTCAGTGAGAACTGCGGCGGCAGAAAGTAGTACCGCTTCGTCATAGAGTGAAAGCGGATGCCGTGGGGCCGCAGCTTCTCCTTGAGACATTGGTTTAGCAATCGCACAAACTGGCGTTGACGTTCGGGATCATCGGAGAGACTCCACTCGCTGGCGTCGTCTCGTTCAACCGTGCCGCGCTCGCATATCCTCGGCCAGGGGTCTTCTCGGAGGTCATGAATGCTGATGAGTTGATCACCAGAGAGATACCATTCGCTCGGAAGCTGCGTCTCGTTCTCGCGCGCCCATTGCCAAATATTGCCGAGACGTTTGTGCGCCGTTTCTGCTCGGTAGATGTGTGAACTGATGGAGGATACGGGTAGCAGATTCGAGTGAAGCGACTCTCGGTTTGGAACGGGAGCGAAATAGAAACCTGCGTCCGTTAGAACCCCGAGATTCGCCAGTGCAGCCTTGCAGGATTCGTCAAAGCGATTTGCAGTCTTGTTGAACTGAATACGACGTTCGCACCGCCTCGTGGGATCGGAGAACCACTCGCGCACGTTGATCCAATACCCTTCGTTGGTCATTGGACGAGACACGACGAGGATGATCGGCGTGTTCCCAGTCATCCAATGGTCGATGTCCTTCGCTTCGCAAAGAAACTCGAACCCCGAATCGGTTTCGGCTGTAAATTTGCCAGATTCCGCTTTGCTTTGAACTTGCAGAATGCAATTTGTCGCGCGCTCGGTTTCGGTATCCCGAATCTCGATGAATCCATCAATTCCTGCCTCGATGGACTGATTGGTGGGGTGGAACGCAAAGCCGATTTTCGAGCAAACGGAATGAATGAAGGCCACGCCACGATCACCTGAGATGGCCTGTTTTGTGATTTTTTTGAACGCGGCCAAAGTACCCCCACATAATGGGAAGCGATCTAAATCCGGATGGAACTACACGCAGTCCGCAAGAAAATGGTCCAACGGGCTCTGGTCGGGTGAATGGCAAAGCATTTGCTGCTCCGTGGGCACTCTGAGCGCAACTTCATCACCCGAGTCGGCATGAGCACGGAGTCGATTTATTAGCTGACGAAGCTCCGACGATGAGAACGACGCTTTGCCGTAATGGGACAGCATTGCCTTCTCGACTTTTGACGAAGATGACTTTTTCGCCCAATCCGCTAAATGTCGCACAAGCCGTACGTCCAGTGAGAAGTTCAGCTTTCGGGCTAAGGCAAACGCGCGGACGATGCACAATTCTGGGTACGGGTTCTCCGCGAGATTGAGCATGATCGTGCGCGTCTCAATCGATTCTAGAAATTGTTCTTGATAAATCGTTCGAGGCACGCCGCGCTTCGCTGGCAGCTCAATAGCAATTGCTTCAATGCTAAAAAAGGTAGTCTTTGGAAGAACGGAAAATGAATCTGCAAACAACGGAAAGAATCTGCAACCCCAGGTCGCCGAAAGCGGCCAAATGTCAAATAGCCACCCGCTAATGTTTAGCGTTAGTCCACCAAACCGCGTTTTTCGCAGCATGACATCGGCAAACGCATGTTCTAAATCATCAGTTGAAACATCGGCGACAACGATGTCTATATCACGCGTTTTGACCCACGGAGATTTCACGATGATGTCGCGCACGACACCGCCGAAAAGGCAAGACTTCCAGCCATGCTCTATTATGCGGCGCAGCGCATCCGCTCGCGCCGACTTCCGCTCGCGCGCGTCCCAGAGGAAATGCCGAAGCCGGTGCCGAACATCGGCATGAAAATCACCAAGAGCTCGATCAGCCATGATTTAGTGAACCGTAGAGATTACTTGCAAATGAGTCGGTCATACCTCCGACGTAATCTGTGAGAAGTAGAAGACCGTAATAACGTTCGATCTGTTCAGCCGAATAACCGTAGTAAGCATTGGCTTTTGCGTGCTCCAACTCGAAATCGTGCAAATGGCGGTAGCTGTGAGATATCAAACTATGGCATCTCTTGCCGTGGTCTTCTTCTTTCGTCTTCGGGTCGATGCCGAGCCATAGCATGTCCAAAAGTGATTGGATGATTTTGCCCCCTCTCAATTCAAGTTCAATTGTAGGACGGGTGTTGTAAATCTTGGCGACTCCCAGCTTTTTACAGGCTTTGACGAGCGATTTGGCTACGCCAGCCTCGTTGTCGGCAACGAGTTCGTCCTTGTATGTCCCCGCCATGATGTCGTCGTACCGCTTCAAAAACGCGTTTGCCGAGCCTTCCACTGTCTTCCCAATCACCATGACACGGAACATCTGCATGTACGAATCTTCTCGCGCATGATCCGACAGTTTCGGGCCGCTCTCCACACCCTTGTCGATCGCCCCCTTCGTATTCGCCGCGATGGAGCTAATTGCATTGTGATCAAGACTATTTGCCTTCGCCTTTTCCACAAGACCTGCGACCGCCGCATCGAAGGACAAAATTCCCTTTCTTACACCATCCTCAACGTCGCATATGGAGTAAACACAATCGTCAGCAGCTTCGACGAGGTACACCAATGGGTGGCGAGCGTTATCGACTCCAAGCTCCTTTCGGACAACGGCGATCATTTCGCGCTCCGCGAAAAGAAACCCTGGCTTCGTGCGTCCGTGATCTTTCGAAGTGCGATCCGGTTCATGCGATGGAACCATGTATTTCATCGTTGCGCCCATAAGCGCAGCGGTGGGATTCATACCGTGTTGGTCGGATAACACTTGAAGGTGGCATAAAAGCCGCAACGTTCTCGCATTCCCTTCGAAATTGGTGAAGTCGGAGTGAAGCTGTGGCACGTGGGCAATCGGACCAAGGGCATTCTGCCCAACTCCGGCTTCGAACCATTTCGAGATGGCAGTCTCTCCGTAGTGCCCAAAAGGAGGGTTTCCGAGGTCGTGGATCAGACCCGCAGTGCCACAGATATCCTCAATCGCCCGTGCTTGCTCTTCGTCGATGTTCCCGCGCTGCACCAAAGCTCGCGCAACCCGTTGGCCCAATCCACGAGCCACACACGAAACCTCCAGCGAATGCGTAAGTCGCGTTCTGACCGCGTCGTTTCGATCTAACGGAAAAACCTGTGCCTTGTCCTGTAATCGCTTGACGGGAGACGAAAAGACGAGGCGGTCAAAGTCGCTTTGAAATGGCGTTCGGTGATCGTTTACGCCGCTTGGCTTCCCGCCCATGAGTTCGCGGATGCGACGAGGTGACAGCAGCTTTGTCCATTCCATCGAAAAATTGTATCACGAATGGTCGCGCGCGGCGATGGGGCGATGACGCCTGAGGCCGGCTTTCAAACAAAAAGCACTGCGTCCACAAAGCCATGAGTTGGCGAATGGCTTGATTTCTTGGTGAATTGGTGGCTAAGTGCTGCATCTTCCGGGCTAACTCCGATCCCATTCAGCCACTCATCCATGCGAACCCCGCAATTTAGAGCTGATGGCGCCATGGCATTAGCTCAGCTACGGCAACGTGCTTCTCCTGCGCGTGCAGCGGCGACACGCTCTGGCCCGGCTTGAACACAAGGATCGTCGCATAGCGATACGCGTGTTGGTGCGAGGCGTCGGCAATCGGCTCACGATGCACCTCCAGTTGCCGATCCACCAAGTTGACGATCCAGTAATCGGCGATGCCATGCCGGGCGTAAAGCGCGGCTTTCTTGCCCCGATCATATCGCAAGGTTTTCTCGGAAACTTCGACCACCAGCAGCGCGTCGGAAGGGCAACCGGCTTCCACATAATCCCATTCGCTGCCCCGCACGACCGCAATGTCCGGTTCGGGCTTGGAACGGCTTCCTTGCCGAAGCGGAGCCTCCTGGCGAATGTAATATCCATCGCCAAACGCCCGGGCGAGCGCTTTGGCCGACAGGCTCACGCTCGCCACATGCGGCTCAAGTTTTGGCGGCATCTCGATGATTCTCCCGTTCACAAGCTCGACACGCCGTCGCTTGAAAAACCCTCGGCTCGCCAGGCGCTCGTATTCGGCCACCGTCCATCGGACGGCCTTGGGAGATTGGACGGGTGTGTGGGTCATATCAGCGGCGGCGACAATTGTATCCCAGCCGGAGGTCGGGGCAACGATTCGGCGATGGTTGGGTTCACAAAGGGTTGCTTCATGCGGGGGAACGATTGGGCAGATCGCAATCAGCCGCCTGCCTTGCGCCGCAACATCAGTTGCATTCGGAGCACGCCCACCATCCATGTCCGGCGGTAGTCCGGGAGCATTGAGCCGAACCTGATCGTGCGGTTGGAGTCCAAGACGATGAGCGGCCGGGTCTGATTGTTCACCATGAATTTGCTTTGAGTCTCCGTCACGCGCGTCACGGCCGAGGCATCAAACCCGCGTGTCCATCTGAATGGTCCGACTCCCCTTTGCACTTTCCCCTCGCCCCGATCGACGGTCACTTTCACCTCACCCAGCAAACTCGCGATAAACGCTAGAAAAAGGCACAGTCCGATCGTCACGAATGGGATCAGAAATATGCAAAGGAATAACAGAGAGCTCCCGGGCATTTCGGGGTCGACCGTACCGTTCGCGTGTTTGGTCTGCGGCGACGGAAACCAACTCGGCAGGGGACCCAAAAAATGCCTGTAAAGCCCGCCGAGCGCCAACAGCACGAACACGGACACGATGCCATTCCAAAACAGACATACTACAAGGGTCGCCATAGCCGTGACGATTGAACGTTGCGAGGCGCGGATGACAAATCCGCCATTGAGTTGTTCTTCGTAAGAGCATCCCGCGGGCGGCGTCTTCAAAAATGCAGGATCGACTATGGGCTGGTCAATAATGTCCGCCAGCCGCGAGAGCTTCCCACAAGCGCGGCACAATCCCACTCCCTCCGCCACGTTGATGTCCGCTGGCGCAATCGGGTGGCCGCAGACGGGACATGCGTTGATCGCCATCATGGCACTATACCCGGTATTGTCGAACTGGAAGATTGAACGGGTGCGCTGGTTCAGGAGGACGATATGAAATTGTATCGCGGCCGCAGGTCGGATCAACGATCCAAAAATCGCCGGCGTTGCTATAATCCTTGCTTCTTTACAGGAGGTGATCCATGTTGACGATTGCATTGCCCCCGGACATCGAATCGCGTCTTAAGGGCGAAGCCTCGCGCCGCGGGGTGGACGCGATGGAATATGCGGCGAAACTGATCGAGGAGGGATTGGCCAAGCCGCCGGTTGATCAGGCGAGTATTGACATTCTTACTCAATGGGAACGCGACAATGACACTGATGATCCTGAGGAGATCGCTCGACGGCAAGTTGAGTTTGAAGAATTCAAGGAGGCGATGAATCGTAACCGTCTTGAAATGGAAGGCCCGCTTTCCCGTAAAATCTACCCGTGAAGCCGATCCTGGTCCTAGACTCTTCGCCGCTCGGGCTTCTATTTCAAAAACCGAAGATCCCTCGCGCCGACGAATGCCGCGATTGGCTGAAGGCGCACCTGTCGGCGGGCACCAAGGTAATCATTCCCGAAGTCGTTCATTATGAATTGAAGCGTGAGCTGCTACGCCTGGGGCGCAGCAATTCGGTCGCGTCATTGGTGAATTTCGAGAATGCAGCGGCTGGCCGTTACCTGCCGATAACCACTTCGGCGATGGATCTCGCCGCCGAATTTTGGGCCCGCTCCCGCCGGCAGGGGAAGCCGACCGCTGATCCGCATGCGCTGGATGTGGACGTAATTCTCGCTGCCCAAGTGCTCGCTGCCGGCTTTGATCCCGCACAGTTCATTGTCGCCACCTCGAACGTCAGTCACCTTTCGCTGTTCGTACCCGCCCAGGCATGGGAAACGATTTGAGACGCACCCGACGAACACGTCAGCAAGAAATGATCTGGCATCCGCCGCCCCCGCGTAGTAATGTTCCCGCTTTCGTTTCATGATGCGGGCGGCAGTTCATTCTCCCAAAGGCAATCCATGCGGCATCCCACGGCGCGGGCAAACTTCGTTTTTGCATGTATCATCGCAACCATCCACTTAGCAACGGCACGCGCAACGGGCGCGCCCGCCAAGGAGACGCCAGTGAGCAACGCACCCTCCAATTCGCAGCTTCAATCGCTTAACGAAGGGCCCGCGCAATATCTGCGGGCCGGGCCGATTCGATTAAAGTTCGAGAATGGCGAGCTGCGGTATTTGCGGGTCGGCGAGAAGGAGATCGTCCGCAGGATTTATTTCAGCGTGCGCGACGGCAATTGGGGCACCGCCCTGCCAAAGTTCTCGCAAATGCAAGTCGAGAAGGGCGACGACCATTTCACGATTCACCTGGCCGCCCGGCATACGCTGGGGGCGCTGGATTTTCAGTGGAAGGGGACCGTCACCGGCGCCGCCGACGGCAAAATTACGTTTCATGCCACCGGAACGCCCAACGCCGACTTCGATTCCAACCGCATCGGCCTTTGCGTGTTGTTCGGAGCACGCTCGCTGTCGGGCCAGGATTTCCAGACCGATGGCAAATTCCCGCATGCGACCTTCCCCCTGCTGGTGTCCGCCAAACTGGTCGGCGAGCGGTTCCACACGCTCACCTACGCCACCCCCGATGGCCTGAAGGTTTCATGCAAGATGCAAAACGCGACCTTCGATATGGAGGATCAGCGCAACTGGGGCGACAACTCCTGGAAGGCGTATGGGCCGCTGCCGTATGCGTATAAACATGTCACCAAGGGTGATGAGAAATCGCAGACGGTGACGATCAGCGTAAACGGAGCAAAGACCGCCGATGCGGCCCCCGCGGCGCAGGACCCGGTGCGGGTGAGGATCGGCAAGCCGATTGCCGGTTCGCGCGTGCCGGTGTTGGTGGCGGTGGGATCGATCGTCAAGCCCGCCGAGTTCGTGGACATCAGCTTCCATCGCGACAAATACGCCGACAAGAAAGACGTCAGTTGGTCTTACATTCCGACCACGCATCTGCCCGACGATGATACGATCATGGAAAACCTGCCGGCGGTCGCGACGCAACTCAAGACGGTCCGGAAATTCAACACGGCTGGCGCGAAGCTGCACGTCGGGCCGATTCATCTGGTAAAGCAAGGGCACGATCCGCGAGGACAGACGGCTTTCGGGGCGGCGTGGGCCGCCGGGATGATGAAGTACCTGTCGATGGGCGCGGCGGAGGAAGCCGCTTTTGATTTGGGCGACGGGCCGGCCCATCAGGTGCTCGATGCCCTGCGTCCTTACGGCGGGGACCGTTTGCTGGCCGTTGAAACCGTACCCGAGGACCCGCGCCATGTTGTGGCTTTCGCGCTGGCCGGCCAGCAGGATGAAACCGCCAAGGCGATTTTCCTGGTCAATCAATCAGCCGAGGCGCGGCATGTCCGCCTTGAAGAATTGAAGTCGGGGACTGCCCATGTGGTGCACCTGGGCGTGGATGCTCCGGTGGCGCCCGCCCCTGTTAGAAATGGCGAGATCGAAATCGAATTAGCGCCCTCTGCCGTGGTGGAGGTTCGGTTTGCCCGCAAACCCTAAACAGCGGCCCATGGCTACGCGATTCGTCTGTGTCTTAACGGGCAAGGTGTCGGGCCGGGAAATGCAACCTCAATCGTGACACGGGCGTCCCGCCCGTGCGTATTGCATGGAACTCAGGATACATCGGTGTCCCTACTCTACGGCCGTCGGCACGGGCGGGACGCCCGTGTCACATTAAAGCACTTGAACCGACGAATGGCGTGAGTCACCGCCGCTTCTCTTTCTTCGACAGAGACCAATCGTCATCAAAAGCCGATTAAGACAAGGATGTTTGAATGGGAGCGTTGGTTCACAGACTTTTCGACCTTTTCCTTCACCTGGACAAGCACCTGGACACGGCGGCCCACAACATGGGCCATGGCTTGTACCTGCTGATTTTTGCGATTGTATTTTGCGAAACGGGCTTGGTGGTGACGCCGTTCCTGCCCGGCGATTCGCTTTTGTTTGCACTGGGCGCGCTGGCGGCAGCGGGGACGGCGGTAAAGCTGCCGGTGGTCATTGTGGTGCTGTGCCTGGCCGCCAACTGCGGCGACGCGCTCAATTATTTCCTGGGCTATCGCTTTGGCCCTCGGATTTTCAGCGGAAAAAAATCCCGGCTTCTCAATCCCAGGCATCTTGAAGAGGCGCAGCGCTTTTACGACCGCCATGGCCGCAAGACGATCATCATCGCCCGCTTCGTGCCGATCATCCGCACGTTCGCGCCGTTTGTGGCGGGCATCGGGCGGATGAATTTCCTCCGCTTCGCGGTATTCAGCGTGAGCGGGGGGGTGCTGTGGGTGGTCGCGCTTTCACTGGCGGGCTTTTTCTTCGGCAGCCGGCCCTGGGTTAAAAACCATTTCCAGATCGTGATCGTGGCGATCGTCGTCATTTCCCTGATCCCGCCCGTCTTGCAAGCCATTCAGTCACGCAAGCGTTCTCCGGAAGAACAGCCCGCGCCGCTTTGAGCCATCGAAAAGCAGACCCGTGTTCGGTCACGCGGCGTGGACTTATGGTTTATCCAATCGGCGTTGCGGAGGCCACGGATTCCCCAATTCACGCCGCGTATGGCGCGCTCCTTACCGTCACCAGGCGCGGCGGGGGATGGTGGGCTGGCCTGAGGTGCTGGTGACGGACTGGCCGCCTTCCTCCATTGGCTCATAAGCCGACTGCACCGCGACGCGGCCGGGGCCGGCCAGGTGCAGCCAGATCACGCGCTGTGGGTACAGGCTCGAGGCGCCGGTCGGGTAGTTGACGAGCAGCGACAGGTGTACGTGGGGATCCTTGTAAACAAAAGCCGTCGGCTTAATGAGCAGCGTCTGGCCTTCGGCCAGCGTGCGGATGAAGACATTCCCCGCGGCGTGCAGCAATAGCAGGCCCGGCTGCTCGCCTGCGGTAAATCGGTCCATGAATCGGCCGCAGGGGTAATGCGTTTTTGAATCCTTGCCGCCGCTGGTGGTGAACCAGATGCCGGTGGTGAACCACGAGTACCCGACGGAATGGGTGGCGGCGAGAAACAGATGCTCGCGCACATCGATCGCCTGACCGGGTTGCAACGGCAGCGCGATCATCTCCCCGGCCTCGTCGCGCGAAAATGCGATATGGCCCGGGCCCTGCGCTTCGGCCATGACAATCGGCAGGCCCGAAAGCATCCGGCTAAACGCCCCCGCCAACGGCATGCGCCGAACCTCAACCGGCGGATCCTTCCAAAGCACCGAATGATGCGCGAAATAAACTCCGTCGCCGGCGGCCAGATTAAAATCCGCCACGGGAACGTAGAGTCCTTCGATCTGGCAGGTGGAGGAGCCGACGCGCAGCTTGGCCATGTCGCGGATGGGCGCAAGCTCCGACCAGCCGGAGTCGGTCGTGCGCGTCGAGCACCCGATCGAAGCTCCGCAGCCGGGGCAGGAGAGATCCGAAATGCTTACCGCCGCCCCGCACCAAGCACATTGACCGACGCCGGGATGGGAGGGGGACGAGGTGGTCATCATGGGCTAGCCTGGGGGCGAAGCGAGAAGCCGGTTGCCAAAAATCACGCCGTCCGGCGAACAGATATTTTCAACCGTCCACTTTGGGCGCCCCGCCGCCAGCGGCAAAGGCCGCACTATTTTCGCCCGGCTTGGCGATGGATGCAAGCGCAGGCGGATGCATGTAAATTCGCCGCCTCTCGTGAGTCGCGGCGTGCTCCTTCCCCATCCGCGTGCTTCCGTCCCACTGCGTTTCAAGTTCATTTTCTCGCTGGCATATAATTCCAAGAATTTTCTTGCAACCGTTGGCGGACTCGGGTATTCTATTGAATAGTTGTATTGGGTGTTCGTCGATACGGTTACTCGGTCCAGTCGCGATAGGATCCCCGCGGGAGGTAAGCCATGTCGTACAAGTCGGAAAAAAAAAAGTCAGCACGCCATAAAATCGAATTGGGTCGCAATTGAGAAGCTTGAGGATCGCCGACTGATGTCGGCGACGGCGGTGTCGCCCGTGATAGCGCCGACAGGCGCAGGGGCAGCTATCCTTCTGGATTTCCCCACGCCTGCGCCCGGCGGCATTCAATCGACACCGGCGGGTCCGCCCGGTCTTGCGACTCCGACCGGTCTTTCTTGGCAGCCCGTGCCCGCCAACAACGCACCTCCGTTCTCAATCAATGGCATCGCGGGCGTCCAAGTGGTGAACGCGGACGTGGGCTGGTGGGTCGGCGTGCATGTGGATCATTTTACAGTGGATTGGGGTGACGGCACATCGCCCAGCGACGGCACGATCGCACCGACCGGCACCGGCGCGACCTGGCTGGAAGGTTCACATATCTACGCAAACGCCGGTACCTATACGGTGAATGTCAGCGTCTTCACGTCCGCCGACGCTACAACTCCCTGGCACACGTACGCGGCCGCCACGGCGACGATTGCCCCGGCGACCCGGCGCATCTCAGCGGGCGCTGCGCACGCCATCGCTATCGGATTCTCGACCCAGGCGCAGTGGTCGCTTGCGCTTCCTGCGCCCGCCGATCAAATGCCTACGGTAGCGATTCATTGGGGTGACGGTAGTAAACCGGATCACTCGGCAACCGTTTGGGTGTCTAATGGCCGTGCCTATGTCGTTGCTTCGCACGCCTATTCCAGGCTTGGAAGGCATCGCGCGGTCGCTGTGTTCAGCTTGAACGGAAAAGTAGTTGGTAGAATCGCGGAGGTGCTGAAACTCCAGCGGGCCTCAGTATAGGTCATCCGGGTTTCCGGCCAATCTCTGAACGCGTCTGTGTTCGAGTTGGCTAGCGCGGTTCACATTGCAAGTCGTTACATCGCGGGCTGGCTTCATCTCGGGCTTCGGCGCGGGGCGAGTGGGTCCCGCGCGCATTTCGCTCATAAGGGAAGGTCATCATGGCATTTGCGGCACTTTTCGGGCGGCCCAACGCACAATCTCGGGCCACGGCGCGGCATCGGCGGACTCCAAACTCGGCCAGAAGCTTTACCGTGGAGCGCCTCGAGCCTCGCTGCTTACTTTCCCTCACCATCACCCCGAGCTTCGATTCGAGCGTCCAGGCCGATTTCCCACAGCACATCCAGCAGTTTGAGGACGCATTCAATTATGCCGCTGGTCAGTTCCAGAACCTGTTCTCCGGCACCAACGTGGCAATTACATTAAAGGTCGAAGGAAGCGCTAAAAACTCCGGTGCTTTAGGGGAGACGCTACCTCCCAGTGCAGTGATCGTATCGCAATCGCAGTACCCTGCCCTTCAGAGCAAGCTTCCCGGCTTGCCATCTTCCTATCCTGGCTCGGCGATGGTGGTGTTCGCCGGCGCCGCGACTGCGGCCAGCGAGTCGGGGAACACCGTGACAGTGACAGAGGCAGCGCCGAACCGCTTTGCCCCGGGCGAAGTCGTTACGGTGGGCGGATTTTCACCTTCCGGATACAACGGAACATACACGATAACCGCCGTCGATTCCATGCAAGGCAATAACTTCCAATACATTGATGGGACGTCAGGGCTCCCGCTCGCCACCACGCTTGGGTCTTCGTCGGTGCAGGGCGCAGTCGCGGTTCCGCTCGCCGAAGCGCGGGCGCTTGGGCTTTACAACGGCTCGGGGCCCGATGCGACGATTATCTTCGATAGCAACCAAGCATGGGACTTCAATCCGGCTGATCGAACCAGCACTTCGGGAGGCGGCGCGCCACTCCAGGATTTCATCGGAGTCGCCGAGCATGAAATCGCGCATGCGCTGGGACGCATTTCGTTCCTTGGTCAAGTTGGATACGGACCGTATGCGGGCTTTAGGCCACTCGACTTGCAAAGGTATTATCAGGTCAACCGCACGAAGAACGCCTTTGATCCGCAGGGCTTACAGCCATATGATTACCTGTCCCCGGATCAGGGGCAGTACATAGAGCCGAGCTATCCGCCGCCAAACGTCGGAGACTTCGGGGACTGGGCCGGGACTCCTACCATCCCGTACAACACCCAAGGGAACGGTGGCTCCAGCGCCTTTCCGATCACTGCGGCGACCCAGGGCGGCCTGAACGTCAACGTCTCGGCAAGTGATGACTACGTCCCGGGCGAGGAGGTATCCGTGCAGGGGCTATCGCCATCCGAATACGATGGGGTTGTCACCGTGACTGCCGCAAGCCCGTCTGCGTTTTACCTACGCGGCCACACCTACGGTCTTTCCGAAAGCCATGTCCGAATCCGGGACAACGATGACGGTTACGGCGGATAACACCCTGCAGCCGGGCAATCAGATCGTGTTGTCGGGCGTGTCGCGTCCGGAGTTTAACGGCGCGTTTACCGTGACCAGCGCCAATTCCAGCAGTTTCCAATGCGCGGCCTACGCGGGTCCGATCCAGACGGCGACGGAATCGGGAAGCACTGTCACGATCACCTCGGCTTTGAATAATGGGATCACTTCAATGGCAAGTGTGCAGGTCGGCGACCAGGTGCTTATCTCGGGCGTTACCCCGTCAGGATACGATGGGAGCTTCACCGTCACGACAGTAAATCCATACGCAAGCACCTTCACATACACGGATTCACATACCGGGCTCGGAACTGGCGCCGGTGGCACGGCAACGCCTGAAAATATCGGAAGCGTCACAGGTCAGTTGGGGACTGGAGCCCAAGGAACCCAGGTTGCCGCGTCTGCAACTCCTAATAACGCCTCGGTCCACCTCGTGGAACAGGATGCGTTCAATGGGGGAACTGGAGCGTACGAGGGCGAGATGTCGCCCAACGATGTCCAGAATCTCATGGAGTATGCACTGGGATATCAGGGCGAGGCAGCGAACGGCGGAGTGATCAGCGGCGATGACGCGGCCATACTGCAGGAGACGTTCACCTGGAATGGCAAACCGGTGGTGACATTATTCCCCGGCGCGACCTACACCGCGACGCTTCTAATCGCCAATGTCGGGTCAACCTCATGGGTGGGTAACGGCAGCACCTGGGCGCTCGTAAACCCGCCCGGCGGAGGAGGTGGAGTCACGGTCAATCTTCCGGCCGGAGTCACTATAAACCCAGGGATCTCAATGTCCGCATCGATCGTTTGGCAGGTCTCCTTCGCTTTCGTGGCTCCATCGAGCGGCAACGAGCAGTTCCAGATGGTTCACCAGAACCAAGAGTATTTCGGCGAGGTGGGCCAGGTAAACGTCGAAGGCGACGGGACGGGAAGCGCCGCCACGCAGGAAGCGCAGTTGACGCAGTTCAGCGTTGTGCAGAACGGCATCACGCTTCCGATGACTTCCGCAGTGGCAACGCAGGACTTGGCCAACAACTTTATGTACCTCTTCCGCGTGCAATACGAAAACCTGGGCGATAGCGATTGGGGCGGCGCGACGCCGCCGGTTTGGACGTTGAGCCAGTACACCTCCTATGGGGCGGCCAATTACAACGGCAGCTACTACGCGGCTCTTACCTCGGGGGTCAATGTCTATTCACTTTATGATAACAACGGAAACAACACGTTTTTCACCGCCGAGTTCAATTTCCTCACCCAACCCTCGACGGCCGGCACGGTGCAGATCGGGTTCGTTGAGCAGAACGTGGGGTACTTCGGGCAGGTGATGGGCTTTGGAGTGGGCGCGTTTTCGCCAACGCTGTAGTCCTACCCGGACTTATGATGCCGATACATCGATTGAATCCCCACCCGGCCTGGGCCGGTCATGCGGGCCAGGGCCATCCCCACGCCGCCGATCAGGCTTCCCAGCCGCTGCATTTCCACGTTCATGGTGACCGAGGCGTCCTTGTAGAGGAATCCGCCGGGCTCCACGAGGATGCTTTCGCCGGGCTTGAGGGTGCGCTGGAAAACATTGCCATAGCCGTGCAGCAGGAGCAGGCCGCTTTCGCCGGCGGTGACGAAGCGATCCATGTACATGCCCTCGCCGCCGAAGAGGATGTTGAACAGCCCTTTGATGCGAATGAAGGAATATTGGATCGAATGCGTGGCCAGCAGGAAGGCATGCTCGCGCACGTCCAGTTCCATCCCCGCGTGCAACGGCAGCACCACCAGTTCCCCGGTCGCATCGCGCGAAAACGCGACGTGCCCGGGCCCGTGCGCCTGCGTGACCGCGAACGGCATCCCCGCGAGCATCCGCTTCAATCCCCCTTGCAGCGACATCGCGCTGAGCGGCACGGTCGGGTCTTTCCAAAGCAAAACATGATGCTCGAAATAGACGGCATCGCCCGCTCCAAGAGTCACGTCCGCCACGGGAACGATCTCCCCTTCCACCTGGCAGGTGCTCTGGGAAAATTGGAACTCGGTCATGTCGCGCAGCCGGGGCGCGGCGGCCCAGCCCGAATCGCTCACCGAGTTGCGCACGTCCAGCGGCGCTCCGCAGGTGCGGCACGTCGCCGCCCCCGGCAGATTCTGGCTCTGGCACCATTGGCAGATGATTCGCTGCTGAGGCTCCATCGGCAAACTCCACGGGTGAAAGGACTCGTTGCCGCAACTATAAACAACGCGGCACAAGATACAATTTGCCAGGTGCGAATGAAACGGCTCGTCCTCCAGGCGCTTTCGTCGCCAGCGTTTGGTCCGGCTCGGAAAATATCCATATCCATTTTATCGACAAAATACGGAATTAGATGGTACAATAGTCAGGCGTGGAATTCGTCTGGACCTCGAGGAATGTTGAGCATATCGCTCCGATGAAACGTAACGACAAATATCCCGAAGACATGACGGCGTCCGAATTGGCGAAAGCCACCGAACAATTCAATAAGCCATTTGTGTTCGAGGACACCCGGCCGATGACTCGGGCGGAACGCGCCGAAGAGCATCGTTTGCGCCGCGTTCGCCCTCGAGTCGCTCAAGGCACCAAGAAAATCAGTGTCTCGTTGGAAAATCGATTGTTGAAAAGAGCTGATGCGATGGCGAAGCGCAGGGGAATAAATCGCTCGGAACTTATTACGCAATTCGTTGCGGCCGGGCTGGAACGCCAAGCGGTATGACTTCTCGCAATCGGGGGCTGTTCGACTCAAGCCCGCGTTTGGGTTGATGCCCACAAAACGAACACGCTCAATGGCGCGGATCGATCACTCGTCCCATGAACACAATGCCTGTGCCTTGATGGCGTGCCTTCCCGCCTTCGTCGCGGCGTTGTTTCTCTCAATTGTCGGCGGCGTGTTGCCGGCCATGGGGTAGATCGGCTTGTCGTAACCGCGATACGCCTCCGTGCGCAGATGCGCCAGCATGTTGTGCCCGCGGCGGCGCTGTCTCTCGGCCCTCAGTGCGGCCAGATCGATCGGCCCAACCACGATTCGTTCCCCCGGCCCCGGCTCGGCTTGGGCGAGGATGCGGCCGTCGAAATCGACGAGCATGCTTCCGCCGGGCCAACTGAAAGGCGGATAGTTGCGCAGGCTCGCGCCTTGGTTGCAGGCTACGACGTACGCCATGTTCTCGATGGCGCGCACGCGGTTCATGCTGGCCCACCAGTCCATCGGCGCGGCGGTTCCCCACGGGTCCATGTAAGCCGACACGCGAATGAGAACATCGGCGCCGGCCAGGGAGAGTTGGCGGATGGCTTCGGGGAAAAGCCAGTCGTAGCAGATCGCGCAGCCGATGTTGCCGATCTCGGTTTGGGCGACGGGGAAGAGCGGCTCATCGTAGCCGGGCAGGTCGTGCGGGCTGGTGTGCACCTCCCAGGGAACCCAGGGATGCACCTTGCGATATTTATACAAAATCCCGCCGGGGCCGATCAGGCAGGTGGCGTTGAAAACGTGGCCGGGCCATTTTGCGTCGGATTCCAGGAACGTGCCGGTCTGAATGAAAATGCCCAGTTCGCGGGCCTTCTTCGCATATCGGTCGGTGTGCTCGTTGGGGATCGGGAGGGCCAGGTGCTCGTGCAATTCATCGGCGGTGATGTAGACCGGGGCGGCATGGGCGAACTCCGGGAAAACCACCAGCCGCACGTCGAAGAACGGCTCGTACCCGCCGACCGCGTAGTCGATCATCTCCAGCATCCGATTCACCTTCGGACGAATTTCCTCGCGCGTCCGGGGATTGGGAGAATCGGTCTGGCAGCACGCGGCGTAGTATCGCTCAATCATTGCTCGGAACACTCCAAAAAGATCCACGGAAGAGAAAACGGATCACCACAAAGGCACAAAGACACGAAGAAGAACGAGCAGTAAACAAATTCACTTCCTGCGCTGCGATGTGCCCGGGCTAATGTACGAAGTTAGCCATCAGGTTCCTTGGTGTCTTTGTGCCTTTGTGTTTAATTCTTCCAGGCATGGTAAACTATTGAGCGAGATAGACGCATTCGACGCGCCCGAAGGCAGGCCGACGGAAGGTCCGAAGTCCGGTTTCTCGCGGAGATCAAGCGTCGTCAGGAGATCAAATTATGCGCGGCATGCCTTATACACGAGCGACGCGAACCGCCGATACCGCATCGTCCACCAATCCATTTGTGAATGAAGCATTGGCGATCCAGGCGGCGAATCGCCCGCCCAAATCGCCCCCGAACCAAATGCCGATCACTCCCACACTGCCGCGCATGCCCAAACCCAAGCGGCGCCGCCGGGGTAATTGAGGAATGCGTTGAAGGCCAGCCCTCCAACGCGCGATCGATCCGGCATCGCAATCGTCTCATCCGCCCGGCGGCAGGTTTCGGAATAGCTCCGCGACCGGCAGCGCGAATCCTGGCAAAACCTGCTCGCCATCGAGCATGGCGCCTTCAGCCAGAACGCGGGTCGGCTCTCCCGCCCCATGATACACCGCGACCGTTCGCGTCGGCGGATCGATGAACCAAACCAGCCGTGTGCCCGACTGAAAATATTCCCGCAGCTTTTGGGCCATTTCCGCGTGTGTGTTACTCGGGCTGAGGACTTCCACCGCCAGATCAGGCGCGATCGTGGGGATCGGCTCGAGCGTTTTGGGCATTCGGTCGCGCGAGATGAATGCAACGTTTGGAAGCCGGACGCGGCCGGAGGATGCCATGCGGAGGGTGCTGTCGGCGCCCGAGACAACACCAAGATTGCGCGGCCGAACATAATTGTTGATGTCAGTTCCCAAATTGAATGCAATAATCGCTTCCAAGTATCCCACCGGCTTCTCCACCAGGGTTCCATCAATCAACTCGCAAAGTTTATCCCCGCCTTCCACGAATCGCAGTAGGTCGGCTTCAGTGGCAGTGCCGGGTAATGGATCGAAGATGATGCGCTCCAACGGCACGTCGCCCAGGGCGTGCAGCCACTGGGCCGCATTGTCGAAGCGGCGAGGTCGCGTGAGCAGCGGTGGGGATGCGACAGCGGTCATATCGATAATTGTATCACTTCAACGGCCTGCAAGTCTTGGGAAGTCGGACGCCTTGCGTCGTGACACGGACGTCCCGGCCCGTGCCTCACGCATCGCCCGAGGGCCTCTCGCGCTCATCCGGCGATCCGGTCTTAATGATCCGCCCCGGCACGCCTACCACGGTCGCATGGGCCGGCACGTCCTGCAAAACCACGGCCCCTGCGCCGATGGTCGCATGCTCGGCGATTGAGATGCACTGGATCACGTTGGCGCCGAGCCCCACGAAAGCGCACGTTCCCACGCGCACGCGCCCGGCCAGATGCACGCCGGGGGCAATGTGGACGCCTGGGTCGATGATACATTCATGGTCGATGACGGCGGCGGTGTTGACAATCACGCAATCCCCCAGCCGGGCCTCCGTGCAGACGGCCGCCAGGGCGGCGACGACCACGTTCGTCCCCAGCGCCGCGGTCGCCGACACGCTGGCGGAAGGATGAATCGCATTCACCAGCTCAAACCCCTGCTCTCGCAGCAGGGCGGCATACTGCAGGCGGGTGCGGTTTTCCCCGATGGCGATCAGCGCGCCGCGCACTTTTTGTTGCCGAAGCTTGGGCAGCACGTTCGCGGGACCCAGGACCGGCAGGCCGCCAATGCTCGTGCCCGCCAATGAAATGTCGGCATCGACAAACCCAATCGGCTTGTCCCGCCCCGCGGCGCGCAATATATCCAGAACCACCTTGCCATGTCCGCCAGCACCGATGATTAACACATCCATGAGGTATCCGACTCAAAGGGATTGGGCAAAAAGGACCTAGAAAATCCGAAATCCGAAGCTCGAAATCCGAAAAAAAAGATTTACCGCCGAGACGCAGAGACGCAGAGAAGATCAGAGCACGCGACGAATCAGAACTCGTGACTCCCATCGCTGTCTTTGCACAATTGAACGTCGCAATGGTTTTCATGATTGATCCTTCTTCTCATGTCTTCTCTTCTCCGCGTCTCTGCGACTCTGCGGTAAGTCCTTCTGGTTTCGGATTTCGAGCTTCGGAGTTCAGATTTCCGTGCGGGGTTACCATGTCTTTCGCATCTCCCATATTTGCCTGCATTGCGTCAGCAGCATTTCGGCGGTTTGGAAATCAAGCATGGTGGCCGCGTCGCTCTTGGCATTTTTCGGATCGGGATGACATTCCAGAAACAGCCCGTCCACTCCAGCAGCAACGGCGGCGCGAGCCAATAGCGGAGAAAATTCGGGGTTCCCGCCCGATTGGTTTCCCTGGCCGGCGGGTTGCTGCGTCGAGTGCGTGATGTCGAAGATCACCGGGCAGCCGAAGGATTTCATGATGGCCAAGCCGGTGAAATCATTGACCAGCCGGTTATAGCCGAAGAACGTGCCGCGCTCGGTAAGCAGCACCGGCGAGTTCCCCACGGATCGCACCTTCTGTGCGGCGTTGCCCATTTCCTGGGGCGCCATGAACTGCCCCTTCTTAATATTGACGGCTTTCCCCGTCAGCCCGCAGGCGAGCAGCAGATCGGTCTGGCGGGCCAGGAACGCCGGCACCTGCAAAATATCCGCCACCGTCGCCACCTCGGCCGCCTGCCCCGCCTCATGCACATCCGTCAGGATCGGCACGCCCAGTTCATGCTTCACCCGGTCGAGCACCACCAGCCCATCCTCCAGCCCCGGGCCGCGAAAGCTGGCGTTGCTCGAACGGTTCGCCTTGTCGAAGCTCGCCTTGAAGATGTACGAGAGCCCCAGCCGTTCGCAGGCTTCCTTCATCCGTCTCCCCACCGCCAGGCACACCTCCGCCGACTCAATCACGCACGGCCCGGCAATGACGAACAACGAATCGCTGCTGAAAAACGTGAGCATAATTCTAATCCACGGAAGAAGGATTCACCGCGGAGACGCGGAGACGCAGAGAAAGCAGTAAAGGTCTGGGGATTCTCTGTTAAACCTTCAGCCAGATGCACTTCCTAAGGAAGCCGGCAGATCGATCGTCACATGGTCATCACGTCCGTGCATTCAGTAGCGCGGTCAAGGAATCAATGTTTAACACGCACGGGTGAGATGCGCGTGTCACAATATACTTTGCCCTGGCTCTTTTCCCGAAAATCCTTTCTTCTCCGCGCCTCTGCGTCTCCGCGGTGAGTCCTCTTCACCTCGGCACGATAAAGGGCACTCGTACCGGAAGCAAGGTGAATTCGACGGGCGTCGTTCCCGCCGGGTCACCGTCCACCTGCACCGGGACGGGCGCCTCGGAGTCGATGCGCACGTTCTCCCGCGCCCGCACGTATACCGCATCGGGCGAAAGCGTATGCTCGCCCGCCGCCGCCTGTAGGAACAGGCGGATCAGCTCCATCTTCGATCCGCACGGCAGCACGCACACGTCCAGCAGCCCATCATCGGGCCGCGCATAGGGAAGCACGGGAAACCCCGCGCCGTATTCCCTGATGTTCCCCACGAATGCCATGGCCGGGCGATTGGCAAACACCTCCCGCCCATCCACGCAAACTCGCATCGCGCTGAACGCAAAATCCCGCAGCGCGATGGCGGCGGGAAGGACATAACTCAAAACGCTGATCGGCCCCCGCCGCAATCGATCCAGTTCATGGACGATCTGCGCATCAAATCCCGCCCCCGCCATCACCAGAAACAGCCGGCCATTGGCCAGTCCCGCGTCCAGCAATCGAACATGCAGGTTGCGAATCGCAACGCTGGCCACCTTTTCCAGCGCCTCATCCGCCCACCGAAACCCCAGATGCCGGACCATGAGGTTCGCCGTCCCCAGCGGGACCGCCAGCACCGGCGGAACGTCGCCGCGCAACACCAGCAGCCGGCCCAAGACGGCCCGCAACGTTCCATCCCCTCCAATCGCGATGACCGCCCGCGCCGGGCCGGCAACATCCTGGGCCGTCAGCCGATCCGGCGCTGTGAAGCTTGTGCGCACCGCAAACCCATCCTCCCGCAACCGCGCCTCCAGCCGTCGCGCAATAGACTCCCCCCGCCCCCGTCCCGCGATCGGATTGGCAAATATAAAAACGTCCTCCACGCCGGCATTCTACCGTGCACCGCACAAGTTCGCGTGGGGGTCATGCCCTATCTCAGCCGATAGTCCACTAGAGAACCCGTTCGCCTTTTCCCCTATGCGTATCCTGGCCATCGGCGACATCCACGGCTGCTCCCGCGCCCTCGACTGCCTGCTGGCCGCGGCGGTGCCGCGCACCAATGACCTGATCATCACCCTGGGCGACTATATCGATCGCGGCCCCGACTCCGCGGGCACGATCGAGCGCCTGCTGCGGCTCCGCCAGACCCGCCGCGTCATTTGCCTGCGCGGAAACCATGAGCAGATGATGCTCGACGCCCGCAAGGGGCGCGATCGGCTGATCGAATGGCAGCATGGCGGCGGCGATGCCACCCTCGCCAGCTATGCGCGCCATGGGCATCGCGGGCTGCTCCGCGATGTGCCGGCATCGCATTGGGATTTCCTGGAGAACGGCTGCGTCAATTTTTACGAGACCGACACTCACAACTTCGTGCATGCCGGGATGGCGCACGATCTTGCCTTGGCGGATCAGCCCCGGCATCTGCTGCAATGGGAAACGTTCCACGATCCGAGGCCGCACGCTTCGGGCAAGATCATGGTGTGCGGGCACACGCCCCAGAGCAACCACGCCCCGCGCGACCTGGGCCATGCCATCTGCATCGACACCCATGCCTGCGCCAACGGCTGGCTCACCTGCATGGAAGTGACCACCGGCTATGTCTGGCAAGCCACCCAAACCGGCCAACTGCGATCCGGGCCGTTGCAGGAGGGGCTGATCGAATCTCACAAGGGTGCGTGAAAGCTAGTGCGGTCTCTTTACTCCCTCCCCCGGTACTCCGAGGGAGGGTTGGGG